>Ga0209906_100362_pt1 | contig 23874 bp, 24 predicted proteins | sample FECB24metaG_FD_188303 | JGI IMG/M metagenome (GOLD analysis project Ga0209906, IMG submission 188303) | Cyanobacterial communities from the Joint Genome Institute, California, USA from Joint Genome Institute, California, USA - FECB-24 metaG... ... | reverse complement strand
CCAGGTCGCCCTCGCCCGCCGATACCCAGCGCCAGAGCGTCGCCGCGTTCGACGTCACCCGCACTTCGTGTCCAACCCGCGACAGCGCCTGGTTCAGCACGGTGCGGATCGCGGCGTCGTCGTCGGCGATCAGGATGTTGCCGCGTGTGGTCATCGGTCGAACCCTCCATCGGGGTCATAGCCTTCGGGAAAGGTCTCTTTCCAGGCCGGCATCAGGATTCGGAAAGTGGTTCCGCGCGGCGAGGACTCGCATTCAATGATGCCGCCGTGCTCCCCGACGATCTTGGCGACGAGCGCGAGGCCGAGGCCCGAGCCGTTCTGCTTGGTTGTGATGAACGGATCGAACAGGATCGGCAGGATGTCTTCGGAAACGCCCGGCCCATTGTCGGTGACGCAGAATTCGAGCGGCAGCGAGACACGGTCAGAGGTTCCCGGTACCGAAAGGCGGATGCCGGGGCGGAACGCCGTCGACAGCTTGATCTCGCCCATCGGATCGGAGCCGATCGCCTCAGCCGCGTTCTTGACGAGGTTGAGGAAGACCTGGACGAGTTGGTCGCGGTTGGCGAAGACCGGCGGCAGACTCGGATCGTATTCCTCGACAATCCGGATGCGGTTGGCGAAGCCGTTGCGGGCAATGGCCTTCACCCGGTCGAGAACAGCGTGGATGTTCACCGGATAGCGCTCGATCGGGCGCTCGTCGGAGAAAATCTCCATTCTGTCGACCAGCGCGACGATGCGATCTGTCTCGTCCATGATCAGCCGCGTCAGCGTGCGATCCTCGTCGGGAACGACGCTTTCCAGAAGCTGCGCCGCGCCGCGAATACCAGACAGCGGGTTCTTGATCTCATGCGCCAGCATCGCAGCAAGACCGGTGACGGATCGCGCAGCGCCACGGTGCGTCATCTGGCGATCGATCTTCTCGGCCATCGACCGTTCCTGGAACATCACGACAACCGATCCGGGCAGCTCAACGACCGGAGCGACATAGATGTCGACGATCTTGTCGGGGCCGATGCGCGGCGACGAAATGTCGACTCGATACTCGTTGACCGGGGCGCGGCGCTCGCGCACCTGGTCGACCAGCGTCAGAAGCGGGCTGCCGAACGGCACGAAATAGGCCAGCGTGTTTCGGGCGAGGATCACGGCACTCGACTTGAAGAAGTCTTCCGCGTCGGCGTTGGCGAAGGTGATCTTGCCGTCTGGCCCGACCATGATGACCGGATGCCGGATCGTGTTGAGCACGATCTGCGCGGAATCGGCGCTCTGCTTGCGTGATGGCTGCTGCGCGTTCATGCGGCAATCTCCATCGACGTTGTGGACAGTTCACCGCCAAGCGCCTCAGCCAGCGCGTGCTTGACCCGCGATGGATCAAGCCCGGTCATGATGGCGGACCGCAGGGCGTCGGGCGTCTCGGGCGCATGGCGGTCGAGATACCAGCCCAGATGCTTGCGCGAATGGCGCAGGCCGGACTGGACACCGTAGAGCGACAGCATGTCCTCGTAATGCGCGATCACATAGTCGGCGAGGTCCGCTGGCGTTCCGGGAGCGCTCGACGCGCCCTCAGCCGCAGCCGCAATGGCGATCTCGCCCGCCAGCCACGGTGCGCCGTAATGTGCCCGCCCGATCATCACCGCGTCCGCGCCGGATTCGGCGAGGATCGCAGCCGCGTCGTGGGCCGAGCGCACATCGCCATTGGCGACCAGCGGGATCGAAATCGCCGCCTTGACCGCCGCGATCGCCTGCCAGTCAGCGGCGCCAGTGTAGAACTGGCAACGCGTGCGGCCGTGCACTGTCACCATCTGGACACCGGCCTCTTCGGCGCGGCGCGCGATATCAGGCGCGTTTAGCGAATCGTGGTCCCACCCCAGCCGCATCTTCACGGTCACGGGGATCGACACAGCGGCCACGGCCGCCTCGATCAGCTTCAGGGCGTGGTCTGGTTCGCGCATCAGCGCCGAGCCGCAATAGCCGCCGGTGACCTTCTTGGCCGGGCAGCCCATGTTGATGTCGATGATATCCGCGCCCTCGCCCGCAGCGATCCTGGCGCCTTCGGCCAGCCAATGCGCGTCACGTCCGGCAAGCTGGACCATGTGTGGGCCGCTGCCGGTCCTGGCGATTCTGCGCGTCGATTCCTCGTTGCGCTTGGCGAGTTCGCCGCTCGCAACCATCTCCGAGACGACCAGCCCGGCTCCGTGGGCATAGGCGCGGTCGCGGAACGCGCGGTCGGTGATCCCGGACATCGGCGCGAGAAAGACGCGATTGCGCAGCTTCACGCCACCGATGTCGAGCGGGTCAGCGAGGAGCTTTGATGAGTGCATGCACAAAAACCGGGCAACTCTTGTTGTTGCCTAGTCTCTAGACATTTTCAGGAGAGGGCGCAACGGGCTATTGCTGCATTTCGCGCATGGCTGCCCTTTGCGCTGGTCATGGGCTACGGCATACCTTATCCGAATCCGCTAGTGCAACCTTAGTCCCAGAACGCATCGGCAGCATGTCCGCACCAACCGAAATCGCCGTCGTCATTGTCGCCGCCGGCCGCGGTGAACGCTCCGGCAGCCCGGAAGCCGGCCCGAAGCAGTATCGCATGATCGGCGGCGAACCTGTCATTCGTCACACGATCCACGCTTTCTCGGGCATGCCGTCGATCGGCCGGATCGTGGTGGCAATCCATGCCGACGATGACGAGCTTTTCACCGAGGCCGCAGGCGAGCTTGGCGGTCGCATCGACACGGTAGTCGGCGGGCCAACGCGGCAGGAGTCTACCCTGCGCGCGCTTCGTACGCTCGTCGGCAACCCGCCTGCGATCGTGCTGATTCACGACGCCGTCCGCCCCTTCGTCGAACCGGGGTTGGTCGAGAGCGTAATCGCCTGTGCTGCTGTCGGACTAGGCGCCCTTCCCGCCGTCGCGGTGGCGGATACGCTTAAGCGTGTAGGCAGTGCGGGGATTGCGACGGTTGACCGTGCCGATCTCCACGCGGCGCAGACGCCGCAAGGGTTTCCGTTCAAGGCTATTCTAGATGCCCATGAGGCGGCGGCCGCTGCTGGACGGACCGACTTCACCGATGACGCCTCGATCGCCGAATGGGCGGGCATGGCCGTGCAGATCGTGCCTGGGTCGGTGACGAACGTGAAACTCACCTATCCTCGGGATCTCGACATGGCAGATGAACGACTTTCACGCGCTGCGTCCGTGTTTCCCGACGTTCGGACGGGCAACGGCTACGACGTGCATGCCTTTGAAGACGGCGACGCGGTGATGCTGTGCGGTGTGCGCATTCCTCACGATCGCAAGCTCTCCGGCCATTCCGACGCCGATGTCGGCTTGCATGCGCTCACCGATGCGCTGCTTGCAACCTGCGGCGCAGGCGACATCGGCACGCACTTTCCACCGTCGGACCCCCAATGGAAGGGCGCGGCATCGCACATCTTCGTCGAACATGCAGCAAAGATCGTCCGCGCGCGCGGCGGACGCATTGCCAACGCCGACATCACGCTGATCTGCGAGGCGCCGCGCATCGGCCCGCACCGAGACGCCATGACAACCGCGCTCTCCGCAATGCTTGGCATCACGCCCGATCGGATCTCGGTCAAAGCGACCACCAACGAGAAACTCGGGTTCATCGGCCGCCAGGAAGGAATTGCGGCAATCGCAACAGCGAGCGTTGTCTATCCGGGGTCGGTGCCAAAATGAGCATTGCGCATGACGTCTTCGACGCGCTCGAAAGCAGGAAGGTCATGCTGGCGACCGCGGAATCGTGCACCGGCGGCATGATTGCTGCTGCCATTACCGACATCGCCGGCTCCTCGGCGGTTTTCGACCGTGGCTTCGTCACCTATTCGAACGCGGCGAAGATCGCGATGCTTGGCGTGTCCGCCGAGACCCTGAAAAGGCATGGCGCGGTATCGCAGGAAACCGCGATGGAAATGGCGGCAGGGGCGCTCTTGCATTCCGACGCCGGAATTTCGGTGTCGGTTACCGGCATTGCGGGGCCGGGCGGCGGCAGTACGGAAAAACCCGTCGGGCTGGTTTGGTTTGGAATCGCAGGGCTCGATCAGCCGGCAAGAACTGAGAAGCGCTTGTTCACCGGCGATCGGGCAGCGATAAGAGCCGCCGCCGTTCGCACCGCGCTCGAGCTCGTTTCAGCCCGCCTGGCCGCTTAATCGGCGTCTATGTAGCCGCAATAGGCGAGTTCGGACTGGATCTGAGAGAACCACCGCGGCGACGACTCGGCCACGCGCACCGTCTCCACTTCGAAGTGACCGTACCTGTATTCCGGCAGCATCTTGTGGTTCGTCGTGCCTTCCAGCATCTCTGCCGCGTAGGGTAGCCCGATGAATGCGCAGATTTCCTTCACAGAGGGAACCGGATTCAGGACGAGATCTTCCATCTTGACGACGTGCAGCGGCGTTGCGGATGCGCGCAGACGCTTCAGATACTCGACCGAAAATTTCCAGCGCGCGATCGCGCCATCGAGTGTACGCGCATTGCGTTGCATCTTGGAGGGAACACACGTTCGTCCATCGCGGAGGATGAAAACGGTGGGGATCTCCGACAGCCTTCCGACAAAGTAGTCGATCGGATCGAACCCGGGCTCATCGCCAATGTCCGCAGGCGGATTTTCGGTGAGCGACAGGATATGTTCGGTCGTCGACTTATGTCCCCACAGCATTCCGGGATGCTGCATCGCCTCGAATTCCCACGCGTGCAGAAAGCGACCGACGCGATTCCGCGTCCGGGCGGCAAGCGACAGCCCGCGATCGTTGTCGTGGTCACCTTCGGCTTCGAGATATGCCACCGACAGGTTTTCGTACAGAACCTCGCAGCGCGGATGCGCGTCGATCAAGCTGGCCAGCAGGCTTGTGCCGCCTCTGCCGGCGCCGATGATGTGGATGGAAGAAGGGTTCATGCCAAAGCCGACGGTCTCAAAGACGAGGCGTTCCGGTAATGCGGCCGGCGCCAGGAACTCCATAGATCTCGACGGCGCGTTTTTCAAATGCGCCGGCAAATGTTCGGAAGGCGCGGTCGAACACCGCTCCCATCAGCGCTCCGAGAATTCGGCTCTTGAACTCATAGTCGATGTCGAATTTCACATCGCATCTGCCACCCGGCGCGCCGACAAAGGTCCAGCCGTTGCGCAGATATTTGAACGGGCCGTCGATGTATTTGACGTCGATGACCAATTCCTCGGGTTTCAGCACGACCTGGCTGGCGAAGGTCTCGCGGATCGCCTTGTAGCCGACGCTCATGTCGGCGATCAGCACAGTCACGCCGTCCCGCTCCTTGCGCGAGCGGACCGTCAGCGCCTCGCACATCGGCAGGAACTGCGGATATTTCTCGACGTCCGCGACCAGCGCGAACATCTGCTCAGGTGAATGCGGCACGCGCCGGACAGTGTCGAATTTCGGCATGCGAGGTCAGGCGCGGAGCTTCAGGTGGGCCTCGCGCGCGGCGCGCAATCGGGCAAAATCCTCGCCGGCATGATGCGACGATCGCGTTAGGGGGCTCGCAGACACCAGCAGGAACCCCTTCGAATAGGCCACCGTCTCGTAGGACTTGAACTCGTCCGGCGTGATGAACGCCTTGACCGGATGGTGCTTCTTGGACGGCTGCAGATACTGGCCGATCGTCAGGAAATCGACATCCGCCGATCGGAGGTCGTCCATCAGTTGCAGCACTTCGTTCCGCTCTTCGCCTAGGCCAACCATGATTCCGGACTTGGTGAAGATCGTCGGGTCAAGTTCCTTCACCCGCTGCAACAAGCGGATCGAGTGGAAGTAGCGTGCGCCGGGACGCACCGTCAGATAGTTGGACGGCACAGTTTCCAGATTGTGGTTGAAGACGTCCGGCCGTGCCGCCACGACGACCTCCAGTGCGCCATCCTTGCGCAGGAAGTCCGGGGTGAGGATCTCGACTGTCGTGCCGGGGGTTGCCTTGCGGATCGCGCGGATCGTTTCGGCGAAATGCTCGGCGCCGCCGTCAGCGAGATCGTCCCGGTCGACCGATGTGATGACCACATGCGTCAGCCCCATCTGCGCAACCGCGCGGCCGACGCTGTCTGGCTCCGATCGGTCGAGCGCATTGGGCTTGCCGGTGGCGACATTGCAAAACGCGCAGGCGCGCGTGCAGATTTCGCCCATGATCATAAAGGTCGCGTGCTTCTTGTCCCAGCACTCGCCGATGTTGGGGCAGCCGGCCTCCTCGCAGACAGTGACAAGCTTGTTCGACTTCACGATCTCGCGGGTTTCAGCATAGCCACGCGACGTGGGAGCCCTGACCCGAATCCAGTCGGGTTTGCGCAGCACTTCCTGGTCGGGCCGGTGGGCCTTTTCCGGATGCCGCAGCCGCGGCCGTGCGATTGTATCGAGGACGGTGACCATAATGCTCCCGGTCGCTGTGCTGTGCTGCGCCAAAGCAGAGCCGGCGCAGCAGACATTTAAGCGTTCCGGGACAAAAGAGAAAGGCCGCCGGGCGGAATGCCACGGCGGCCTTTTTGCATAGGTGAATAACCTTCCGTCAGCGACGGACCATTCGCCCAACCGCGATCAAGATACACGCGCCGATGAAGCCGGCGATGAGATATCCGATCCAGCCGCCAAGTGCGACGCCCAGCACGCCAAGCAACGCGTTCGCCAGAATGGCGCCGACGATGCCGAGAATGATATTCATCAGCATGCCCATGTTGCTCTTCATGAATTGCTCAGCCAGCCACCCGGCCACGCCACCGATGATAATGGCTGCAATCCAGCCCACGCCCGCGTCTTCCATAGATAAACTCCAGTTGCTGAAACGGCTATAATCGCCGGGGAGACAACGCGCAGGCGGCACGGCGGTTCCAGAATCGGCAGTCAAAAACGGATTCAGGCTCTTCCCTGCGCCCTGCCCCAGATCCAGAGCACGATGATGGCGCCGGCAATGGCCACGACAAGGTTGCCGAGGAAGCCATAGAAGGCGATGCCGAGCAGGCCCGCAAGCGTTCCGCCAACGAATGACCCAGCGATGCCTACCAGAATATTCGTCAGGATGCCGTGATCGCGGTTCATCGTCCGCTCGGCGACATAGCCGGCCAGAAACCCGACCATTAACATGCCGAAGAATCCGACGCCCGGCATGCCGAGAATTCCATAGGTTGGTTCCACGCGTGCTTCCCTTGTTTTCGGACGTTTGGCGGCCTTGCCGCTCACATGTTCAGCGCCTGGCCGTAGGCGTCGAGTACGCTCTCCTTCATCGTCTCCGACAAGGTCGGATGCGGAAAGATCGTGTGCATCAGCTCGGCTTCCGTCGTCTCGAGGTTCATCGCCACGACAAAACCCTGAATCAGTTCGGTGACTTCGGCGCCGACCATGTGCGCGCCGAGCAGCTGGCCGGTCTTCCTGTCGAAGATCGTCTTGACCAGGCCCTGGTCTTCGCCGAGCGCCACCGCCTTGCCGTTGGCCAGGAACGGAAAGCGGCCGACCCGGATGTCAAAACCCTGTTCCTTGGCCTTTGCTTCCGTCAGGCCGACCGACGCCACCTGCGGCTGGCAATAGGTGCAGCCCGGAACCAGCAGCCGGTCGAGCGGATGCGGATGCAGGCCTGCAATCTTCTCGACGCAGACGACGCCTTCATGCTCGGCCTTGTGCGCCAGCATTGGCGGGCCGGCGACGTCGCCGATGGCGTAGACGCCCGGAATATTGGTCCGGCAATACTCGTCGATCTTGATGATGCCGTGCTCGACGGCGACGCCGATTGCTTCCAGGCCGATGTTCTCGACATTCGCCTGCACGCCGACGGCCGAGATCAGCCGGTCGGCGGTCAGCTTCTCCACTTTGGCGTCTTTCAGTTCGACATGCGCGGTGACGGAATTCGCGCCCTTCTGGACCTTGGTCACCTTCGCTTCCATCAGGAACTTCATGCCCTGCTTCTCGAAGCGTTTCTGCGCGAATTTCGAGATTTCGGCGTCCTCGACCGGCATGACATTGGCCATCATCTCGACGACGGTCACATCGACGCCCATCGTGCGGTAGAAGCTGGCGAACTCGATGCCGATGGCGCCCGAGCCCATGACGATCAGCGACTTCGGCATGTCCCTGGGGGTCATCGCCTCGAAATATGTCCAGATCAGCTTGCCATCGGGCTCGATGCCGGGGAGCGCGCGCGGGCGGGCGCCGGTGGCGATGATGATGTGCTTCGCTGTGTAGGTCCCCTCGCCCTTTACATTCTTCGGCGGCGGAACCTGCGGCTCCATCGGCTTTTTCGTCGTCTTGGAAACGACGATCTCTCCGGGTTTCGTGATCTGCGCCTCGCCCCAGATGATTTCGACCTTGTTCTTCTTCATCAGGATGCCGACGCCGCCATTCATCCGCGCGGCGATGCCCCGGGAGCGCGCGACAACAGCCGCAAGGTCGGGCGTTACCTTGCCGTCGATCTTCAGGCCATAGTCGGTCGCGTGCTCGGCATAGTGCATGATTTCGGCCGACCGCAGCAGCGCCTTGGTCGGAATGCAGCCCCAGTTGGAGCAGATGCCGGCAAGATGCTCGCGTTCCACGATCGCGGTCTTTAGCCCCAGCTGCGCGGCGCGGATCGCCGCGACATAGCCGCCGGGGCCAGCGCCGATGATGATGACGTCGTAGGATTCGGCCATATCGCTCTCCTAAAGTCCCAACATAACGCGCACGATCGGTTCGAGCCCACGCCCGATGGCGCGCGTGTCTGCAGCGCCGAGATGCACGCCGTCTACCGGCGAGGCTGTCGCGACCGATCCGGCGTCGAAGAAGCCGCAAGCGGTCTGGTCCGCCAGATCGGACAGAAAACTCGCCAGCATCTGCGACTGCACGACGCCACCCTCGAACATCGCCGCGAAGTCCGGGTCTCCGGTTTCGCACAGTGACGGCGGCGCAATGATCAGAATGTCTGGCGCGTCCTCGGCCATCGGATAGGCGTGGCCGCGGATGATGTCGATCAGCCGCTGGGTGCCCTGCTTGGACGCGACGGCGCGGCCAGCGATCCAGGGCTTCATGTCGTTGGCGCCGAGAAAGAGGATGACGAGGTCGATCGGTGAATGGGTCGTCAGAATCGTCGGCAGCAGCCGCGCGCCGTTGCGGTCGGCGGAACCTAGATGATCGTCGAACGCCGTGGTGCGGCCGTTCAACCCTTCGGCGATGACGGTCACATCGGACCCGAGTGCCGCCTGCAGCACGCTCGGCCAGCGGTCTTCATAGGCGTGGCGTCCAGGACCTTCCGGATCGTAGCCCCAGGTCAGCGAGTCGCCGTAGCAGAGAACTGTCTTCATGCGGGCGCTCCCGGGCCGCGGCCGAACAGCATGGCGGGCGGCGCGGAGCGTGTGCGCCAGCGAAAGACCGCCCACTGGACGATCACCACCACCGCGCAGCTGCCGAGGATGGCGACATAGAGCTGCACGCCGCGCCAGGCCGACGCGAGCGTTCCGTTGACGAAAAGCTCCAGGACCGACAGCGCCGCGAACAGCAGAGCCAGCAGCCCGATCATGACCGACGCGGAGACCAGAAGTGCGCGCGGCGAACGGGTGGAGGCAATCAGCAGGATCACCGCCGCAACGAGGCTCGCCAGCGGAATGGCCATGAAGGCCAGAACGAAACTCTCGTCGCCACGCGCCCACTCGGCCGCGGCCATGGCAGCGGCCGAGCCGCCCAGCCATGACAGCACCAGTGCCAGCGCGAGCGTCACCAGCAAGCGCATCGCCTAGACCAGCATCGCCATCGGGTTTTCGATGTAGCGCTTGAACGCCACCGCCAGTTCCGCGCCCAGCGCACCGTCGATGACGCGATGGTCGAAGGCGAAGGTGGCGGTCATGACGGTTGCGATGGCGATCTCCTTGCCCTTCACGACCGGCTTTTCGACGCCGGCGCCGATCGAGACGATCGAGGCATGCGGCGGGTTGATGATCGAGGTGAAGTTGGAGACGCCGAACATGCCGAGGTTCGACACCGCCGTTGAGCCGCCCTGATACTCATCAGGCTTCAGCTTCTTGTCGCGCGCGCGTTTGGCCAGGTCCTTCATCTCGGTCGAGATGGTCGACAGCGTCTTCTGCTCGGCCTTGCGGATGATCGGCGTGATCAGCCCGTCTGGAATGGCGACCGCGACGCCGACATCGGCATGCTTGTGGAACACGCGCGCCGTGCTGGTCCACGACGCGTTCGCCGTCGGCACGTCGCGCAGCGCCAGCGCCATCGCCTTGATGATGAAATCGTTGACCGACAGCTTGAACACCGGAACGTCGCCCTTCTCGGTCTTCCGCATCGGCGCCGAGCGGTTGATCTCCTCGCGCAGCTTCAAAAGCGCGTCGAGCGTGCAATCCATCGACAGGAAATAGGCCGGGATGGTCTGATGCGATTCAGTCAGGCGCGATGCGATGGTCTTGCGCATGTTGTCATGCGGCTTCAGTTCGTAGGAGCCGTCGGCATAGAGCTTCAGCACGGCGTCGTCGGAGATCGGCTTGGCGGCGGCCGCGGCGGGCGCTGCCGCCGATTTCGGCGCGTCGGAAGCCGGAGCCTTGGCCGCGCCGCCACCGGCAATCGCCGCCTCGACGTCGGCCTTCACGACGCGGCCATGCGGCCCTGAGCCAGCGACGCCCGAAACATCCACGCCCGCATCCTTGGCGATCCGACGCGCCAGCGGCGAGGCGAATGTGCGCTCGCCGGACGCGCCCGTGGACACCGGATGCGCGGCAGCAGGAGCCGCCTGAGCAGGTGCCGCCTCAGCCTTTGCAGGCGTTGCCTCGGCAGGCTTGGCTACCTCCGTTTTCGCAGGCTCCGCCTTCGGCGCTTCGGCCTGCGCCGGGGCTCCACCACCCTTGGCCGCCGCGCCGACATCCTCGCCCTCACCCGCCAGGATCGCGATCACCGCGTTGACCTTGACGCCTTCGGTGCCGGCCGGCACGACCAGCTTGGCCACGGTCCCCTCGTCGACAGCCTCGACCTCCATCGTCGCCTTGTCGGTCTCGATCTCGGCGATCACGTCGCCCGGCGAAACCTTGTCGCCCTCCTTGACCAGCCACTTGGCGAGATTGCCCTCTTCCATCGTGGGCGACAGGGCCGGCATGGTGATGTTGATGGGCATCTAGCGGTCTCCGGCGTAAAGGGCTTGCGGGTCTTCATTGAAGCCGAGCGGCCGGTCGAGCGGCCACAGGTCGGCGAGCGAGAAGGAAATGGCGTCGAATGGCGGTGAGCGGACGATGTCGGCGGATCGCCAAGCCCCGACGAGCGTCCAGTTGTCATTGACAAGCTCGAAGACCTCCAGCACCTGCTGACGAGGATCAAGCAGCCACAAATGAGCGACCTCGAATTCGCCGTAGACGCGCCTCTTGATAGTGCGATCGCGCTGTTCGGTGGATGCAGACAGAACCTCGCAGACCCAATCGGGTGCGACTTCGATAAAGGCGGCATCGTCATATGTCGCCAGCCTTTCTCGCCGCCATCCAGCAAGATCAGGCACTATCACATGAGGGCCTAGATGAAGCTCAGGCTCCACAATGAACACCCACCCGCCCGGCCCCCCTCTCCCCTTCTGGAAGGGACCTGCCAGTTCGTCGCCGAGACTGACTGCTGCAGCTCCGTGTCTCGGTGAAGGCCTTGGATGGGTCATCAACGTCCCATCGATAATCTCCGCCACCAAATGCGGCGGCACCGCCTCAAGATCGGCGTAAGTTGCGGGTCCTTTTTTGTATTCGGCCATCGGCCAACTCCGCTCAATCCGTTCCTCAGCCCTTGTAAGTTACGGCCTTCACCGCCGCGATTACCTCGCCGACATTCGGCAGAGCGAGCTTCTCGAGGTTGGCGGCGTAGGGCATCGGCACGTCCTTGCCGGCGATGGTGATCACCGGGGCGTCGAGGAAGTCGAAGGCGCGCTGCGAGACCTGGTTGGCGATGAAGTCGCCGACGGAGGATTGCGGGAAGCCCTCTTCCACGACGACCAGCCGGTTGGTCTTCTTCACCGAGGCGATCACGGTGTCCAGATCCATCGGGCGGATGGTGCGCAGGTCGATGATCTCGACGTCGATCCCCATCTTGGCGAGCTCCGCCTCCGCCTTGACGGCATAGGTCATGCCGATGCTCCACGACACGATGGTCACGTCCTTGCCCGTTTTGTGGATGCGCGCCTTGCCGATCGGCAGCACGTAGTCGATCTTCGGCACATCAAAGCTCTGGCCGTAGAGGATTTCGTTCTCGAGGAAGATCACCGGGTTCGGGTCGCGTATCGCGGCTTTCAGCAGGCCCTTGGCGTCCGCCGCCGTGTAGGGCTGGATCACCTTCAGGCCGGGAATGTGGCCATACCATGCGGCATAGTCCTGGCTGTGCTGCGCGCCGACGCGGGCAGCCGCGCCGTTGGGGCCCCGGAAGACGATCGGCGCGCCCATCTGGCCGCCGGACATATAAAGCGTCTTCGCCGCCGAGTTGATGATCTGGTCGATCGCCTGCATGGCGAAGTTGAAGGTCATGAACTCGACGATCGGCTTCAGCCCGGTCATCGCCGCCCCGACGCCGACGCCGGCGAAGCCGTGCTCGGTAATTGGCGTGTCGACGACGCGCTGTGGGCCGAACTCCTGCAACAGCCCTTGGGTGATTTTGTAGGCGCCCTGATACTCCGCGACTTCCTCGCCCATGATGAACACGTCCGCGTCGCGGCGCATTTCCTCCGCCATCGCGTCGCGCAGCGCCTCGCGCACCGTCGTCGAGACCATTTCGGTGCCAGCCGGGATGTCCGGATCCGCAGCGGCTTCCGTCTTCGGCGCAGCGGGAACCTTTGCGGCTTCCTTGGCGGCCGTCGGCTCGTCCGACGCCTCGCGCGCCTTGCCTCCCGCGTCCGACGCAGGTGAGGCTTCGACGCTCGGCTCCGCCTTCACCTTCTCGGCCTTCGCCTTGCCGATGTCGCCGGCGCTCTCACCTTCCAGCAGCAGGACGGCGATCGGCGTGTTCACCTTCACGCCTTCGGTGCCAGCGGCGATCAGGATCTTGCCGATGACGCCTTCGTCGACGGCTTCGACTTCCATCGTCGCCTTGTCGGTCTCGATCTCGGCAATCACGTCGCCGGCGACGACCTTGTCGCCTTCGTTCTTCAGCCATTTGGCGAGATTGCCCTCTTCCATCGTCGGCGACAGCGCAGGCATCAGGATTTCGATCGGCATCAATGTCTCCGCGATGTCAGGCGATACCAAATTTCCGCGCCAGCGCGGAAATTGCCAGGATGGCAATAGAAAGTATGATTGGTGTCGCAACCAATGCAATGAAAGCGATCCCCGCCCATTTCAGGCGAAGTAGTTTCGAATGGACTTGCGGGCCAAGCTGACGCTCAATCGCACCGAAGTTCCATAGGCCCAAATTGCGAGATGCATTGCGCTTTTGTCCGTAGGGCGCGAGCGCCAAAATCTCTAGGCTGCTCCACGCGACAATTGCCCACGCGGTGAATGCAGCCAAACCGTATATCGAGATGAGCGTACTCATCAGAGGCGCCGTCCTCAGCTCTCGACATAGATGTCGGTGTAAAGCTCCGATGCATCGGGCTCTGGATCGGACTGGGCGAAATCGGCGGCGTCGGCGACGATGTCGCGCACGTCCTTGTCGATCGCCTTCAGTTCGTCCTCGGTCGCCCACTTCTGCTCGGCCAGCCGCGCCTTCACCTGCTCGATCGGATCATGTTCGGAGCGCATCTTTTGCACTTCGTCCTTCGAGCGGTATTTCGCCGGATCCGACATCGAGTGGCCGCGATAGCGGTAGGTCTGCATCTCGAGAATGATCGGACCCTTGCCGGAGCGGCACCAGTCCGTTGCGAGATCTGCGGCCGCCTTGACCGCGCGCACATCCATACCGTCGACCTGGATGCCGGGGATCTTGAAGGAAATGCCACGATGCGAAAAGTCGGTCTCGGCCGAGGAACGGTGCACCGCCGTGCCCATGGCGTAGCGGTTGTTCTCGATGACGTAGATCACCGGCAGCTTCCACAGCGACGCCATGTTGAAGCTCTCATAGACCTGGCCCTGATTGGCCGCGCCATCGCCGAAAAAGGTCAAGGAGACGTTCTTGTTGCCGCGATACTTGTTGGCGAAGGCTAGGCCGGTGCCGAGCGACACCTGCGCGCCGACGATGCCATGCCCGCCGTAAAAATGCTTCTCCTTGGAAAACATGTGCATCGAGCCGCCCTTGCCGCGCGACAGGCCGCCGCGCCGTCCGGTCAGCTCGGCCATGACGCCGCGGGGCGAAAGCTCCATCGCCAGCATGTGGCCATGGTCGCGATAGGCGGTAATCATCTGGTCGCCTTCGATCAGCGACATTTTCAGGCCGGTGACAACGGCCTCCTGGCCGATATAGAGGTGGCAGAAACCGCCGATGAAGCCCATGCCGTAAAGCTGGCCGGCCTTCTCCTCGAACCGGCGGATGAGCAGCATGTCACGATAGGCGCGCAGCTCCTCGTCCTTGGTGAAAGTCACGGGCTTCGGCGCCTTCAGAGCGGGCAATGCGCCGCCTTCTGATTTCGATTTGCCAGGCGCTTTGCGGGCGGCAACTGCCATCGGTCACTCCCTGTTTATGTCTCTTGGCGGACATGACGGGAGCAGCTCTCCGCGGGCCCCCAATTGCGAGCAAGCTAGCACGCGGGTTCCGTTTCGGCCATGGCAAAAAATGCATGGCTGATCTGCAGCGAACTACATGAAAATGTTATGAAAATAGAATATTAACTGGAAAGCAGTTAATCGACAAATCGACCTGAACGAATGATGGTGATCTCGTCTTCGTTCGTCAGATTGAGCGCCCGGCGCGCCTGCTCGTCGAGCATGTCCTTCTCCAGCGTGCCGTCCTGCAGCAGCAGGACGCGGCTTTCGAGGTCGAGCCTCTCTGTCTTCAGTTCAGCCAGTCGCGTTTCGAGTGCCGCCTTGCGCTCCTCCAGCTGGTAGCTGGAATAGATGCCGAATGTGCCGTGCCAGGCGTGAAAGCCGAAATAGCTCAGGAAAACGATAGCCAGCGCCGGGACGATCAGCGCGCCGGTGCGGCGTTTCTTATACTGGCGTGTCCACATGATCCGATTCCGTCACCTGCGATAGGTCACGAAGCTTGGACCGGGCATGCTTAAGGCGCGGTTACCGGATGGGGCCCGACGGCTCAGACCGTGAGGAATTTCCGCACTTCGGCCTTGTCGAGGTCTTCCGCCGGGCCGGTGTGGACGATCAGCCCGCGGTCCATGATGTTGACCTCGTCGGCAAGCTCGCGGCAGAAATCGAGATATTGCTCGACCAGCAGGATGGCGATTCCGGTCTGGTCGCGCAGGAAGCGGATGGCGCGGCCGATATCCTTGATGATCGACGGCTGGATACCTTCCGTGGGCTCGTCCAGCACGAGCAGCTTCGGGCGCATCACCAGCGCTCTGCCGATGGCGAGCTGCTGCTGCTGTCCGCCGGACAGGTCGCCACCGCTGCGACCGAGCATTTCTTGGAGCACCGGGAACAGCTCGAACACATAACCTGGAATGTTGCGGTCGGCGCGCTTCACCGGCGCGAAGCCGGTCTCCAGGTTCTCCTTCACCGTCAGCAACGGGAATACTTCCCGCCCCTGCGGCACAAATGCGATGCCCGACCGGGCGCGATCGTATGCCGCGCTCCGGTCGAGCGCCTTCCCCTCGAAGGCGACTGTGCCGCTCGTCAGCTTGTGATGGCCGACGATCGATCTCATGAGACTTGTCTTGCCGACGCCGTTGCGGCCGAGGACGCAGGTGATCTTGCCGGCCCCGGCTGTCAGCGACACGCCGCGCAACGCTTGCGCTGCGCCGTAGTGCAAGGTGGCGTCGCGAACCTCAAGCATTTCGCTTCTCCGAGCGCGCGCAAAACTGGTCCCCCTCCTCCCCCGCGTGAACGGGGGAGGCTGGCATCGCCAGACGGAGGGGGTTGGTGAATATGGGTGGCAGATTTTCGATCGCCCGCATCAGCGAACACAGCAATTCCGCGCCATCGATGGGCCTGGGTTCAGTGGTGATCGGAACGCGCCAATGCATGTTCATCTCCCCAGATAGACTTCGATGACGCGCTCGTCGGCGCTCACCGCGTCGAGCGTGCCCTCAGACAGAACCGAGCCCTCGTGCAGACAGGTGACCTTGACGCCGAGTTCGCGGACGAAATGCATGTCGTGCTCGACGACGATGACCGAATGCGTCTGCGCGATGTCCTTCAGGAGCCGCGCCGTTTCCTCTGTCTCGGCGTCCGTCATGCCGGCGACCGGTTCGTCGACCAGCAGCAGCTTCGGGTCCTGGGCCAGCAGCATGCCGATCTCCAGCCATTGCTTCTGGCCATGCGACAGGTTCGCCGCCAGATCGTTGCGGCGCGACTCCATCCGCGTAATCGCCAGGATCTCGTTGATCCGAACGGAATCATAGGCGGACCGTCGATTGAACAGCGCCGGGAAGATCGAGCGTGGGCCTTTCAGCGACAGGACGAGATTGTCCTCGACCGTATGGCTCTCGAACACGGTGGGCTTCTGGAACTTGCGGCCGATGCCCATCATCGCGATGTCGGCCTCATCATGCTTGGTGAGATCAATATCGCCGTTGAAATAGACATCGCCCTTGTCGGGCTTGGTCTTGCCGGTGACGATGTCCATCATCGTGGTCTTGCCGGCGCCATTCGGCCCGATGATGGCGCGCATCTCGCCCTTGCCAAGCACCAGCGACAGATTGTTGATGGCGCGGAAGCCGTCGAACGAGACCGACACGCCATCGAGATAGAGAATGGTTTCTTTTCTCGACATTGCTTTACTCCGCCGGCTGCGGCTCTGCGCCGCCGATTGCCGGACCATCCGGCGCCACCGGTTGCGGCGCCACCCGCACGACCGTGTCGCCGGCAGGTGGCGGCATGTCGGCCTTCGCAGCCGCCTTGTGGGCCTTTTTGCTTGACTGCCACCAGTCCCAGGTGCCGACGATGCCACGCGGCAGGAACAGCGTGACGAAGATGAACAGTCCGCCAAGCGCAAACAGCCAGTATTCCGGCAGCGCACCCGTGAAGAACGACTTTCCGACATTGACCAGGATCGCGCCGATGATCGGCCCGACAATCGTTCCGCGACCGCCGACGGCGGTCCAGACCACGACCTCGATGGAGTTCGCCGGATCGAACTCGCCCGGATTGATGATGCCGACCTGCGGCACGTAGAGCGCGCCAGCGATTCCAGCCATGACCGCCGAGACGGTGGAGGCAAAGAGCTTCACGTTCTCCGGTCGCCAGCCGAGGAACCGCGTCCGCGGCTCGGCGTCGCGGACGGCGATCAGCAGTTTTCCGTATTTCGACGAGACGATCAGAGCCGTGACCGCGACGCCGATCGCGAGCGCAATGGCGCTGGCAGCAAACAGCGCCGAGCGCGTGCCGCTGGATTGGACGTTGAAGCCGAGAATGTCCTTGAAGTCGGTCAGGCCATTGTTGCCGCCGAACCCCATGTCATTGCGGAAGAAGGCGAGGAGCAGCGCATAGGTCATCGCCTGGGTGATGATCGAGAGATAGACGCCGGTGACGCGGCTGCGGAAGGCGAACCAGCCGAAGATGAAGGCGAGCAGGCCGGGCACGAGCATGACCATGATGGCGGCGAACCAGAACTGGTCGAAGCCATACCAGAACCAGGGCAACTCCCTGTAGTTCAGGAAGACCATGAAATCCGGCAGGATCGGATTGCCGTAGACGCCACGATCGCCAATCTGGCGCATCAGATACATGCCCATCGCGTAGCCGCCGAGCGCGAAGAAGGCGCCGTGGCCGAGCGAGAGGATGCCGCAATAGCCCCAGACCAGGTCGAGCGCGAGCGCCAGCAGCGCGTAGGTCAGGTATTTGCCGACCAGCGCCACGGCATAGGCCGGAATGTGGAAGGCGCTGTCGACCGGGGTCGCCAGATGCAGGATCGGCACCAGGACCGCAACCGCCAGCAGGACCAGGATGGTGATGACGATGCGGCGGGAGAAGCCGTCGGCGAACAGACGCGAGACGATCATGCTTCCACCGCCCTGCCCTTGAGTGCGAACAGTCCGCGCGGGCGCTTCTGGATGAACAGGATGATCAGCACCAGAACGATGATCTTGCCGAGCACAGCACCGGCATAGGGCTCGAGGAACTTGTTCAGGATGCCGAGCGAGAAGGCGCCGACCAGCGTGCCCCACAGGTTGCCCACACCGCCGAACACGACGACCATGAAACTGTCGATGATGTAGCCCTGGCCCAGGTTTGGCGAGACGTTGTCGATCTGACTGAGCGCGACGCCTGCGATGCCCGCGATGCCCGAGCCGAGCGCGAAGGTGAAGGCGTCAACCCAGGGCGTGCGGATGCCCATCGAAGCTGCCATGCGCCGGTTCTGCGTCACCGCCCGCATGTTCAGACCCCACGAAGTCTTCTTCATCACGAAGAGCAGGATCGCGAAGACCGTCAGCGTGAAGACGACGATCCACATGCGGTTCCAGGTGATCGACAACTGGCCGAGCTCGAACGCGCCCGACATCCAGGATGGATTGCCGACCTGCTGGTTGGTCGGGCCGAAAATGGTGCGTACCGCCTGCTGGAGGATCAGGGATACGCCCCAGGTCGCCAGCAGGGTTTCCAGCGGGCGACCATAGAGGAAGCGGATGATGCCGCGTTCGATCGCCAGCCCGACGCCGCCGGCGACGAGGAAGGCGAGCGGCAGGGCGATGGCCAGCGACCAGTCGAACAGGCCCGGCGCGGATGTGCGGATGACCTCCTGCACGACGAAGGTTGTGTAGGCGCCGAGCATCACCATCTCGCCATGCGCCATGTTGATGACGCCCATGACGCCGAAGGTGATCGCCAGGCCGATAGCAGCCAACAGCAGCACCGAGCCGAGCGAAATGCCGTACCAGATGTTCTGGCCGGCCTCCCACAGCTTCAGCGAGCCGGTGATCCGGTCGATGGCGCGATCGACGGCGACCTTCAGATCGCCTTGCGCGGTCGCGCCGAAGGCGGTCAGCAGCGACAGCGTATTTCGGTCGCCGCGGACGCCCAGAAGCTCGACCGCCGCCATTTTCTCGACATCGGGGCGGTCGGACAGCAGGATCGCCGATGCGCGGGCGTCTTCCATCTTTGCCTTGACCGAGCCTACCTGCTCGCTGGCAATCGCGGTTTCCAGCGCTTCCAGATTGGCCGGGTCGGGATTCAGATACATCGTCGTCGCGGCGGACAACCGAACGGCAGGATCGTCGGCACCCAGCGTCAGCGCGCCGATGGCGTCGCGCACCGCCCGTCTGAGCGTGTTGTTGACCCGGATCTTCGTATATGCGGCCTTCGGTTCTTCGCCGGCTTCCGCACCCGTCAGCGGATCCAGAAGCTTTGCGGTCGCACCGCTTTCAACAACGATGAAGACCGCTAAGTCGGATTTGCGGAAAGCGACATTGCCATCGGAGAGCGCAAGAAGCACGCGCTCGACCCGGGCGTCGCCGCTCGCGCTAAGTTCGCGCACAATGTCGGAAGCGGCGTTGAAATTCTTGGCGGATGCGAACTTGGCGATCGACGCGCGGATCGAAGCGTCATCGGCAAATGCCGAGACCAACATCGCCAGCGAAAGACAGATGGCCAGACCGATCGCTCGAAGGAATGTCATGTGAACCTGGGCTGTTTGGGTTCGTGATGTTCCGGGCGGCGCATGGCCGCCCGGGACGATTTGTGTGACGCTGACAGCGGTCAGTTCACGCCCTTGCCGCCGCACTTGCCGGTGGCGACGTTGAAGTTGCCGCAGGACATCGGAGCGCGCCAGTCGGCGATCAGGTCCTTGGAGTCCGGCAGATAGTCGGACCACTCGTCACCCACCACGAGGCCCGAGGTCTCCCAGACGGTCGACATCTGGCCATCGGCCTGGATTTCGCCGATCAGGACGGGCTTGGTGATGTGATGGTTCGGCATCATCGTCGAGTAGCCGCCGGTCAGGTTCGGAACGGACACGCCGATGATCGAGTCGATGACGGCGTCGGCGTCGACGGTGCCGGCCTTCTCGACAGCCTCAACCCACATGTTGAAGCCGATCACGTGCGCTTCCATCGGGTCGTTGGTGACGCGCTTGTCGTTCTTGGTGTAGGCCTTCCAGGACGCGATGAACTCGGCGTTTTCCGGGGTATCGACCGACTGGAAGTAGTTCCAGGCCGTCAGGTGGCCGACGAGCGGCGCGGTGTCGAGGCCGGCGAGTTCTTCCTCACCGACGGAGAACGCCACGACCGGGATGTCCTCGGCCTTGATGCCCGCATTGCCGAGTTCCTTGTAGAACGGAACGTTGGCGTCGCCGTTGATGGTCGAAACCACGGCGGTCTTCTTGCCGGCCGAGCCAAACGCCTTGATGTCGGAGACGATCGTCTGCCAGTCGGAATGGCCGAACGGCGTGTAGTTGATCATGATGTCTTCAGCCGCGACGCCCTTCGACAGAAGGTAGGCTTCGAGGATCTTGTTGGTCGTGCGCGGATAGACGTAGTCGGTTCCGGCGAGAACCCAGCGCTTCACCGAACCGCCGTCTTCGCTCATCAGATAATCGACCGCCGGAATGGCCTGCTGGTTCGGGGCGGCGCCCGTGTAGAACACGTTGCGCTGGCTTTCTTCGCCTTCGTATTGGACGGGGTAGAACAGGAGCGAGTTCAGCTCTTCGAAGACCGGCAGCACGGATTTGCGGGACACCGAGGTCCAGCAGCCGAACACGGCCGACACCTTGTTGACCGAGATCAGCTCGCGCGCCTTTTCGGCGAAGAGCGGCCAGTCGGATGCCGGGTCGACGACGACGGCTTCAAGCTTCTTGCCGAGCACGCCGCCCTTCTTGTTCTGCTCCTCGATGAGGAACAGCATCGTGTCCTTCAGCGTGGTTTCGGAGATGGCCATGGTGCCCGAAAGCGAATGCAGGACACCAACCTTGATGGTCTCTTCCTGGGCGAAGAGCGTTGAAGTGGCCAGAAGGCCCGCAGCGAATGCTCCCGCGGCTAGAGTTTTGGAAAACGACACGAAATTACCCCTCATGTTTCGATACCTCCGAAGATGGGCTGTTGCACCTCAGCACTTAATGCAACCGTCGTGCCAGTTCGGACGAAACCAAGTCCGGGGCTGCTTTTCCCTTTTGCTTCAAGCACTTGAAAATGGTTAGTCGACGCACGGTGAGCGCGCCTGCAACGACATTAACGATTTGGTGAGAAAGATTTACGCAAAGACTGACGCCTATGCCTAATATGTAGGCACCTCATCGCATTGCTATTTTTTTGCGCAATCTGCCGACGTTGCCCGAGGCTTTACTCCTCGAGCATGTCCTTCACGATGGTCGCCAACTGCTTCAGCGAGAATGGCTTTGGCAGGAACCCAAACTTGGCATCCGCCGGAAGATTGCGAGCGAACGCGTCCTCGGCGTAGCCGGACACGAAGATGAACTTGATCTCCGGATTGATCTTCCGCAGTTCCCCGAGAAGGGTCGGCCCATCCATTTCGGGCATGACGACGTCGGACACGACAATGTCGATCTTGCCTTCCTGCGCGGCGTAGACTTCCAGCGCCTCCACACCGGACGATGCCTCGTGGACTGTGTAGCCGCGTGACCTCAGAGCACGAACGCCGCCCATGCGCACCGCGTCCTCGTCCTCGACCAGAAGAACCGTTGCGGAGCCCGACAGGTCCTTGAGCGCGTCGTTCTTGCCTGCAGGCTGCTGGATCGCCCGTGATTCTCCGGCGCCCGTGTCGCCCGCCGACTGCTCCGGCACGGCAGCGCCTGGAATGTAGCGCGGCAGGAAGATGCGAAACACGCTGCCCTTGCCGATTTCGGAATCGCAGAAAATGTAGCCGCCGGTCTGCTTGATGATGCCATAGACCATCGACAGGCCTAGGCCGGTGCCCTTCCCCACTTCCTTGGTGGTGAAGAACGGTTCAAAAATCTTCTTGATCACTTCGGGGTCGATGCCGGTCCCCGTATCCTGGGCCTCGACGACGACATAGTCGTTCGGCGCCAGTTCCCGATACGGGTACTGCGCGCACTCGGCGCTGATGACGTTCTTGCTCCGGATAGTCAGATCACCCCCGGCCGGCATGGCGTCCCGGGCGTTGACGGCCAGATTGACCACCACCTGTTCGAACTGCCCAAGATCGGCGCGCACCGGCCAAAGGTCACGGCCGTGATCGATCTTCAGCCTTACATTCGTGCCGACGAGCCGGGTCAGCAGCATGCGCACGTCGGCCAGTACGTCAGTCAGGTTCAGCACCTCGGGACGCAGGGTCTGGCGGCGCGAGAAGGCGAGCAGTTGCCGCACCAGCGAGGCCGCGCGGTTGGCGTTCTGCTTGATGTTCATGATGTCCGGGAAGGACGGGTCGGACGGCCGGTGATTGGTGAGCAACAGGTCGGACGCCATGATGATGGCGGTGAGCACATTGTTGAAATCGTGCGCAATGCCGCCCGCAAGCTGACCGACAGCCTGCATCTTCTGGCCTTGCGCCATCTGCGCCTCGAGCGCCTTCTGCTCGGTCGTCTCGACAGCATAGACGATCGCAGACTCTTCCGCGCCCTCGGAGCCGCCGCCGTCGGCAACCGCGTTGACGTAGAAGCGGATGTGCCTCTCTTCATTGTTCGGCAGCACGGTGTCGATGGCCGCGATGTCGGCCTGACGCTGTTTGGCGCGTTCGAGAGCGGTGGCGAAGGCCTCGCGGTCGCGCGGATGGATCACCCGGTCCAGGCTCGCTCGCTGGTCCACCGCACCCTGGTCGACAACGGTCGAGAACAGCATGAGGAACGGCGCGTTGGTGCGCACGATCCGGCCGGACGCGTCGACGCCGGCGATTGCCATCGGCGTGGAGTTGAAGAACCGCGTGAACCGCACCTCCGACGCACGCAGGTCCGCCGACGAATCCTCGCCCTGGGTCCGGTTCAGCACGATGGTCCGCGTGGCGCCCTGGATGCCCTCGCGGCTGGCCGTGACGCGGTGCATGAACCGCACTGGCAGCGCCTCGCCCTTGGTCGTGGCGAGGTCGAGATCGATCACGGCGTTCCGGGTCGCGCCGGGATCGGCCTTGACGGCGCGCACAAGGGCCATGCCGTCGCCAGCGACGATCTCGGGCAGGGTCACCGAGCCCGGCGCGAAGCCGGCCAGGTCGATTCCCAGCCATTCCGCGAGGGTCGCGTTGATATAGGTCACGCGCCCGTCCGGATCTGCTGAAAAGAACCCGGCCGGCGCATGGTCGAGGTGATCGATCGCCTGCTGCAGATCCTGGAAGAAGCGCTCTTGTTCGGCGCGTTCCGCCGAGATGTCGGACAATTGCCACGCGAACAGAGGCTGACGCTCAGAGCGCATGTTGAAGGTGCGCGAGCGGAGCCGATACCATCGCGCGCCAGGATCGGAACCGGGACGGATCGCCTGGGACAGGCGGAACTCGCCATCGCCGGAGCGTCCGTCTTTGAGCAAGCCCGCGAGGTGGACCACGGTCGATCCGGCCTCCGGATTGTCAGACAACAATCCTTCGATTGTCTTGATGTCGCTTGGCGAGACCGCGCCCGTCATCTCGGCATAGGCGCGGTTGGCGTAGATGATTCGGCCGCGCGCGTCGGTGAAGATCAATCCTTGCTTCATCGAATCGACGAAAGCCTTCGACAGTTCGTCGCTGGTCGAACGAGGCGCGAACTGGACGAACCCGATCGCGACCAGAAACAGGAACGCCATGCCGACCATGGCAAGGATGAAGAGAATGCCGAGCAGGAACGGGTCGCCGAGCCGCGCGCGGAAAATCGAGAAGGTCACCGCGAGAGGAATGAGGACGATGGCGAATACGACCAGGCGTCGGATGGCGCCCGGCCGCGAACTCTGGTCGACAATCGGCGCCGGATAGAAGTCACGGCTTGTCTCTTTGGCCATTCTTCCCCTGCCCCATACGCCCGCATCGGCTTGCGCCG
>Ga0209906_100360_pt1 | contig 23955 bp, 17 predicted proteins | sample FECB24metaG_FD_188303 | JGI IMG/M metagenome (GOLD analysis project Ga0209906, IMG submission 188303) | Cyanobacterial communities from the Joint Genome Institute, California, USA from Joint Genome Institute, California, USA - FECB-24 metaG... ... | reverse complement strand
CAACACCACGCAGCTCGAACAGCGCTGCATCATCAACAGGGTCTGATCCTCCCAGAGTCATCGGCAGTGTGAATCACAGCTACGACCCAAAGGGAAGACGCTCTGCCCGGGAATCTGCCCCGGTTACTAGAGAGGGCCGCTAACTGTCTCATTTATCTTTAGGTGATGCCGCTCAGGCTTGTCCTCTCGAGTGTCGTAAAACACAATCCTACACTCACATCGCGTCGGCACTAAACCCTGCGGATTATCGGACAAGAGTAACGCGCCCGCAACGGTTGGGCACCAATCTGACCGATCAATAAGACCTTCATTTATACAGAACGCCAAGGAATCTGGACCCTCGGGTATGGCGCCGGTTAAGAAATTTGCCTCCGCCGCATCCACAATCTGCTCCGGAGGATGACCTTCAAGCTTGGTATTCTCGTAGCTTAAAGCCCCTTTTGCGAATGCAATCCGCGTTATCTCGTTCGGATCTTTGATTGCAACGCTACTGGCCCCTAAGCGTCGATAAACTGTTCCATCCGCTGTCGAATGAACATGTTGGCCCTTGTCAACAAAGACGCGCAGCAAAACGCCGCTTTTGCCTTCAACTTGGACAAATGAGTATCGAAACGTAAGGGGTGGGTTAACTTCGTAAATGGATTGAAGAATTGCATTACCTTCTTCGGGGTCGGCTAAGGGAACGATTCTATCGCCGATTGCGATCTCCTGAGCGTCGTCGATAATACCAAACGCAATTTCTCCACCTTCGGTATTACCAAATGCAACAGCAATCTTTTGGACAGTCTTTCCGCGTGCTTCACGAGATTTCTTATCGTAAAATTGGTCTTCAGGACGCCCTGCTATTGCAAGCGCCTGCTCAAAAGAAATAGTAGCAACTTGGTCGGGCATATTCTTACGTTCCTAAGCGTCAACGACTAATTATGGCTGCGAGCGCGCAACAGCACAACTGGCTTCTTAAGGCGCGGATAAGACCGCACTGGGATGAAGTGTCGTTGACAGATGCGTAAGTTGAACATCGTAACGCGGCCGGCGGCCAAGCCGCCGAGTCCTCCACGAGCCAGTCAGAACAGAAAGAGCGCGGCAAAGCCGCGTCGTCGGACGGGTTCGCCGGGCGTAGCCCGACGCCCCGCCGTCCGGGCGCTGCGGCGAGTCTTGCATTAGCTTCGCTAATGCGCGCCGCCTTGGCCTTTCCTACACCTAACCGGATAGGTTATACTCCCGGCCATGACAGAGCAAAATTTCACCCCCGTCCCCAGTCGCAAGAGCCGGAATGGCTGGAGCCCGGCCCGGCAATGGGGCTTTCTTCAGGCGCTGGAGGCGACCGCTTCGGTGCGGGAGGCGGCGCGGCGGGTGGGGATGACCGAGGGTTCGGCCTATCGCTTGCGGCGGCATCCGGAGGCGGAGGATTTCCGCCGGGCCTGGGCGGCGACGCAGGGCCGCATCTGGCAGCGGGTGGAGCAGGTGGCGCTGGAGCGCGTCGTCAATGGGGAGTGCGAGACTCTGGAGCGCGATGGCGTCGTCGTCGCCATCCGTCGCCGGCCCTGTTCGGACCGGTTGATGATCCACATGTTGCAGGAACAGGTGCGCCGGCTGGAGGCCGACGCCGCCCGGCTTGCCGCCGATAATGCCGCCGCGGCTGCCGCTGCCGCCGCCGCCCGCTATCGCGCCGGTGCGGGCGCTGGTCCCGGCCCCACCCCGCCCCCGCCGATCGATGCGGCGCGCGCCGAAACGCGCGCCTTGCACGATCTCAACGCCCGCACCGATTCCCTGCCCGATTCGACCGGTTGGGATTGGATGCCGCACCAGCTCGATGCCGATCTCCACGGGCCGGCGCCGCGCCTGCCGATGCCCGAGCGCGTGCTGGCGCCCGCCGCCCTGCGCCTCGCCAGTGCCGCCCGCCCACCCCGCCTGCGCCTGCCGGCGGACCCGCGAAAGGCCACACAATCGCCCCCCGGGCCTGGCCTTTCGATACGCGGTGAAGGCTTCGTCCCCCGGCCCTACAACCCCGGAACCGAGATCGGCGGCGGTGCGACGGCACCCGATACGGGCTGGGCGGCGGCACCCGATACCGGCTGAACGGCGCGGATAGCGCCCGCCCGCGCCGCGGCGAGTGACTTGAACAACGCGAGACGCTAGACGGGCGCGATGCAAACCGCACCCGAAACCGCCCCCCTATCCGACACCCTGCTCGACAGTGATCCCTTCGCTCGTTTCGGGGACTGGTTCGCCCAGGCCAGCGCCACCGAGCCGAGCGACCCCAACGCCTTTGCCCTCGCCACTGCCACCCCCGATGGCCGCCCCTCCGTCCGCGTTGTGCTGTGCAAGTTCTGGGATGCCCGCGGTTTCGTCTTCTACACCAACCTCGACAGCCGTAAGGGTGGAGAGCTTGCCGCCAACCCCTTCGTCCATATGGATTTTCACTGGAAATCCCAGGCCCGGCAGGTCCGCATCGAAGGCCGCGCCGAACTGGTGCCGGATGCCGAGGCGGATGCCTATTTCGCCAGCCGCCCGCGCGTGTCGCAGCTCGGCGCCTGGGCCTCGGCCCAGTCGCAGCCGCTGCCCGACCGGGCAACCTTCGACGCCCGGCTCGCCGAGGTCGCGGCCCGCTTCGAAGGCGGCGATGTGCCCCGCCCGCCGCGCTGGAGCGGCTGGCGCGTGGTGCCGGAGAGACTCGAATTCTGGCAGGACCGGGATAACCGCCTGCACGAACGCGTTGTTTTCACCCGCAGCGGCAACGGCTGGACAACAGGGATGCTCTACCCATGATGCGAATTCCGTTCCGCCAGGTTGATGCCTTTGCCGAAGCCCAGTTCACCGGCAATCCGGCGGCGGTGATGATGCTGAACGAATGGCTGCCCGACGCGGTGATGCAGGCCATCGCCGAGGAGAACAACCTGGCCGAAACGGCGTTCCTCGTCCCCTGTGCAGACCCCGAAACCGCCGATTTTGACTTGCGCTGGTTCACCCCCGGAATCGAGGTCGCGCTGTGCGGCCATGCGACCCTCGCCAGCGGCCATGTCGTGCTGTCGGCGGTGGCCGGCATGGAGCAAGTGCGGTTTTCGACGCAAAAGGCCGGCGTGCTGACCGTGGCGCGGACGGCAACGGGCTATGCGCTGGCGCTGCCGTCCTGGCCCGCCGAGGACGCGATCACCGGCGACGAACTCGCCGCCATCGGCGCAGCGCTCGGCGCGATGCCGGTCGAGGCCTGGGGACGCGGCAGCGACTACCGGGTGGCGGTGTTCGCCGATGCCGCGGCAGTGCGCGCGCTGACCCCCGATTACCGCGCCGTCATCGCCCTGCAGACGGGGCATGACCTGATGGTCGTCGCGACTGCACCGGGCGACGTGGCGGACGTCGTCAGCCGGGTGTTCGTTCCCGAAGCCGGGGTGAACGAGGACAGCGTGACCGGATCGGCCCATGCCGTCATCGGCGCCTATTGGGCTCGCCGGCTGGGCCGCGACAGCTTCACCGCCTTTCAGGCCAGCCGGCGCGGCGGCCGGCTCGGCGTGGCGTTGGCGGGGGACCGGGTGGTGTTGACCGGCGGCTGCCGCACGGTGATCGAAGGCGAGTTCATCCTCGAATGACCCGTGCGTTCCTGAAGATGCACGGGCTGGGCAATGATTTCATCGTCTTCGATGCCCGCACCGATCCGCTCGACCTGAGCGCGGCGACGGTGCGGCGGCTGTCGGACCGCCGAACGGGGATCGGCTGCGACCAGCTGATCATCGTCGATGCCAGCGATGTGGCGACGGTGCGGGCGCGCTTCTGGAATTGCGACGGCGAAGCCGTGGGGGCGTGCGGCAACGGCAGCCGGGCCGTGGCGGCGCTGGTCGGCGGTGAGGCGACGATCGAGACCGCCGGCGGCGTGCTGGTGGCATCGGCGCTGGCCGGCGGCGCGAGCGTCGACATGGGGCGCCCGCGCTTCGGCTGGGAGGATGTGCCGCTGGCCTGGGCGATGGACACGGCTCGGCTGCCGCTTGGCTGGGACGGGCTGGAGGGCCCGGGTGCGGTCAGCGTCGGCAACCCGCATGTGGTATTTTTCGTCGCCGACCCGGCCGCGGTCGACCTCGAACGCCTTGGCCCGGTCATCGAGCATGACCCGGTATTTCCCGAACGGGTCAATGTCGGGGTGGCGGCCCTGCCGGCGCGGGACCGCATGGTGCTGCGGGTGTGGGAACGCGGTGCCGGCCTGACACGGGCGTGCGGCACCGGGGCGGTGGCAGCGGTTGCCGTGGCGCAGCGGCGCGGGCTGGCCGATGCGGCGGTCACCGTGACGCTGCCGGGCGGCGATCTCGTCATCACCCGGACCGACGCCGGACATCTGGTGATGGCCGGGCCGGCGGTGGTCGCCTTCACCGGCACGATTGATCTGGAGCAATATCAGTGAGCTGGCTCGACCGATTGAAGACCGGGTTGACGCGGTCGACGAGCAAGCTGGGCGACAGCCTGGCGGGGCTGGCAACGGGGACGATGCCGCTCGACGAGGAACGGCTCGACGCGATCGAGGAAGCGCTGATCGGCGCCGATCTCGGCCCCGCCGTGGCGGCGCGGATCCGCGAACGCCTTGCCGATGTGAAGTTCGCCCGCGGCATCGACGAGGCCGGGCTGAAGGCCGCCGTCGCCGCCGAAGTGACCGCCGTGATGGCACCAGTGGCCAAGGCGCTGCAGGTGACGGCCTTTCCGCGCCCGCACGTCATCCTCGTCGTCGGCGTCAACGGTTCGGGCAAGACGACAACCATCGCCAAGCTGGCGCGGCGCTTCACCGAGCTCGATTACAGCGTGATGCTGGCCGCCGGCGACACGTTTCGCGCCGCCGCCATCGCCCAGCTGAAGATCTGGGCGGACCGGATCGGGGTGCCGGTGATTGCCGGCGAACAGGGCGCCGACGCCGCCGGGCTGGCGTTCGAAGCGCTGAAGGCGGCGCGCGAGGCGGGCAGCGATGTGTTGATCATCGATACCGCGGGCCGGCTGCAGAACAAGGCCGGCTTGATGGACGAACTCGCCAAGATGCGCCGGGTAATCCAGAAACTCAGTCCCGCGGCGCCGCACGATACCGTGCTGGTGCTCGATGCGACCACCGGCCAGAACGCGCTCAATCAGATCGAGGTGTTCCGCGATATCGCCAAGGTGACCGGGCTGGTGATGACCAAGCTCGACGGGTCGGCGCGCGGCGGGGTGCTCGTCGCCGCGGCCGAACGCTTCCGCCTGCCGATCCATGCCATCGGCGTCGGCGAAGGCATGGACGATCTGCGGCCCTTCACGGCGGAAGATTTCGGCGACGCCCTGGCGGGGGTGTGACCACTCAGACGGTTATCGACACCCCGCGATAGACCCGGGCGCGATAGCGCGAATCCTCGGCATGGGCGAGCGGCGTCCCCGCCAGCAGCACGGCCCGGGCGAAGCGCTTGACCTCCTCGTCATGCTCGGCGGCATTGCGCGGCTCTTCGGAGCGAACCCGGCGGGTCAGGTTGATCTGGTTGACGGGCACGTCGTGAACAAGCCGCTCATTCTCCACCGCGATCGTCGCGGTGAAGGCATGGAGCGTCGTCTTGACGAAGTTCGCCAGCGCAAAGGCAGCGCCGCTGCCGGACCCCATCGCCACATCGGGCGAAACAAGCACGATCTGGCAGCCGTCGAACAGCGAGGCCTTGCGAGCGACGCGGAAATGGTGGGTCAGATTGGCTTCGACAACATCGGCGAACCCGGCGCCATCGAGCGGCGCATCGCCATCGAACAGCGCATCGGGCAAAGGCTTGAAGGGCGAAGAGACGATCGTCGTCGGGTGACCCCATTGCGCCAGCGCCGCATCGAGACTGTCCTCGATTGCGTCGCCGACGACCAGCGTTTCCACGCGATCCCCGCCATCGATGGCTGCTGCGAGTGCCGCCCCGCCCGCAGTCGTCATCGGCAGCAACACGACCCGCGCCACGCCGGCGGCCAGGAAGCTGCGTGCTGTTTCGGCAAGATAGTCGACAAGATGCTCGCCGATCAGCCAGACGGTCTTGCCCGCCATGGCTTCGACGCGTTCCTGCTTGGGGCTGCCGAAGAGCTCGCGTTCGGTGGTCGAGCGCTCGACGTTCAGGCCACCCGAGGGCATGAAGGTTTCGCCCGACACCGCCCGATCGGCGAGGAAGAAGACGGTCGCCTGCGCGACTTCGCTTTCCGTCGGCATCTTGCCGAGGTGGAGCTGCGAAAGCACACCCGAACGGACCTTGGCTGCCTCGCGGCCGATCTGCGCCGATGGCAGCCACGGCACGTCATCGGGCGGCACGCGCAGCAGCCAGCCCTCATCGGGCTTCGACGCCCAGCTTGCCCCAAGGAAAAACCCGCCGAGCCGCAGCCGGCGGGCCAGTTTGGCGGCGAGCGGCGGCGTCAGCAGATAGCGATCCCAGCAGCAGCTCTCATCGCCTTCGCGTGCACAGGCCAGTGCCAGCTCGCGCAGTTCCTGCGGCACGGATTTGTCGTGGCTCAGCTGCACCGTATCGTTGCGTGCCAGCCTTCCCAATATCGCCTCGACGCTCTCGCCGCGGCGCACGGCCTTGATCGTGGCCGCATAGACTGCATTCAATCGCTTGTTCTCGAGGATTAGCCGGCCCCGCCGCTCGAACAGCCCGGGCTTGCCGCCGAGGCCGGCAAGCCGGTCGCCATCGACAGGCCCCGGTGCAATGGCATTGATCTGGATTTCGGGGCCCAGATGCCGCGCCATGGACTCGACCATCGCGCGCTGCCCAGCCTTCGACACGGCATAATCGGTGCGGTTCGGGTAGCTGACGGCGAGGAACTTTTCCCCGCCGAAATAGCTCGAGACATTGAGAATATAGCCCGACCCCTGCGCCTTCATCATCGGCACCACCATGTGCATCAGCGCATAGTTGGAGATGAGATTGGCATTCTGGGTGTTTCGCCAGGCCTTCAGGTCCATGTCGACGGCCATTTCCTCGGCGCCCGAAACCCCGGCATTGTTGATCAGATAGTCGATCCGCCCGAACGCCTTGATGGTCTCGTCGACAGCGTGCTTCAGGCTCGCCATGTTGGCGACATCGACATCGGCAAGCGTCCGCACCCGGCGCTCGACACCCGAAAAGCCTATATCCTCAAGCTCGCCGACAATCCGCTCGCGCGCGGCCGCAAGCTCGCTTTCACGGCGCGCCACCATCATCACCTTGGCACCCGCCAGCGCCAGCAGCCGTGCTACCTGCCCGCCGATCCCGGCCGATCCGCCGGTGATCAACGCCACCTTGCCGAGATGCAGCCCGGTGATGTTCTCGGTGGTGCCGACCATCGCCCGGCGCGCCCCTGTGGCATCGCCGATGCTTTCAGGCAGATACAGGTTCACCGCCGTGACCTTGCGCTCGGTCATCACGATCTGCGCTGCCTGCCCGGCTGCAAACGCCTGCGATTCAGCCTCTGCATTGGTGTAGCGGATGATCTGGTTGCCCCATTCGGCCTTGTCGCGCCGGCCGTTGGCGGCATCGACGGCGCTTTCGTCACGCCAGATTCGGATCAGTTCCTCAAGCGCTGCACGGAGCAAATTGGCATATTGATTGCCGGCGCCATCATCGCCGTTCGACAGGAAAACGAAGCGCGGGTCATGAAGCAGGCCCGGCGTGCGCTTCCAGTAGCGGCTGAGCGTGCGCGCCACTGCGATGTTGCCTTCGAGTTCGTCATCGACAAAGCGTTCGACCAGCGCATCGGTGGCGTCCGCCAGCTTGCCGTTGAAATAGCCCGCCGGGCGGGTGGGTAGGATAATCGCCCCCGTCAGCGGCACCCGCGCTGCGGTGAATGCCGCCAGCGCGTCGTCCATGGCGACATGATCATGTCGCGGAAAATGCCCGACCGTGATACGCGGCGTGCCGGCAAGCTGTTCCTGGGCTTCATCGGCCGCGGCCTGGGTATGAAGGCCGATCAGCACCTCGGCGCCGCAACCGGCATGAACTTTGGCCAGCGCAATCGCATCATCGACCTGGCTGCCAGCCGAGATCAGCACCCCGAGCCCGCTGGCGTCCATCGCCCGCATCGACGGCCGCGACTGGAAGGTGGATCGTGATTCCTCGGCCACCGCCATGCCATGGGTCACCTCGAAATCATGCCCGGCGAGCGCCGCCGATTCATCCGAGCCGAGGAACACGCAGGTGTTGGCAATGTCGGCCGGCGTCGGGAAGGTCTTGGCCTTTGCGGCGCCATCGACGCTGCGTTCCAGCGCCATCAGGTTGAAGAAATGGTTCGCCGTCGCGCCCGGTGCATCTCCGCGCAGGCCGTCCATCGCGGCAAAGACGGTGCGGATGCGCTCGCTGGCGATCGGCCCCGGGAACAGCAAATTGACCCGGATGCCGCGCGAACCGAGTTCGGTCGCCATCTCCCGCGACATGGCATTCATTGCTGCCTTGGGGACGGTGTAGGCGGCGCGCGCGAAATATTCGGTGCGCGAGAAGATCGTCGAAACGTTGATGATCGAACCACCGTCGCCCATCACATCGGCAGCGGCGCGCACCATGTTCCAGGCAACGACCATGATATTGCGCGCGGCATCGCCAACGGTTTCGCTGTCGGTGCTGCCAGCCGCCTGCAACGCTTCGAGGTCGGCCCGGCTCAACGGCAGGTTTTCAAGCGGCTGCTTCGGCCCCGCCGAGCCCGCATTGTTGACCAGCACATCGATACGGCCATGACGAGCCGCAACCTCGGCAATGCCGGCGCGCACGCTTTCGGCATCGGCACCATCGATCACCACGGTCATGGCGCGATCGGCGGGCACGCCGGCAGCGGCCACGGCGACATCGCGCGCGGTATCGGTACGCGTCCGGTCACGCCCCGAAAATACCACTGTCGCGCCTTCGGCGAGATAACGCCGCGCGATCGACTGGCCGAGATTGCCGGCCGCGCCGGTGATCAGCGCAACCTTGCCGGCGAGGCGGCCGAGTGTGGACAGGGTATCGACGGTTTCGGCTTCGGGGGCTGTTGCCATGGTCGGTACTTTCAGTTCGCGGCTGAGGCCGAGGCCGCGGCCCAGGCTTCGAAGAGTTCGTCGCGGCTGCGCAGGCCGGTCGCCGGCAGCGCATGGTTGACGATATAGGTCGCCCCCGAATGGCGATTGTCCCACATCGATTGATGGGCTTCGGGCAGGCCACCCCATTCGACGACGGTCGGCTCGGTCACGTCGAGCAGCCCGGCCGCGACCATGTCGTTCATCCGCGTCACTTCATAGGCGTTGCACAGATGGGTGCCGAGGATTTCGGCCGTCGGCATGATGATCCGGCGCTGCCGCGTCCACACCTGCGGGGCGTAGAAGTTATAGCGCTGCCCCGCCATGTCCTCGGCATAGACGATCCGCCCGGTAAAGGGCTTGACCAGTGCCGAGGTGACCCCGAGCGTATCCTGCCCGGCGCGTTCAAGAACGATGTCGGGGGCGCCGCGCGGGTTGTCGGGCGACCGAAGCAGCTTGCCGACAGCCGTGCCGAACGGCTTCAAGGTCTTGTCCTGGAACTCGCGCACCGCTTCGCGGAAGGCCTCGATATCGGCGCGCGCCACCGGCAGCCGCGGCATGGTGTCGGGCCAATCGAAATTGGCGCCTTCCCGCCGCTTGATGCCTTCAAGGCTGACGACCCCGGCGACAGCATCTTCAAAGCCCAGCGACAGGATGAACTCGCGCTGGCCATCGGTGTTGGTGACGACAACGGTGCGGGCCCCGATGCCGCGCGCCGCCTCGATCATTTCCAGCCCGGTTTCGTCGGCAAGCGCCGTCGAATTGGGGCCGTAGAAGATCAGGATCGCCTCACCGCCGCGCGCGCCGGCCTTTTGCAGCATGGCTTCCGCGGTCGATGCGCCAGGCTTGCCCATGAAGCTGAGGTGATAGCCCGAGGAGGCGCCGTAAAAGGCAAGCTTGCCGCCTTCGGCAAGCAGCTGGAAGCTGCGCGGGAATGACGTCTCGCCGGCATGGCTGACGGCATAATCGGCCAGCTTGCCATTGTTGAGGCGCTTGTACTCATCGACCAGCGGCGCCCCGGCGGCTTCCCATGCCCGCGACGCCTCGGCGCCATCGGGCACCGGGGTGTAGAGGGCAGCAAAGCGCGGGTCGGTCCGGTCGATCGCGCCGACGGCGCCCTTCAGGGTGACGAACTCGGCACGCGCCGGGCTCGAAACCAACCCGGTGACGTTCAGCCCGCTGGCCTTTGACGATTTCAGTGCATCGAGCCCAGTTCCCGTTGCCGAACCCTCGATGAAGATCGTCTTGCCGCCGACGATCTCCAGCGTGGTGAACAGGCAGCGCACGATGGTGCCCAAATTGAGGATATAGCTGCCCGCCTGTTCGAGCGTCAGATCGGCCGGCACATTGTGGAGCTGTGGCGCCTGGACGGTGAGGAACTGGGCGTGGCTGCCGGTCTTGGTTTCATAGCCCTGGATGCTGAAATCGGCGAACATCGGGTCCCGCCCGGCCGCCGGGCTGAGCAGATCGGACGTGCCCGAATAAACCGCGACCATGTCGCCGACCTTCAACCGCCCCTCACCGCGCGCTTCCGAACCCAGTGCTGCGATCAACGCCAGCCCGCCCGACCCGGTGGTCTGGAAATCTTCCTCATGACCATCGAAGGGCGATACCGGAATCCCGGTCAACGCCCAGATATCGTTGAAGTTGACTTCCGAGGTCAGCAGATAGACCAACGCCTCATTGGGTTCGGGCGTCGGCACCGGCACGATCAGTTCGCGCTCATGCGTCGCCGGCTGGCCGAAACGCGGCGCGCCGGTATCGGCACTGCGAGCGATGCCAAAGGCGTACTGATGCCCCGGAATGGCCGTGATGCCGGGGAAGAAAGGTGCCCCGACCGGCAGCAGGTCGCCGGCGGCCTCGAGCCGTTCGGCACGGGCGTCATGCTCGTCGTCGATGAAGACACCGTTGCGGCGCACTGGCAGCGGCGGGCTCTTCTTGTCGATGAACTCGCGGATTCCGGTCTTGCCGCCTTGTGGGTCGACTACGGCTTCAGCGAACAGCTGCGCCTCGCGCTCCAGGCCAGTAGCCATGCCATGCGTCCAGCCGGTGCGGATCGCTTCGATGGCACGCTCCCCGGCCTTGCCGCGGCCCGCCCATTCGAGCTGGCGCAGGATGCGCTGGATGAAATCATCGGCAAGTGCTTCATCGAGATCAACGTGCGGGGGCTGCTGCCACGATGCCTTGGCCGCCTTGCGGCGCTCGTTCCAGGTCCGCCCGAGCGCCGAACTGTCGCCATGGCGAACGAATTCGCGCACCGCGGCATGGGCAAGGCTGAGCGCATCATGCGCGTCAGTCGCCAGCGTTTCGACAAGACCGATCGACAGCGCCGCTTCGCCATCGATCGAGCGCCCGCCGAGAATGAGTTCAAGGGCATCGAGCAACCCGTCGGGCCCCCGCTTTTCCGCCAGCAGGCGCGGCAGCCGCTGGGTGCCGCCATAGCCGGGGAGCAACCGCAGGCGGATTTCGGGCTGGCCGAAACGGGCATGGCTTTCGGCGACGCGCCAATGGCAGGCAAGCGCGAACTCCATGCCGCCGCCTAGCGCCACGCCCTGGATTGCCGCGACACACGGCTTGCCCATGCTCTCGATCTTAGCGAAGGCCAGCTGGGCGTTGTTGGGCAGCACCCGCGCTTCCTCGACCGTGTGGATCTCGTCGAGGAACTGGCGAATATCGGCGCCGGCAACGAAACTTGCCGTGCCGTCGCCGGTGAACACCACCGCAACGACATCGTCACGCCGCGACAGATGTTCGACAACGATCACCAGCTCGTCGATGGCACGCTCGTTGAGGGCGTTGACCGGCGGGTTGGTGACAAACACCGTCGCCACTTTCTGGCCCGGCGCAACGTCGTTGTACTGGATGCGGAAATAGCGATAGCGATCGAAGATCTGCTGGTCTTCGGACAGGCTCTGGCGGCGCTGCCAATCGCCGATGACCTTCTTCAGTTCATCAAGGCTTTCGGGGTTGCGCAGCGTCGTCACGTCGCCGACATCGCCGCCCTCGACAATGGCACGGACCATGCGGCGCATATATTTGCCGCTGCGGGTTTCGGGGAATTGCGACACTTCGATGAAGTCACCCGGTACCGCCACGGCGCCCTTTTCCTGGCGCACGAGGTCGGACAGGCGGCGGAAATCGTCGCGGCTGAGCGTCTGGCCGGGCGATGCCGTAACAAAGGCAATCGGCGTCAGCCCCTTTTCGCGATGCGGCGCGCCGACGACAAGGACATTGCCGAGCGGCGAATCCGGATCGAGCTGCTTGTCGCGCAAAATCGCGCCTTCAATCTCCTCGGTGCCCATGCGATGGCCCGACACGTTGATCACATCGTCCGACCGGCCATGCAGCGAAAAGCCTTCGTCGGCATGGCGCACGGCGTAATCGCCCTGGGTATAGGCCCACACACCCTTCCAGCGACGCCAGTAATTGCTGTCCCAACGCTCGCCATCGCCCTTCCAGCCAGCGGCAACGCTGCCGTTCTCGACCTGGAAATGCTCCGGATCGCCCCAGACGGTGCGCGCCAGATACGGGTAAGGCGCGGCGATGATGATCTCGCCCTTCTCGCCGACCTCGGCCCGGCGCCAGTTGACGCCATCGGTCGCGGGCCGGGTCAGCAGCGCCGTGCCATCAGCGGTGCCGGCTTCGTCCTCGACCCAGACTTCGCCGACAATCCACGGCAGCGGGAAGGTGCGCGCGTCAGCGGCGAGCGGAAAGTCGCCATTGCCGTAGAAATGCGTCCAGGCGATGCCGCCATGCTCGGTCGCCCAATAGCTGTTGATATATTGCGGCGTGACATGCTCCATACCGAAGGCTTGGACCGGCGGCGAGCAGGGCTCGGCGCAGAACGTCGCTACGCGCAGGCCTTTGAGATCGTAATTCTGGATATCCTTCAGATTCTGCGGGTCGGACATCACCGCCTTGAGGAAGGTGACGCCGGCCTTGAAGATCGTCACGCCATGGCGCTCGATCATTGCCGCAAACCGCCCCGAATGCGGGAAAACCGGTGCGCCTTCACCGAGCACCGTCGTCACCCGCGTCAGCAGCGGTGCCGAGATCATGTAGCTCTGGCCGGTAATCCAGCCCGGATCGGCAACGACATACAGCACGTCGCCGGGCCGCGAATCGAACGCCACCTTCATCGTTTCCGCGATGCCCGCGGCAAAGCCGCCATGGACGTGCACGACGCCCTTGGGCTTGCCGGTCGAGCCCGACGTATAGATGAAGAACATCGGGTATTCGGCGTCGACCGGCAGAACCGGTGCGGCCGCCCAGATGGCACGAACGAAATCAATATCCGAAAGCGCCTGCAGATCGGCTTCGGAGGCAAGACCGGCAGCGGCGAGGATTTCGGCCAGCGCCTTGTTGGTCAGGTCATGGCTCCAGACATCGCGATCGCGCCACACGATGTCGGGCTGGCCAGTATGACGCGCGACGACCACGGCATCGACCCGCGGCGGCGTGGCGACCAGCGCTTCGGCAACTGCGATGCGGATGCGCGCCGCCGCGGTTGAATCGACTGTCCCTGCCTTGCCGAGCTCGGCCAGCGCGCGGCCGACGCCACGCATGACGTCGCCGCGCTCGACGGTGACTTCGCCCTTCAACGTCGCAGTTACGGTTTCGGCCATGGCCGCCGCCATTTCGGCGGTCAGCGCGAGATCGTCACCGGCAAGACGTTGCCGGAGCAGCTCGAGCGCCACCTGCACGGGCACATAATTGTCGAGCGCCGGATCGGTATAGGCGGTCTTGAAAGGCACGATCTGCGCCATGCGATAGCCGCCATCGGCCGTGATGACGATCTTGGCGCCGGCATCATGGATGCGGTCCGACAGCGTCTTGTCGGAAAAACCGCCGAACACCGGCGTATAGAGCACGCCGATCCGCTTTGCCGCCTCGGTCCAGTACAGCTGCGCAGGAATGTTGGGCATGTTGAGCGCGATGCGATCGCCCGCCTTCAGCCCAAGATTCTTCAGCGCGATGGCGCATTTGGCGGTCTCAAGCAGCAACCGCCGACGGCTGACGCCATAGCAATCGACCGGCGCGCCGCGGCCATTGTCCTGCGCCATGTCCCAGCGGTCGCCTTCGAAGATGAAAGCCGTCTCGTTGCCATGGCCGGCAAGAACGTGCCGGTCGATCTCATTGAAGGCGCAATTGGTGCGCGCGCCATCGAACCAGCGGAAATGCGGGGCATCATCGTCGTTGAAGGCCCGTGCCCAGGGCTTGAAATCGGCACCGAGATCAGTGCTGACGGGTTGCGCGGTGGTGGCGTCCCAGCCTGTCCAGGCGGTGCCATCGAAGCTGAGCCAGGCCGATTGGCCGTTTTCGAGCGGCACCAGCCAGTGCAGGTTGCGTGCCGCCATCGCCCCATGGGCCGCGCCCGGGTCGGCGAGCACATCGGCGCGCAGCGTATCCCAGTCGGCGCGGCTGCGAACCGGGTTTGTCTTTGCTGCCGGAACAGGGGCGAGCTCTGCTTCAGCCAAATTGCTCATGTCACTCATCGCTTCGCCCTCAATACCCGCACGTGCTGTCCATCCGCATCGTCCGTGCGACTTTCATCGCAGTGGCGGCATAGCGTTGGCGACCGACGATTGGCAAATCCGTGTCCCAGTTCGCAGCCGCAGCACGACCCGCGTCTGCCAGGGCTGTACGGCACGATTATGTCGTCAAGCAAGCAAAAAAGGCACAAGCTGTTGCCAGAAGATCGCCAAAATGCAGCATCTTGTTGCCAAAGCCGACCATTTAGGCCCGCACGCTTGCGAAATCGGTAGTCGGCACAATTGGCCTGCGATGCCTGCGACTTGGTTACAGGCGTGGCCCGGCCGCTGGACAAGCCCGCCAAATCGAAAAAGCGCGCCGCTGGAGCGACGCGCTTGATCGAGCGATGACGGCACCGGCAAGCCGGTGCCGCCGAAAATCAGGCAGCGATGACCGCGCGGCTGGCGCGGCGACGAATCTGCACGCCAACGAGGCCAAAACCAATGACCAGCATCGCCCAGACCTGCGGTTCGGGAATGGTGTCGATCGGCGCCGGATTTGACGAGAATTGACCAGTTGCGACAGCGCGGAAGTTGCGCAAGGCACGTGTCGGAACCGGATTATTGACGTTCAACGCATTCAGCGGATTGTTAATCTGGCTGAGCGAGATCGCAAAGTCATAGTTCGAACCAGGCAGGAAAATCAGAAAATCCGACGTGTAGCTGATCGACGACGACGGCGTCGAGCCGTTGAAGCCGCCCGAGGTGCCTTGCCGTGTGCCCGAAATGGTCGAGTTGTTGAACGTGCCCGAAAGGAGGTTCGATCCGACCGCATAGGTCCTGGTACCAACCGTAATCGCCGACGTACTGATAAAAGAGAAAGTACCGGCGATGTTGGTCTGCGTAATGGTGGCGCCGCTGACAGTTGCGACCGTATTCGCCACACTGCCGTTCAGCGTCCAGAGCGCGTTGACGGCACCAACGCTGTTGAAAGCATTCTGCAGGAATGTGAAGCTGACGCTTCGAGCAGCAGGCGGCAAGGAGCTGTTGGTCGCCGTCGTGTAGAAATTAGCGTCGTCGCTACCGCCAAGATTCTCCCAGCGGACGTTTGCGCCCCCTGCACCGGCGCTGAAGTTCGCAAAGGTCGTGACGACCGCTGCGGCCGGTACTGCCGTTATGGTCGCTGCGAGCGCTGCGACACCCAGAATGAGTGACTTCACCATTACAATTACTCCCGTTCAAGTCCCTGGCACCTGGCGCACTTGCGCCCCAGATGTTGAGCCGAATGCCTTCGCTCTTGGAACATTCGGTGCAAGTGTCGTGCCAAGTCCGTAACGAACATCAAGCGACTGGAATCTCGAGCTTGCCGCATGGACGTCGATACGGAAGTGTAAAGAATTTCGACAATTTGAGTTAATTCTTAGCTAACGCTATTCGCTTCCTGTCCAGAGTCACCGCGGAAAGGACAGTGCCCAAGCGAAGCCAGCACTAAAAAGAAAAAGCGCGCTGCCGCAGCAACGCGCTTGATCGAGTGATGACGGCACCGGCGAGCCGGTGCCGCCGGAAATCAGGCGGCGACCAGCGCGCGGTTGGCGCGGCGACGGACCTGCACGCCAACGAGGCCGAAACCGATGACCAGCATCGCCCAGATCTGCGGCTCGGGGATGATGGCGGTCGGCGCCGGATCCGACGAGAACTGACCGGTTGCAACAGCGCGGAACGTGCGCAGTGCACGGGTCGGAGTCCCGCTGGTCGGGTTCGTGTTCAGTCCTGGGTTGATCTGGCTCAACGAAATCGCAAAGTCATAGTTCGACCCGGTCGCAAAGTTCAGGAAATCCGACGTGTAGGTGATCGACGATGTCGGGGTCGAGCCGTTGAAGCCGGCTGAGGTACCGCCGCGGCTACCCGAGATGCGCGAGTTGTTGAACGTGCCCGAGAGCAGGTTCGAACCCGCCAAATAGGTCGTGCTGCCAAGCGTGATCGCCGATGTGCTGATGAACGAGAAAGTCCCGGCAATGTTGCTCTGGGTAATGATACCGCCGCCAGCGGTCGCGACCGTGTTGGTAACGCTGCCGTTCAATGACCAGAGCGCATTGACCGGGCCGATGCTGTTGAACGCATTCTGCAGAAAGGTGAAGCTGACACCGCGGGCGGCCGGAGCCGTAGTATTGTTTGCGGCCGTCGTGAAGAAAGTCGCGTTGCTGTTGTTGCCGGCGTTGAGCCAGTACACGTTGGCACCGCCGGCACCGGCGCTGAAGTTCGCAAACGTCGTGACGACGGCTGCGGCCGGTACCGCCGTGATGGTCGCTGCGAGCGCTGCGACACCCAGAATTGCTGCCTTGATCATCATTTACACTCCCGTTCTAGCGCCTTGCACCGGGAACAATGGTCCCCCCAGGTGATGAGCGGGCCGGTCGGCTTCGCTCTCGCGAAGTTCAATGCAAATGTCATGCCAAGTCCGTAACGAACATTAAGCGCCTGAAATCGCTCGCGTGCCCGTCGCCATTCGATACGAAGGCGTAAAGAATTTCGACGTTTCAGGTTAAAATATTGCTAACGTACTGCCGGCGATCGGCAGTGCTGGCGCATCGAGGCAGCGCCAGTGCAATGTACCCGGGGTCGTGGCGCACGGGACAGATCGGGCTGCCGAGCCCTTGATTATTCTCGATGACCCTGGCCGCCACCAGGATGCAAGCGCGCGCTCAAAAAGCGTTCTTGGGCAGCAACACCGAACCGATGGTTCGAAACAGGATGTAGAAATCGAAACCCAACGACCAGTTTTCGATATAGTGAAGATCATGCTCGAGGCGCTTGACCAGCTTTTCCTCGGTATCGGTTTCGCCGCGCCAGCCGCATACCTGCGCCCAGCCGGTGATGCCGGGTTTCACCTTGTGCCGGGCGGCATATGACGCAACGACATCCGAGAACAGCCGTCCGCCGGCGCGGGTCGAAGCCGCGTGCGGGCGTGGGCCCACCAGCGACATGTCGCCGTTCATCACGTTGAACAGTTGCGGCAATTCATCAAGGCTCGTGCGCCGCAGTATTCGCCCGACGCGCGTGACCCGCGGATCGTCCCGGCTCGCCTGCTTGATGCCGTTCCACTGGGACTGGTGGTGGTGCATGGTGCGGAACTTGAAAACCCGGAACGGCCGGTTGTTGAACCCTTCACGCGGCTGGCGGAAGAACACCGGCCCTGGCGAATCGAGCTTTATGACGACGGCAATCAGCAGCAGCACCGGCCAGGCAAAGAACAGGATGATCGACGTAAGCAGCTTGTCCTCGAACAGCTTGATCGCGGCATCGATCCCCGAAATCGGCCGCTCGAACAGCGTCAGCATCGGGATATCGCCCAAGACAACGATCGGCCGGCGGGCAAAGACGAAACTCGCCAGATCGGGCGCGAGGCGGATCTTGACCGGCGTCAGCGCAAGCCGACCCACGACCTGCTGAAGCCGCTCTTCAGCTGACCAGGGCAGTGCAACGACGACCTGGTCGATACGGCCATCGCGGATCATCGCAACGAGAGTGGACAGATTGCCGAGCACCGGGACATTCGAGGCCGCACCGGGAACCCGGCCATCGCGCCGATCGTCGAAAAAGCCCACCAGCGTGATCGTCAGCCGGTCGTGCGACTGCACATAATCGGCAAAGCGCACCCCTTGCGGCCCGGCGCCGAAAATGGCCACGCGCTGGTTGAAGGTACCGCGATTCTTGAGCCGCCTCACCCAGGCCGTTGTCGCTGCGCGCGACAGCATCAACACAAGTCCGCCGCCAGCGAACCAGCCGGCTGCCCAGGATCGCGTCACCGCGTCCGATGCCTTGAGCATGAAACCGAGGGTCATCATGAACAAGGCCGAAGTCAGCCAGCTCATCGCCACGCGCTGCCAAGCAACCCGCAGCGAAAACTGGGCATCGAGATCGTAGCAACCAAGGCTTTCCGACAGAACGGCAAAGGCAATTGCCGTGATAAAAACGACCCGCAGGTGTACCGTGGTCTCGGCAACGCTCAGCACACCGTTGACGGCGAGAACTGCAAGCCCCCCGGTACCGAGCACGAGCAGAAATTCGAACAATCGGACGCCGAATGTGGCGATGTCGAGCGGCAGCCCGGCGCGATCGATGGCGCGCGCGGCGTCGTGCTTCAGATCCTTCTGATGTTTGTTCATTGCCCTGCGCTTATGCCGCGCATTGCTGCAGATTTTGTGGCAGAGACGCGCCGGGGCCGTTGTTCGATACGCAAATCGATGGTGCAAAGTTTTTGGACTGGTGTATCGAAGCCTCGCGTGTTGATGAGGAAAGCATGGAAACGCCGTACGACTGGCTGACAATCATCGTCTTCGCGGGGCTGATCGTGCTGTTTCTGCAACGTTCGCAGGGTGTTCCCCGTGATCACCTGTGGCAGTATCTGGTCGCGGCGATCGGTTGCGCCGGCACCAACTACCTCGGGAATGAAGCGCTGAAGACTGGCGGGGTGCCGTATCACCTTGCCGCTGTCGCACTGGGGGTTTCGACCCTGGCGTTCATATGGTTTATCCTGCAGCCCTTCAGCAACGATCACGGCTGAGCCGTCACGTCCCTGCATGCGGCGGCGCTGCCCCCCGCGGTTGGTCATGCCAGTTGTCCGGCAAGTGGCCGGCCGATGAACGCCGCTCGATCGCGCGGTTGCATCGCCGCGACCATCAGCCTGGCAAACATGCCGAGGCCAGCGAAAACCTCGGGCGTTGGTTCGGCAACTGTCGACAGGCGCACCAGCACACCATCCGACAGGTAACCGTCGATCTGCTGACGCAGCTTGACCCAGCGCTGCTCCTCGCCGGTGGTGGGCAAGTCATCGCCGATGCGCGTCCAGTACAGGATCGGCTCGATCCGGCTTTCGGATTGGGCCGTCAGTTCGCGGGTCGGCAGCTTGGCCGTATTCGATAGCCCCACGGAAGCAATGTTCGATTCGGTGATGGAAAAACCCACGGCCGTGTAACAGGTTTCGGGCCGGTGGAGCTGCAACAGATCGTTCTGAACAGCGCCATAAGCCACGACCAGCATCACCGGCGGGTACACATCCGAAGTGTAGAAGCGGTTGAGGGTCTGGTTGTAAAGCCGATCCGCCAGGCTGCCCTCGGTCTTGGGCAGGACAAAGGCGTCGGATTCTACCGGCTTCCAGGCGCCGATGGTCTTGGGGACGATGTCTTCCAGCTTGCGGCCGTCAGGCAGCAGCACCAGCCGTTCGCGCGGCCGCAACACTTCGGCACCGGCAGCCGCAGCTACAAGGCCGCCGCCCAGCAGCACATCGCGCCGATTCATACCGCAGTCTCGCCACCGGGGGAGAGGGCGTTGCGGACCGGGCTGAGGATCTTGTCGACAAGGAAGATGAACAGCAGCGCCGAGGTAAAGGTCACCATGCCGGCAAAATTATGCAGATAGCCCTGCGCCGCCGCATTTCCGAAATGATAGGTGATCAGCACCAGCGCGGCGACGCGGATCATGTTGGCGGCAATCGCGATCGGCACCACGAGTGCCAGAAGCAGCATGGAATAGCGCCAGTTGCTGCCGCGCAGCATGTAGACGTAGAAAAGCCCGATGGCCGACAAGCTGACCAGCGAGTTGAGCCCCGCGCACGCATCCTCGACGAGCAACTGATAGCTTGCAACGTAGATCGTCACCCCGACGCGGGCCACCGGATAGCCGACCAGCGAAAGCGTGTCGGTAACAACTTCCGACACCAGCAGCTTCAAGGGCTGGGTAACGGTATCGAGCAGCCAGCCGGGAATGGGGATGAGAAAGCCCAGATAGAAAATCGGGAACCACAGCATCCGCAGGACGACAACGCCGAAATAGGCATAGCCCACCGATACGAATGCCAGCAGCAAAGCAGCGACCTCGATGCTGATGAAATCGAAAGCCCGGCCAAAGGCATAGGACGGCACGGCGAGGCCCAGACCGAGAAGCGCCAGTTGCAGGTTGCCGGGCCGCATATAGGCCTGGATCTCGGCAACCCGCCGGGCGATCAGCCAGCCGCCTGTGGCAAGAACGATGGGGCCATGCACGCCCGATTCGATCGACCACGGTCCCCGCGCCAGCGAAACCAGTGTCGGCAACGCCATGGCCAGCAACCCCAGCACGGCGAGCCAATGGCGCGCTGCAAGCCCCGACCAATCGACGGGCCGGCTGGGTGCGACGGTCGCCATGCGCTAAAACTCGTTGAGAACCGAGCCGATTACCGTGCACCGTGTCGAGTTTAACTGCCCGACGAGAGTCGTGACATCACGGAAGTAGCTGTGATCGCGCCGCGCGACGAGCATAGCATAGCCGACGACACCGCCTACCGTCAGCGCATCGGCGCTGGAATTGGCAGGCGGCGTATCGAACAGCACCATGTCGAATTCACGCAACAACATGTTGACGCCGTCCCGGAACCGGTTCGACGACAGCAGTTCCTGCGGCAGCATGACGGGCGGACCCGCCGTGATCACCGACAGGTTGGGCAGCACATTGGCATGGACAACCCGTTCCGGCCGCGCCACCTGGACCGACAGGAAACTCGACAGGCCCGGCGCATTCGGATCAAGCCCGAACACCTGGTCCATCCGGGGCGACCGCATGTTGCAATCGACGACAAGGGTCTTGACGCCAACCTGCGAAAGCCCAGCCGCCAGATTGGCGGTCATGAAGGTACAACCCACCCCTTCGACCGGCGAAACAACCGCAATGCCGCGCCGCCCGGTCTTGATGTGCTGGGCGATGATCTGGGTGCGCAGCAACCGGATGGCTTCGGCACGCGACGACATCGGATCGTTGAGCACGATCAGCTCGGCCGAAACCGACCGCCGGCTAGTCCCCTGCAGAGCAAGGCTGTTGATCAGCAGGTCGCGCGCGCGGTCGAGGTCCTCTCCGCTGATGAAGCCAAGTTCCCGCGCTGCCTGGTCAAAATCCAGTCCACGCTCGGTCTGGTAAGCGACAACACGCTGCGTCTGGTCGTCGGTAAGGTAACCGAGACGAAGAAGGACATCGCGAATCGGCGAGTCATAGCCGGCCAGGCCGTCACGGGCCGGCAGGCCTGCAGCCCCGGGCGTTTCCGCCGCATCGGCAGGCAACTCGGTCGCAGGCAAATCGGCCCCGGGATGATCGGTCATTGTGCTGGCTGCCAATTCGGAACGGACTTGTTGCGCCGAGCGAAGCGCCGCCGCAGGCGCTCGTGCCACGGCGTGGTGACATGCTCCGAAATCACGGCCAGAACCTGGCTCTTGCCGGCAAAGGCGAGATCTTCCGGCCCGCGAACACGGCGCGCCAGCAGCTCGGTGATCAGGGAAACGACAATGCCGAGCACCAATCCGAAACCGGCTGCCGCACCGACGATCAACGGCCAGTTGGGGAAGGACGGCTTGTTGGTGGCCATGGCGTCGCCGAGGACAACCAGCCCGCTTTCCGACAGATTGGCCTGCAAGCGAAGATCGGCAGTCTTGGCGGCAGCGTTCTCGTACAGCGACCGGCGCAAATCGATTTCGCGCTGCAACTGGCTGAGTTCGTTGAGCTTGTCTTTCATCCCCAGAACAAGCGCCTTTTGCGCATTATACTCGGCCTCGATCGCGGCAAGCGTCTGCCGTGAAGAACCCGTCTGGGCAGCACCAAGCTCACGAGACGAGGCGATTTCACGGGCGATCTCGCTGTTTAGCAGTCCCCGGCGCGATACCATCGCCTTGTAGGTCGGGTGCTGCACGCCAAGCCGCTCACCGGCCTGTTCGATCTGGTCGTTCAGCGTTGCGAGCTGCATCTTCAGCTGGTCGACGACCGGTGTCAGACCCGACTGCCTGACGGTGTCGAACTGCAGTGCCGTGGCTCCGTTCTGTGCTGCGAGCAGACTGTTCTGCAGGCTGGCGAGCTTGGTGCTTTCCAGTTCGACATTGGCCGGACCCATGATGATGCCATTGGTCTGCTCGAAGCGGGTCTTGGCATCCTCTGCTGCCTTCAGCGCCTTGAGCGCCCGTTCCGACTGTTCGCGAAACCAGTCGGCAGTCCGCCCCGCACCATCGGTCTTGAAGCGCAGACTGGCGTCTATATAGGCGTCGCGCAGCATGCTAACGATCGACTTGGCAACCGCCGGGTTGGGACCCTGGTAGTTGATCGACAGGATATTCGATGCATCGACCATGTTTGCACTGGTCGAATCGATGATGCGCTGTGCCGCCCACCGACGCATGTCACCGACACCACCGGTTTCGGCCTGCCAGCTCGCAATGACTGCGGGGTTCTGCAACCAGCCGGCACGATCGACGACATCGCCCGCGACGCGATAATCCTGGATCAACTCGGTCTGGGTCTTGATGTAGGAGCGCATCGCCGGGCCGCCGATGACCTGCCCGGTGACCGGATCAGGCTTGAAGCCATCCAGAATCACGCGTGCCGATGCCTGATACCGAGCCGGCAGCGACTTTGCCACCGCAACCGCCACCACCAGACAGGTCACCAACGTTATGAAGATGATCCATCGCCGGACAAGCAGGATGCGTAGGAATTGAGCGATGCTCATCAGGTTGACTCTCGGCTGGACGGAGGCGGTCGTATCAGAACAGGCGTTCCTTGACGACTATAACGTCATCTTTCTGCACCAGTTGTGCGGAATCGATATCAACTTCCTTGGCATCGCCCCTGATCAGCCCGAATTTGTTGGATGAAGCCGACGGTGTCAGGCCACCCGCCTTGACCAGCGCCTGGCGCACCGTCATTCCCGGCGCAATCGGCTGCGGCCCGGCGCTCACGACCGCCCCGGTCAGATAGACCACTTCGGCATCGGGAACGAACAGGGTGTCGCCTGGCCGCAACACGGGATTCTGCGCGGGGCTGCCAAGAACCAGATCAGCGACTTCGAGCCGCACTTCGGGCTGCCCCTGCCGGCGCAGATAGACGAAGGTGGCAGCATTTTCCCGGATCCAGCCGGTCTTCAGCAGGGCTTCCAGCACCCGATAGGAGCGGTCGAGCGGAAGGACGCCGGGCGAACTGACCTTGCCGACCACGTTGGCGGTCTTGCTGACGTAACTGATGACTTCGACATTGACGATCGGCGCCTTGAGCAGACCCCTGTTGTCGAGCTGGTCGCCGATCTGCTTGGCGAGGTTGATATTGTTCAGCCCCGCTGCCTTGACCACGCCGATCAACGGCATCACGATCGTGCCGTCGGATTTGATCCGCGTCGTGACATTGAACTCAGACTGGCCATAGACGACCACCTGAACCGTGTCGTCGGCGTCGAGGATATAGCCGCCCGCATCGGGCGTCTGGGCGACGGCCGCCGTAGTGCCTATAGCGATCGCCAGCGGCAGCACCATCCGGCCCATCGTCCGGCAGAACCGCATCAATTCCAAGGCCATTACTTACTCCCCAACGTAACCGGGGCAGATTCCCGGGCGTCAGGCAGCGGCAAGCCTGACGAGGCTGGGTAGGCTGGGGATGGTTGACGCCCCTGGGACAGCGAAGCGGTCACCAAGGAAGCGATAGTAGGAGACGCCAAGT
>Ga0209906_100358_pt1 | contig 24114 bp, 27 predicted proteins | sample FECB24metaG_FD_188303 | JGI IMG/M metagenome (GOLD analysis project Ga0209906, IMG submission 188303) | Cyanobacterial communities from the Joint Genome Institute, California, USA from Joint Genome Institute, California, USA - FECB-24 metaG... ... | reverse complement strand
CTAACGTCGCTGCGAGAGCGTCGGGATGAAGTGACATTGCAGGATCCTTCCTTGCCGGGATGAATCCTTCATTCCAACTGATTCTCGACCTCTCACCAAATCACTGTCGTGTAGTGTGGGCGGATCGCACCGCCCGCCATCGCCTCCCGCGAAAAATCCACGCCAAATCCATCCACTCCCTCCGCACCGCCTCCATACTTGCCGCGAACAGGCAGGGAGCCGCATGGACGGGAGCAGGACCACCGACGAGAACTGGAAGACGCTGCGGCGCATCGTGGCGATGCTGCTGGCGCTCGCCGATCTCGCGGAGCGCGCGAGCGTCCGGTCGACCGCCGTGCGCAGCCTCGTGCTCTGGTTTCTCCGTCCCGCCGAGGTTGTGGCGCGGGACTATCTTGCCAGTTTGAACCGGCGTCCGGACGGACAGTCTGAATCGTTTGCGATCCCGTTCACCGACGACAGCGTCACCGAGGCCATCCGCCTCGCGGCCAGCTTTCGCGCGCTTGCCGCGGCCCTTGCCGCGTTCGCGATCGACATGTTCGCAGCGCCGCCGCCGGTCATCGCGATCCTGTGCGTGAGCCGTTCCGAAACCGGCCCGCGTCGCCATCCGACAGCGGCCGTCGAGCGCCGCGACAGTTCCTGAGCGTATCCACGGGGGGACAGTTTACTTTCTTTCCGCCCGCGCGAACCTCGCACGGGCGACGCTCTCATGCGGAAAAAAGTAAACTGTCCCCCGCACTTACGCCTCGCTACCCTCCATCCCGCCGCCTCGCCCGTTCTCACCGATCCTTAACCCTGATGCCGCATCCTGACGGCCACGGACGGGGACTCATCATGGCTCAGGCGCGCAAACGATCCGGCACGGGAAAACGGCGGCGCACGACGCGCAGCTGGCAGCCGCTCAAATATCTCGGCGCAGCGGTACTCGGCGCGGTCATCGCCGTCGCGGCGACGGCGCATTTCGGCCTGCCGAGCCTGCCCGATCTCGACTGGCCGACGCGGCCCGCCGCCAAGGTGGAGCAGACGGCGAAAGCCGAACCGCGCTCGCGCGCGCCAGCCGTGCGCCGTCCCGACACCTCGATCCAGACTTCCGCCGTCTCCCGCCCGCCCTTGCCGGTTCCCGCGCAGCGGCCCGAGACGAAGAAGCTCTTGCCCGTCGTCGTCCGGCCGCCCGCCGCGCCAACGCCAAGGGTCGATGTTCCGAACGCGCCGAAAGCCACCGCCCTGCCCATCGCCCCCGACCCGAAGACAACCCGCCTCTCCGGCCTCACCTTCCCGATCTGCGGCGAAGGTCCCGGCGGCAATTGCGTCATCGACGGCGATACGTTCGTGCTGAACGGCAAGGCGATCCGCGTCGCCGACATCGACACGCCGGAATCGGGCGACCCGAAATGCCAGCGCGAGGCGATGCTTGCGGCCAAAGCAACCCGCCGCCTGCAGCAATTGCTCAATGCCGGCCCGCTCGAACTGCGCGCCATCTCCCGCGACCAGGACATCTACGGCCGCAAGCTGCGCACCGTCCACCGCGACGGCCGCTCGATCGGCGACGCGCTGATCGCCGAAGGCCTCGCCCGCCGCTGGACCGGCGCCAAGAAAAGCTGGTGCGCCTGAGCGAACCTACTCCGCCGCGATCTTGTCCTGCGTCTTGGTGTCGAAGTCGGACGCGTCGTGCCGTTCGTGCAACTGGCCCGAGGGATCGCCCGAGACCCGGTTGACCATCCGCCCGCGCACCACTGCCGGCCGCGCCAGGATCTGGTCGGCCCAGCGGAGCACGTTCTTGTACTCGTGCACCGACAAGAACTCGCCGGAATTGTAGTTCCAGCCCTTCACCAGCCCGCCATACCAGGGCCAGACGGCCATGTCGGCGATCGTATACTCCGCGCCGCCGAGAAATTCGCTCTCGGCCAGCCGCCGGTCGAGCACGTCGAGCTGCCGCTTCACTTCCATGGCGAAGCGGTTGATCGGATATTCCCACTTCTCCGGCGCATAGGCATAGAAATGGCCGAAGCCGCCGCCGAGATAGGGCGCCGAGCCCATCTGCCAGAACAGCCAGGACATGGCTTCCGCCCGCGCCGGCATGTCCTTGGGCAGGAAGGCGTCGAACTTTTCCGCCAGGTAGAACAGGATCGAGGCCGACTCGAAGACACGGATCGGCGTCTCGCCGCTGCGGTCCATCAGCGCGGGGATTTTCGAGTTCGGATTGACGTCGACAAAGCCCGAGCCGAACTGGTCGCCCTCATTGATGCGGATCAGCCAGGCGTCATACTCAGCGCCCGTGTGGCCGAGCGCCAGCAGCTCTTCCAGCATGATCGTCACCTTGACGCCGTTCGGCGTCGCCAGCGAATAGAGCTGCAGCGGATGCTTTCCCACTGGCAGTTCCTTGTCATGCGTCGGCCCGGCGATCGGCCGGTTGATGTTGGCGAACTGGCCGCCATTCGCCTTGTCCCAGGTCCAGACTTTCGGCGGCGTGTAGATATCGGACATTCTCTGCTCCTGGGTGATGTTGGAAATAGCGCTACACAAAAGATAGGCTGGCTAGCTGCCGAGCGCCAGAACTGCAATCTTGGTCCAGCGCGCAAGATGCGTTCGTCCATCCTGCCCTCGACCCGAAATGCAGAAGAAAAATCCGCCCTCGTGTCCGCCCATGTGTCTCGCGGCCGGTGGATACTTTCACCATGCCGAGCGACATGCTCCTGTTGCCGGCGCGCCACATCTTGCCGCCAACCGGATCCGCACCACTTTCTGCCGCCTTGCCGCCTTGATGCGGGTTCAACAGGCGGATGGGCCGGGCAACGAAATGCAACCAACGGAGCAACCCGAATGAAGAACATACTCACCGCCGCGATTTTTGCGGCCACCACGCTCGCATCGACATTCTCGTACGCTGCCGACCGGCAGAATGGCTACGACGAGTCCGATGACCGCGGCGGCGTCAAGATCGGCGTGCTGCGGTGCGATGTCGGCGGCGGCCTGGGCTACGTGCTCGGCTCGTCGAAGGAACTCGACTGCCAGTTCCGCTCCACCCGCGGCCGCACCGACGACTACACCGGCGTCATCCGCAAGCTCGGCGTCGACCTCGGCTACACCTCGGCCGGCCGCATCGTCTGGGCGGTGTTCGCACCGACCGCCGGCTACCACCGCGGCTCGCTCGGCGGCCTCTATGGCGGCGCAACCGTCGAGGCGACGATCGGCGCCGGCATCGGCGCGAACGTTCTGCTGGGCGGCACGTCTGGCTCGGTCATGCTGCAGCTGATCAGCGTCACTGGCCAGATCGGCCTCAACGTCGCCGCCACCGGCACATCGGTCACGCTCAACCCGAGCTGACGACAGGCAATGGCGCCGGTCAGAGTCGATCCCGCCAAGGTTCATGAGTTTCCGGATGCCGCGGCGTTTGACGCCTGGCTCCGGGAACATCATGACCGCGAGACCGAGGTCTGGATCAGGATCCACAAGGTCGGGTCCGGCCTCCCCTCGATCACGCCGAAGCAGGCGATCGACGTGGTGCTGTGCTGGGGCTGGATCGACGCCATCCGCAAGGGCCTGGACGACAAGAGCTTTCTGCAGCGCTATACGCGGCGCGGCAGAAAAAGCATCTGGAGCCAGATCAATGTCGACAATGTCGCGCGCCTGGTCGCGGAAGGCCGGATGACCGAGCATGGCCTCGCCCATGTCGAGGCCGCCCAGGCGGACGGCCGCTGGGATCGCGCCTATGGCAGCGGCAGGAACCTGAAAATCCCCGACGACCTGCAAGCCGCCATCGACGCCGAACCCGAGGCCAAGGCTATGCTGGCGAAACTGACCGCGCAGAACCGCTTTGCGCTCGCCTTCCGCACCTACAACCTCAAGACCGAGGCCGGCCGCAACAAGAAGATCGCTGCCTTCGTCGAGATGCTGAAACGCGGCGAGACGATCTATCCGCAGAAGACCTGATCGCTCACTTCCGTGCGACCAGCATCAGCACGACTTTCAGCATCACCAGCGCGATCCACGATTTTGATCCCATGAAGTGGATCACGCCGGCGGCCCCCAGACACATCCCCAGCGCCACCGCGGCGATCAGCAGACTGTGCTGCGTCTGCGCACCTTGCAGCCACGCCAGGATATAACTGCCGACGAAGAGGAAGGGCGCCGTGATCAGCAGCGCCTTCACCACGCGCCAGCTTTTCTCCGGATCGTCCAGCGGATGCGGTTCTTCGCTCATCGGCTCTCTCGGTCTCAGCTGAAACTAGCCAACCAACAGACCGCGACGCAAGCCTGCCTCGCGTCACCAGCAGTCAGCAGAGTGATACGCTGCCCTTGCGGAACTACGGCCCTTCCCCAAAAATTGGCACGACAGTAGAAGGAGGACCCGATGGACAATCTTGCCCCCGCATCCGAACTGGCCGCGAAGAGCAATTATCGCTGGCCGAACGAGAGCGCCGAGTATCGACAGGCGCGGACCATGCTGCTCGGAGAGGAGATCGAGCTGCGCCGCCAGATCGAGCGCGTAGCCGAACTGCGCCGCGCTCTGCCACAGGGCGGCGTGGTGCCGAAGGACTACGAGTTTGAGGGCGAGAACGGCCCGGTTCGATTCAGCGACCTGTTTGGCGCTCACGACACCTTGGTCATCTACAGCTTCATGTTCGGCCCGGAGCGCAAACGTCCCTGCCCGATGTGCACCGCCTATCTCGGCGGCTTGGCCGGCAACGCCGCCGACATCCGCCAGCGCGTGGCGCTCGCTGTCGTCGCGCGCGCCCCGATCGAACGGCTGGTGGCGTTCAAGCAGGAGCGCGGCTGGAAGAACCTGCCGCTCTATTCCGACACGAGCGCCGAGTATGGCCGCGACTATCTATCATGGATGCCGGACGGCGACATCGCCGCCTACAACGTCTTCACGGGGAAGAACGGCGAGATCCGTCACTTCTGGGGCGAGGAGATGGGCGGCGAGACGGCGGACCCGGGCCAGGATCCGCGCGGCGCCCCCGACATGACGCCGCTCTGGAACGTTCTGGACACATCGCCCGCCGGCCGCGATCCGAAATGGTACCCGAAGCTCGACTATTGATCGCCGTCAGTTCGCGGCGACGCGCTCCTGCTTGCTCAGCCACCGCTGCCAGTCGGACTCACTGCCGTTGAACACGTTGAGGTCGATCTTCCCGGAGACGCCCTTGGACAGGCCGGAACCGGAATACTGCCAGAACACGAACTTGCGGCCCGGATAGACTTTTGACGGATGCTGCGCCACCGCGCGCAGCCAGAACGGGTAGTTCTCGAACTGGCCCTTCAGGTTGTCGCCATAGAAGTCGGGCGCGGTGTAGATCACGGGCCGCTGGCCGTAATGCGCCTCGAGCTTGTCCATGAACACCTGCATCTTTTCGATCACAGCCGCGCGCGACGGCCGTTTCTTGCAGGCGGACTGGTGGTTCCACTCGACATCGATCACCGGCGGCAGCGCGTCGGGATCCTTCGGCACGTTCCGGATGAACCAGTCTGCCTGCGACGCGCCTGACCGGCACCAGTAGAAGAAATGATACGCCCCGCGCTTCATCCCGGCAGCGTCCGCCGCCTTCCAGTTCTTGCGGAACATCGGGTCGAGATGGTCGCCGCCGTCGGTCGCCTTGATGTAGGCGAAGTTGGCGCCGTGCTCGCGCAGCTTCGCCCAGTTGATGTCGCCCTGCCAGCGGGACACGTCGACCCCGTGCACGGCATAGTGCGACGGCTTTGTTTTGCCGAAATTGATCGGCTTGGCATCACGGAATTTTTGTGGTTGCACCGCTCCATGCCTGCGCGGCGGCTGCTTCTGCTCGGGCATTGGCGGCGAGATCATCGCGACGGCCTTGACCGACGGCTCGTTCAGCACGTCGGGCTCGGCGAGCGACGACACCTGCATCGTGTCGACCTCGCCCGGTCGGCCCTCGGCGATCTGGGAATCCTGCTCTTCGGCGAGACTGACAATCTCGGCCGACGGCCGCACCAGCGAACTGGTCGTCTCCGATGAGGGGCCGATTTTCAGCACATCGACGGCGTTGCTGGACATGCACCCTGCGAGCCCGAGGCCGGCAAGAAGCGAGACTGTGACGATGTGAAGACGCATGCCGGACCTGTACGCAAGAACTCAACAGACCGGGGAACCCGGACAAACCAGGTTCTTTATGAACGCCAAATTACCAAGAAAGATTGAATCCGATCTTTACCATGACCGCTGACGCCGCGTCGGGCGGGGACCAAGTTGGCGCTTGGAGCAGCCCGACCGGACATGCGTGCGCCAAATCGACTTTGGAGCCGGACCCAAAATCTGTGAAAGCGGCAACCTAAAACTCCTGCATTTCAAGCGGGATATCCTCCACCGACTTAACAGACGCAAACGTCATGACATAAACGTCGCCTCGGGCCGATTTCTAAGTAAACTCTATGGTTAGTCCGGACAGAAAGCCCATATACATGTCCAATGGGCAATCGCCCTCAGTTGTAAATAGTGTAACGCGTTGATCAGGGTCAATCCGCATTCCCTTGTAATATTTTCCGGCATCGATTGTGCACCGGAGTCGCCCCGAATTCAGCTGGTTGTATATATTCTGGTATTGATCAAATTGAGGTCGTATATCAGACATCTTGATTATAGTGTCACCATAGATGACCTTTATATCGTCAACAATCGCGACGCCACGACCCCGGTTCGCGACGAAGGAAACACTCGTAGGGGGCGAGAATATCGGTCCACCTGTATTCAACACGGGTTCATTGTTCAACTGCTGTGTCGACTGGAAATTTAGGTTGGAGCTAATCGCGACCGCCAGAATTATTACCGCTACTGTCAGCGAGCAGAGCGATAAAACTACAGATCGATCAAATACATCGGGCCACCTAGACATCAGATCACCAGGAATATGTCGGATCCGAGCAGCATATCGACTTGCGACCCTCATGAGCAAGATCACAGTGAACAAGCACTAGGTCGAGTCGGAACCTCAGGGGCGATATTCGATTACGCTCACTCAACGCGAGGTCCAGCACTTGCTCCAGGCATCTGAACAGCTATCTCCCGCCGCCGATGTGTATGAGGCGGCGGAGCGTCTTTCGCTCGTTCATGTCAGCGACGATCAGCCCGGCATCAGCCGGAGGAGCACCGCTCGCGGTTTCCATTATCTCGACCGCAAGGGCCGCAAGCTCGCCCAAGGCAAGACCGTCGAGCGCATTCGGTCGCTGGCCATTCCGCCAGCCTGGACCGACGTCTGGATCTCGCCGGACGCGAACGGCCATATCCAGGCGACCGGCCGTGATGCCAAGGGGCGCAAGCAGTATCGCTATCACGAACGCTGGGCCGCATGCCGCGACGAGGTGAAGTATGGCAGCCTGGCTGACTTCGCCAGGGCCTTGCCCAAACTGCGCGCCGCGATCGACGCCGATTTGCGCCGGCGGAGCCTCACTTTCGAGCGGGTGGCCGCGGCGGTCGTCTGGCTGCTCGGCAACACGATGATCCGCGTCGGCAACGCCGCCTATGCCCGGGACAACGGCAGCTTCGGCCTGACGACGCTGAAGGACCGGCATGTCGACGTGTCGGGGTCGCGCCTGCGCTTTGCCTTCATGGGCAAGTCTGGCAAGGAATGGCGGCTGAAGCTGACAGACCGGCGCATCGCCCGCGTCGTCAAGGGTGCGCAGGATATTACGGGCCAGCATCTGTTCCAGTATTTCGACGAGGACGGCGGCAGGCGACCCGTGCGTTCCGACGACGTCAATGCCTATATCCGCGAAGCGACGGGAATGACGTTCACGTCCAAACATTTTCGCACCTGGGGCGCGACAGTCGCCGCCGCGACCGCACTCGCGGAAACGCCGCTGCCCGAGACACAGGCGGGCGCCAAGCGCGCGCTCAACCAGGCGATCGATCGCGTCGCGGCCCATCTCGGCAACACCCGCACCGTCTGCCGCGCCTGTTACATCCACCCGGCAGTGATCGAGGATTGGAGCGAGGGACGGTTGGCCGCCGGCTTGAAGGATGCGCGAAGGTCATTCCGCAAGGTGTCGGACGGCCTGTCCGAGACAGAAATGACGGTTCTGCGCTGGCTTGAGAGGCGCGATTCCTAGCGTGACGCAAAGGCAACTTTTGTCAGTAGATGGTATCCAATGGGAACCATGTTGTCTCGACAGAAGCAGGCGGATCACCTATGTAGGGATCACGAAGACAGATTCCGCTTCGCGGGCTGCGCTACGCGCAGGCTGCACAGGCGACGGAAGGCACATGACATGAGCGCGATCGCACAGTTCATCGAAAACGAAGTGAAGAGCAACGACGTTGTGCTCTTCATGAAGGGAACGCCCGGCTTCCCGCAGTGCGGCTTTTCCGGTCAGGTCGTGCAGATCCTAGACTATCTCGGCGTCGACTACAAAGGCGTGAACATCCTGACCTCGGACGAGCTTCGCCAGGGCATCAAGGAATACTCGCAGTGGCCGACCATTCCGCAGCTCTACGTCAAGGGTGAGTTCGTTGGCGGCTGCGACATCGTCCGGGAAATGTTCCAGGCAGGCGAGTTGAAGCAGCATCTCGACGAGAAGGGCGTTACGCTCAAGGGCGCTGCCTGATCGATAGCGATTGATAGGCGCCTCTCGGCGCCTTGCTGGGCGAGGATGTGACGGGGAACCGCACATCCTTTTGCATTTTCAGACACTGATTGGACCAATCTCATGGACCAGATGACACCGCCCAAGGTGCGGGGCGCGACGCTGCCGCGCTGGGAATTCATCGCGCTGGCCGCCGCCCTGATGGCGCTCAACGCGCTCGCTATCGACATCATGCTGCCCGGTCTCCAGGAGATCGGCGCCAGTCTCAACGTAGCCGACGAAAACCACCGCCAATATGTCGTCTCGGCCTATTTCGGCGGCATGGCGGCGGCTCTCCTCGTTTATGGCCCGCTCTCCGACCGCTATGGCCGGCGCATACCGCTTCTTGTCGGCCTGACGATCTACGTGCTGGCAGCCGCCGCCGCGGTCTTTGCACCAACCTTCGAGACCTTGCTGGCGCTGCGCTTCATCCAGGGCATTGGCGCCGCGTCGACGCGGGTCATCGCTGTCTCCGTCGTCCGCGACAGGTTCGGCGGCCGCGCCATGGCAGAGGTCATGTCGCTGATCTTCATGACCTTCATGATCATCCCGGTGATTGCGCCATCGATTGGCCAGCTGATGATGCTCTTCGCGACCTGGCACATGATCTTCGTCTGCATGGCGGTGATCGCCGCCGCGATCACGCTGTGGACCTATATCCGTCTGCCGGAGACGCTGCATCCGGAGGACCGTCGCGAAATCGATTTCGCCTCGATCCTGCAGGGCTTTGTCATCGTGCTGTCGAACCGCATTTCGATCGGCTACACGCTGGCCTCGACGGCGGTGTTCGCGGCACTGTTCGGCTTCATCAATTCCGCCCAGCAGATCTATGTCGGGATCTACGATCTTGGCGTCTGGTTTCCCCTCCTGTTCGCCGTTGTCGCCGGCCTGATGGCTGTCTCGTCATTCGTGAATTCCAAACTGGTGTCTCGAGTCGGCATGCGGCGGCTTTCGCACGGCGCCCTGATTGGCTTCTTCGTCATCAGCGCGATCTGGTTGGTCTGGTCGCTGACGGGTCCAGTGCCGCTGCCTGTGTTCGTCGTCCTGTTCGCATTGGTGATGATCCAGTTCGGCTGGATCGGTTCCAACTTCAACGCCATCTCGATGGAGCCGCTCGGCCACATCGCCGGAACCACTTCGTCGATCCAAGGCTTCATCCAGACCCTTGGCGGCGGCGTCGTCGGCGCGATGATCGGACAGGCTTTCGACGGCACCGTCACCCCCTTGGCCGCCGGCTTTTGCGGCGTGTCGCTCGTGGCGCTGGTCCTGGTGCTGATTGCCGAGAAGGGCCGGCTGTTCCACACCGTCAGCGCACCGGGCGGCCGCGCCGAAACTCATCTCGGCCATTAGCCGCGTTCTGCCCGGGCAGCGCACCGGCAATCGCTCATCTGCCTTCCCCTAGGCCGACCCTTATCAAGGCCGGCCACATCTGACGATTCAGTTTGCCAGATGGGAAAGTGTTGCCTATAGTTTTCCACATGGAACACTATCAATCACGCCTTGATGCGGCCTTTCATGCGCTTGCCGACCCGACCAGACGGGCAGTTGTCAGCCGTCTGACCAAGGGTCCGACGCCGGTGACGCAACTGGCCGAGCCGTTCGCGATGGGGCTGCCGTCCTTCATGAAGCACCTCCGCGTCCTCGAGAGAGACGGCCTGATCAGCTCCGAGAAGATCGGCCGCGTCCGCACCTGCCGGATCAATGCGGAGCGGCTGGCAGCCGCAGAGACATGGCTCACCGAGCAGCGCACGGTGTGGCAGTCGAGGACGGACCGGCTTGCCGACTATGTCGAAACCCAGATGGCGAGGAGCATCGAAGATGCCGGTTGAAGAATCCGAACTCACCATTTCGCGCTTCATCAAGGCGGCGCCGGCCGTCGTCTGGAAGGCGTGGAGCACGCCTGAGCAACTTGAAAAATGGTGGATCCCCGCCCCGATCGAATGCAAGGTGATCAAGCTGGACCTTCGCCCGGGCGGCGCTTTCGAGACGCGGATGCGCGAAGGCGGCGGCGCATTCCAGCCGCATGTCGACGGCTGTTTCCTGGAGATCGTCCCGGATACCCGGCTGGTCTTCACAACCGTCCTGACGGAAGGCTGGCAGCCGGCCGAACCCTGGCTGGCATTGACCGCGATCATCACGTTCGAAGCCGAGGGCAGCGGCACCCGATACTCGGCCCGTGTCCTGCACAAGACTGCCGCGGACTCCCGAAAGCACGACGAAATGGGGTTCCAGGAGGGCTGGGGAGCGGCGATCGGCCAACTGGCCGCGATCGTCGAGCGGGCATGAGTGGGCCTTGCCAGTTTGGCAACGCACAGCGTCAGGAATTTCGTCCAGACGACCCCGCCGGCTGAGTGGACTCTAATGTGCCCACAACGCCTTGCGCAGCTCAGCCCAGCTTTCGCGGTCCGGCGCGACAAGCAAGCCGCCGTCGAGATGTCCCGGCCGATAGGCGCTGCCGTCGAACCGCGCGGAATAACCGCCGGCCTCGGCATGGATCAGGCAACCGGCCAGATGATCCCACGGCATCAGCTTGTTGTAGACGATGAAATGCGCGTGGCCTGACGCGACGAGGCGGTATTCGTGGGCGGAACAGCGATAGCCGATCTGGGACATTGTCAGCGCCTGGTTGCGCGCCACCGTCGAACGATCGGGCTCGCTCAGATATTGCCAGGAGACCGACCCGGTCATCTGCGAGATCGGGACAGCGGGCGCTGTCTGGACGCGAAACATCTTGTCTTCAGATGTCCGGATGTGGCTGCCGGCGCCCTTCGATCCGATGATCCAGTCCTTCCCCACGGGATCGTGGATGATCCCGGCCACCGTCTCGCCCTTGACCACGACGCCCAGCATCACGCCGAACAGCGGCACGTCGGACGCAAAGTTGAACGTGCCGTCGACCGGGTCGACGACGAAGGCGAGATCCGCATCGGCCAAGCCTTCTAGGATCTTCGGGTCGGCCGAAGCAGCCTCCTCGCCGACCACCAGCGCCGACGGGTAGCGCTCCAGCAGCGCAGCAGTGATTAGCGCCTCTGCCGCCGTATCGGCTTCCGTCACCAGATCGACGGTCGAGGTCTTCTGCTTGATGTCGCCTCGCGCGAGACGCCTGAAGCGCGGCATGATCTCGGTCTCGCCGGCATGTTTCAGCAGGTCGGCGAGCCAGTTGATCTCGCGATCGTCAAATCTCATCGGGCCGGTCCATCTCGGCAACATCGCCCAGTCCGGCGAAGTCGAACAGCTTCCGGTCGAGCAGATGGCTTGGCCGCGCATTGCCGAGCGCCCGCAGCATCGTCTCCTTGCGGCCCGGCATCTTGCGCTCGAGGTCGTCGAGCATCGCCTTCATCAGGTTGCGCTGCAGTCCTTCCTGGCTGCCGCAGAGGTCGCATGGGATGATCGGGAAGCGCATCGCATCGGCGAACTTGGCCAGATCGCCCTCGGCGCAGAGGCTGAGCGGCCGCAGCACCATGACGTCGCCTTCGTCGTTCATCAGCTTCGGCGGCATGGCAGCGAGGCGGCCGCCATGGAACAGGTTCATGAAGAAGGTTTCGAGGATGTCCTCGCGGTGATGGCCGAGCACCAGTGCCGAACAGCCCTCCTCGCGGGCGATGCGGTAGAGATGGCCGCGCCTGAGCCGCGAGCAGAGCGAGCAATAGGTCGCGCCCTCGGTGATCTTGTCGGTGACGATCGAGTAGGTGTCCCGGTACTCGATCCGGTGCGGCACGCCGAGCTTCGTCAGGTAGTCCGGCAGGATATGCTTGGGAAAGTTCGGCTGGCCCTGGTCGAGATTGCAGGCGAGCAGCTCGATCGGCAGCAGGCCGCGCCATTTCAGATCGAGCAGCAGCGCCAGCAGGCCGTAGGAATCCTTGCCGCCTGAAAGCGCGACCAGCCAGCGGTCCCCTGCCCGCGCCATGGCGAATTCTTCGATCGCCTGGCGGGTGATGCGCACCAGCCGCTTGCGCAGCTTGTTGAACTCGACGCTGTCCGGCGCGTCGGCGAACAGATTGGCGCCGGGGCCGGAGGCTTCCGGCGCAGGCGCCAGCATGTTCATGGTGCGACCTCGCGCTTCGCCATGACGGCGAAATGGTCCGCAATTGCCCTTGGCGACGTGTAGCGCCGCGCGGCCACGATCTCGGACAGTCTGAGCATCATGCTGGAGAACCCCCGGCCGATCGCCGACTGGTTCTCGGGCTCGGGCAAAAGCCGTGTGTTGTGCGCCTTCATCGCGGCCGACATGATGCGGCCATTGTCCGGATTGGCGGCCTCGGCCTGCGTGATCGACCTGCCTTTTGAGAAGAAGCCGCTGGTGGCGTCTGCGTTGCGTTGCCGGGACAAGGCGAGTTCCTCGAATCCGGCGAGCGCCGCGGCCGCGCGGAAAGTCGCTGGGCTGAAATTGCAGATATGGCCGTAGTGGAACATCTTGCCCCGCATCTTCTGGCCCGCCTCAGTACGAATGTTGGGAACCTCGATGTAGAGAACTCCATCATCCGACAGCCAGTTGCGCAAGACCTTCAGCGAGCGGACGGGATCGCGCATGTGCTCCATCACGTGCGACAGCCGAATCAGGTCGAACTGTCCATCCGCAAAGCTCGTCTCCTCCAGCGTCTGCGCCAGCACGTTCAGGCCGAGCGTCTCACGGGCATAGGCCGCATAGCCGGCATTGGGCTCGACCCCGATGCAATCGATGCCGATGGCGCCCGCCAGGAACATGAACTCGCCGCTGCCCGAGCCAAGGTCGAGGCAGGTGGAACGGCCGGCATAGAATGTCCGGTTGTCGGCGAGATGCCGCTGCAGCCTGCCGAAATTCCGCCAGATCTGCCGCATGCGCGGCTCCGCGGCGCCCTTGTATTCGGTGCGGTAGTTCGAGCGGTAGAACGCGGCCAGTTCGTCGTCGCCGGGAATCGGGTCGTTGGTGATGCTACCGCAGCCGAGGCACAGGACGGTCTTCAGCGGCGCGCCGTGCCGGTCGCGCTCGGACACGGTTTCGAACTGGTCAGAACCACACAGTTGGCAGGCACTCGGCATGACCAACGATACTCCCGGGGCTGGATTGGCAAGCGATATGGGATCGCCCGGCATATTCAAGAAAAAAGGCCGCGCGAGGCGGCCTTTCGTTGGTTTGCCAGCGAGTGGACGATCAGCGCGAATAGAATTCGACGACCAGGTTCGGCTCCATCTGCACCGCGTAGGGCACATCGGCCAGACCCGGAACGCGGGCATACTTCGCGACGCCCTTGTTGTGATCGACTTCGAGATAGTCCGGCACGTCGCGCTCGGCGAGCTGCGCGGCTTCGAGCACGATGACCAACTGCTTCGACTTCTCGCGGATTTCGATCACGTCGCCCGGCTTGCAGAGATACGAACCGATATTGGTGCGGCGACCGTTGACGCTGACATGGCCGTGATTGACGAACTGGCGCGCGGCAAAGATCGTCGGAACGAACTTCGCGCGGTAGACGACAGCGTCGAGACGCGACTCAAGCAGACCGATCAGGTTCTCCGAGGTGTCGCCACGGCGACGGTCGGCTTCCTCATAGGTCTTGCGGAACTGCTTTTCGGAAATGTCGCCGTAATGGCCCTTCAGCTTCTGCTTGGCGCGGAGCTGCAGACCGAAGTCGGACATCTTGCCCTTGCGGCGCTGGCCATGCTGGCCGGGACCGTATTCACGCTTGTTCACCGGGGATTTCGGGCGGCCCCAGATGTTCTCGCCAAGACGGCGATCGATCTTGTATTTCGCGGATTCGCGCTTGCTCATCGCATTTCCTTCAACATGTTGAGAACCGAAGCTCGCGCAACGGTTCAAGGAAACGCGCCCTCCTCTGGCCTCCGTTTTCGAAGCCTGACAGGACTTTCCACGCACGCTTTGCGGAAAAGTCCACGGGACACGTCAAATGAAACACCGCGCATTGCTGCGCGGCGTTGGCGGCTGAATAGGCGCAACGTTCCGGAATGTCAACGTCCGCGATCGACCTCGGACTGCGGCGCAGTCGCCGCAGGCAGCACTTTCGGCTTGCGGGCGCTGACCGTGGTCGCCACGGGTTTCGCAGCGGCCTGACCGCGCTGGACGAACTCGCCCCAGACGAAACCGCGCTTACCGCCGGCGACGATCTCGCACCAGCCATCGCAGGACACGAGTTCAACCTGCGTCCCGCCCGGCACGGTGCCGATGACCTTGGCGCCCTTTTTCGGCTTGCTGCGGATGTTGGCCGCGGAAATCATCCGCGCAGTGCCTGAGCCCGCACGGCCGCTGGCCTGAGGCTCCTCCGGGGCGACCGGAACAGCGGCTGTCTCTTGCCGGTCGGGCTGCGAGCGGGACTCGGCGTCTTCAACGATTTTCTTCAGCGGCGTGGTCATGTTCCCGAATGCGCGAACCGGCGAGGCTTCTTGGTCGAGGCCTTCCAGCATTCGCGCCCGGGGTGAGTCATGGGCGAAGCGTGGATCACCAGCGTTCAGCGCGGCAATGGCAGCCGCGCGTTCTGCCTCAGCCGGCGAAACGGCTTGCGCAGGCGCGGCCTGGGCGGGCGTGCCCGCGAGTTCCTTTGCAAAAGCTTCGGATATCGAAGGCTCGGCCACAGCCGACTCAACCGGTGCAGGATCAAGCGGGCCGGACATCGCGGATTCGATGATCTCGCGCTCGGGCGGGTTGATGACAGGGTCGCTGCTCAGGAGCGACATTCCAAGGAATGCGGCGCCTGCCGAACCGACCGTCAAAGCGACGAATGCCGCGCCAAGAGCCAGATATCGATGGCCGCTCTCCTGCGGCAGGGTATCGCCGCTGATAATTCGCGGCGAAGCTTCATCCCGTCTTTGTGTCACGCCATTGGATTCCCGCGTTCGGCCTTGTATCTGGCCGTTTCGACTGACGCCCTCGCCACCTGCCACCGCAAATTGCTGAAAGTCTTGCGCTCCCGGGCGACGCAACTCGCCTCTTCTTACCTCCTTTTCGTAGAAGATTGTGGCGGTGTTTTGGTCAAAATGCGATGCCGTATCATTAACCACTTCTACAGATGTGGGCTGCAATTTGCGGATGTGTGCGCCCGCGCAGCGAATGCGCGCTATTCTTGGCCGAGGCGTTGGCGATGCTCCGCAAGGGGTTCGATAAGATCACCGAACATTTTTCGACGAGCCTGCGGTCGCGTGTGCTGATGCTGACGCTTGGCGTTTTCATTGCCGTCAGCGTTCCCGCCGTCGTGGCGTTTCAGTGGATCGTGGACAGCACCGTCCTGCAACTGGGCACGCTCTTCGCCGAGAAGCAGATCCTCTACGATCGCCACCGCGCGCTCGCCTCGCTCAATCGAGAGGTTGCGCTGGCGGAAACGCTGACGCGCGCGCCTGCGATCCTCGCCTGGGGCGCCGACGAGGACGAGCCGGACAAGAAGGCGCGAGGGCTGGCCGAACTGGAGCACTTCCGCAACACGTTCAGCGACCGCAGCTACTTCTTCGTCATCGCCGACTCGGGCAACTACTACTTCAACGATCGCACCGGGCAGTACCGAGGCAAGGAGTGGCGCTACACGATCGACCCCACCAACCCTGAGGACGCGTGGTTCTTCAAGACAGCGACCATGGCGCCGGGCTGCCATCTCAATGTCGACCATGACCGCGTGCTGACTGTGACGAAAGTCTGGATCAACTGCGTGGTGTTCGACCAGGGCAAGGTGATCGGCATCGTTGGAACCGGCATCGATCTCAGCCAGTTCGTGAAGACGGTTGTCAACACCGACCAGCCAGGCGTCGAGAGCATGTTCATCGACGCCAGCGGGGCAATCCAAGCCAACCGCGACGAAGGCGCCATCGAGTTCCGCAGCTTCGTCAAGGACGATCAGGATCGCACGAAGACGATACAGCGGCTGCTCGGAAGCGACGCGGACATCGCCAAATTCACGGAGATGCTGGAGACCACTTCGGTTGCCGCCAATGTGACATCCGCCCTGCTGACGGTAGGCGACCGCCCGATGCTCGTCGGCGTCGGTTATCTGGAAAAGCTCGGATGGTTCAATGTGACCCTGATGGATGTCGACAAGATCATTGACCGCCGCCTGTTCCTGCCGATCGCAACCCTGCTGGCATTGATGATGGCGACGGCGGCGATCCTGATCTCCTGGCTGTTCAAGCGCAGCGTGCTCGACCGTCTGGCGCGCGCGGAGACCGCCATCGCAGCGGTGGAAGCCGGCGACTTCACCCACATGGCCGACGACCCGGGACGCGACGAACTCAGCCGGTTCGCAGGCGCGCTGAACCGCATGGCGCGCGCCGTGCGCGACAAGCGCTATACGCTTGAAGCAGCTGTGCGCGAGCGCACCGCGCAGTTGGAGGGGATCGCCTATCTTGATGGCATGACCGGCATCCTCAACCGACGCGGCGCGGTGGACGCCTTCGCCCATGCGCAGCACGGCGCCGCCGGATCATGCGGCTTCCTGCTGATCGACATCGACAACTTCAAGGACATCAACGACAATTTTGGCCATCGCGCCGGCGACGCCATCGTCGTCGAGATCGCAAACCGCATCGTCGACGCGACGACGGGCTCGGATTTCTGCGGGCGATGGGGCGGAGACGAATTCGTCGTCATCACGCCGGACTGCAACGCTGCGCGGTTGGCGGAACTGGCCGTGCGGGTTCACGCCGCAATTGGCGGCCGGTCCGTGAACCTGCCCGATGGCGTGGCGGTCCGCGTCACGCCAAGCATAGGCGCCGTCCTGTCGGAAGTCGGCGAGAACGTCGACAGGGCGGCCCACAATGCCGATCTCGCGCTCTATCGCGCGAAACGCGATGGCCGCAATCGCTGGATCATTCACGATCCAGCTGCCGACCGCGCCTCGACGGGCGCAATCAAGGTCGCCTAATCCTTGGTGTTCTTTTCCGGCAGGCCCTTGCGCTTGGTCTCGGCGAAATCCTCCAGTTGCTTCTCGCTCATCGACTCCGCCATTTCCCGCGACGCGCCCGTGAGCTTAGATTTTGGGGTTTCACCGCGCTTGGCGGACAGGGCGGCGCCTGCGGCTTTCTGCTGTGCTTTGGATGTGGCTGGCATTGGAGTGGCTCCCGGGATCGTTCAGGGAAACGGATCCGGCGAACCTCGGTTCCGGTCCCTAGGCGACCTTCAACCCAAACCCCTGCATAAGACGCCGCGATGCGAAATCTGCCTTGCCCGAGGTGAAGATCGCGACGTCCTCGCCTTGCAGGATCACCGGCGCATCTTCGTCGCGCACATCCAGCAATGTCAGGGCGCGGCGCGCGATCGCTTCCGCCGGATCGAGCCAGTCCACGGGCCAGGGCGCGGTCTTGCGCATACGGTTGGCCAGGAACGGATAGTGCGTGCAGGCGAGCACGACGATGTCGGTGCGCTTACCGTCGCGCTCGATGAAGCACGGCGCGATCTCCGCCCGCACCGCCTCCTCGTCAACGAAGCCCTGGCGCATATATGTCTCGGCCAGGCCAGCCAGGCGGTCGCTGCCGACAAGCCGAACATGGCACTTGCCGGCCCAGGCGCTGATCAGGTCGCGAGTGTATTGCCGCTTCACCGTGCCGGGCGTCGCCAGCACGGAGACAAGGCCGGACCGGGTGCGCTCGGCCGCGGGCTTGATCGCCGGCACGGTGCCGACGAAGGGTGTCGCCGGAAACGCCGCGCGCAGATCCTGCAGCACGATCGTCGACGCCGTGTTGCAGGCGATCACCACAATCTCCGGGTCGTGCGCCGCCAGCAGTTCGCCGAAGAGATCGACAATGCGCACGGACAGCGCCTTTTCCTCCCAGGCGCCATAAGGAAAGCCGGCATCGTCCGCGACATAGACGAAGCGGCGGTCCGGCATGATGACGCGGGCCTCGCGCAGCACAGTCAGGCCGCCGATGCCGGAATCGAACATCAGCACCGGGCGGTCAGTCGCTGTCATTTGAATCACCGGTCTTGCGCGCCGCCTCGTCTGCCTCCCGCTTGCGGTCCGGATAGCCCGCGCCGCGCGGCTCCTTGGGCGAGAAATAGTCGAGCGAGGCGAGCACGCCGCGCAGCACCTTCACCTCGGGCTCGGTAAAGCCGGGCCGCGTGAACACTGCGCGCACATTGTCGAGCATTTTCGGCTTCTTCGGCGGCGGCCGGAAATAGCCGCGCGTGTCGAGCGCGGATTCGAGATGGTCGAGGAAGCCGTGGATATGGCGCTTGTCCGCCGGCGTCAGGTCCGGACCGGCAAAGGCCGTGTCGGTCTCACTCTCCAGCCCGGATTTCATCCATTCGTAGGACATCAACAACACCGCCTGCGCGATGTTCAGCGAGGAGAACTCGGCATTGACTGGAAAGGTGACGATCTCGTCTGCAAGCGCGATCTCCTCGTTGAACAGCCCGAAGCGCTCGCGACCAAACAGGATGCCGGTATGCTGATGCGCCCTGCTCCTGCTGCGCAGCGCCCTGCCCGCCTCCACCGGTCCGATCACCGGCTTGAAATTGTCGCGCGGGCGGGCCGTCGTAGCGGCCACGTAGGACAGATCGGCGACGGCTTCCGCCAGTGTGTCGAAGACGGCAACCGCGTCGATGACATGGTCGGCGCGGCTCGCGGTCGCCCGCGCGCTCTCATTCGGCCAGCCGTCGCGCGGCTTGACCAGGCGCAGTTCTGACAGGCCGAAATTTGCCATGGCACGGGCAACCATGCCGATGTTCTCGCCAAGCTGGGGTTCGACAAGAATGATGGTCGGGGCACGGATGCCCTCTTGTGGTTGTGTTTCGGTCATGCTGGTTCCGTCTCGGGCGGCTTCTCCTCGCACAATTCGCCACCGAACGGAACCGCTGGCCGGCAGCGGAAGTTTGAGCCCACCGCATAGGAGGACGCCCGTTCCATTCGCACGCCCCCTACACCTGCGATTCAGAATATTCCCTTGTCTTGATCTGGAAACTAACTTTGCCTGAAAATGTCAAATGGTGTATGTCGCTGACGCCGTGCTTTGTTCCTAAGCACTTTCGGCAAAAGGGTGGAGGGTCCCATGAAAGTCTGGACAAGCTTACTTGCGCTCGCAGTATCGGCTCTCTGCACTGCAGTCTCGATCGAGACCGCGTCTGCACAGGCGACGCGCACCTGGGTTTCGGGCGTTGGCGACGACGCGAACCCGTGCAGCCGCACCGCGCCCTGCAAGACATTCGCCGGCGCCATTTCCAAGACCGCGGCGGGCGGCGAAATCAACTGCATGGATCAAGGCGCGTATGGCGCCGTCACAATCACCAAGTCGATGACCATCGCCTGCGAAGGCGTCGAAGCGGGCGTCCTGCACTCCTCGACGAATGGTGTGATTATCAACGCTGGAGTGGCGGACATCGTCGTCTTGCGCGGACTTGACATTGACGGTTCGCCTCCGTCGTCTCCCGGCCTCAACGGCGTCCGCTTCCTGGCCGGTGCGGCGCTGCACATCGAGAACTGCCGAATCCGTGACAGCATCGGCGCTATCCCCAATGGCAGCGGCGTGCTCTTCGCTCCGTCGGCCGGCAATCCCGAGCTGTATATCAGTGACAGTTTCATCACGGGCAATGGCACGGCGTCGGGAGGCGCGGGAGTTCAGATTCTCCCTACCGGCTCAGCTGGAGCCAAGGTTTTCATCGAAAGAACCCTTCTGGCGAATAACCACATCGGCGTGCGGGCCAGCAGCAACTCGACCTCGGGCCTCATCGATGTCACGGTGACAGATTCGACGGCGACGGGATCCATCTTCCACGGCTTTTCCGCGTTGAGCAGCGCGGGCTCTACCCTCATGATGCTCAACCGGGTGACGGCGACGAACAATGCTGAAAACGGGTTGAGATCAATCGGCGCCAACAGCGTCATTCGCGTTGGCAGCTCGGTTGTCAGTGGGAACGGGACTGGTGTTGTCACGATAACAGGCGGACAGATTCTGTCCTACGGCAACAATCAGATCAATGGAAATACGGTGGATGGCGCCAACCCGCCGGACATCCCGCTGCAATAGAACCCCGACGTAAGTGCCTCATTGTTCGCCGGCGGATCTCTGCCGGCGAATTGCGTTGGGATAGGTCAGGCGGAAAACGACCTGATCGCACTGGCCACTTCCGTCGGGCGTTCGTGCAGGATCCAGTGGCCTGCGCCCGGGATTCGTTCAACGGTCACGTCGGGCGCGAAGCAGTCGAGCGCAGCCAGACATGAGGGCCGCAGCGCCTCGTCCGCCTCTCCCCAGATCAACAGATGCGGCATGCGAACCGCCAGCGCTTCGGCCGGCAGATCCAGGATCGTCGACGATCCCGGCAGTTCGCCGGGAGCCGGCACGTCGATCGGCGACGCGCGGTACCAGTTGAGCATCGCCGGCATCGCTCCCGGCTGCGCCCATGCATCGATGTAGGCGGCGCGGATGTCCGGCGTCATCCAGTCGGCCTTCGAAAACCCCTCGATCATCCTGAGCGTGCGGCGAAAATTGTCCTCAGCCATGCGCGTGTCGGATGCCGGCGCGCGCAGAATGTTCATGTATTGGCTTGCCAGGCGCTGTCCCGGGTCATTGTGGATTGCATCCTGGAAGCACCAGGGATGCACGCCATTGGCAATCACGAGATGGGACAGGCGCTGTGGATGCGCGAAGGCGTAACCATAGGCGACTGACGCGCCCCAATCGTGCCCGGCCAGAACGAAGGGCTTGCCAGGCGACAGGTGATCGGCCAGCGACGCCAGGTCTTTCACCATGTACTTGGCACGGTAGGCCTCCACGCCCTCCGGCTTGGACGAGCGATTGTAGCCGCGCTGGTCGGGCACGACGACGAAATGATCGCGCGACAGGTCGGCCATCACGTCGCGCCAAGCAGCCCAGTATTCGGGGAAACCGTGCAGGCATATGATCAGTGGCTTTGCGCGATCTCCAGCGAACGCGACATTGAGCGTGACGTCGCCGGTATCGAACGACATGAATTCGGGCTCGAACATCGCTTTTTCCCTCCCCGCGCGGCATGACAATTGCCGCTCGAACGCCCGAATGCAATGCCGGACAAAATACGTCCTTCGCATCGTTTGCGCGGCGCAGATCGCTTTGCTATAGCGGCGCGAACCCCTGTTTACTGCTCCCGCGGGCCGCCCGGTGCCGCCATCCAGAACGAGGCTTTTTTCATGGCGAAAATCAAGGTGGACAATCCGGTCGTCGAGCTCGACGGCGACGAGATGACCCGCATCATCTGGCAGTTCATCAAGGACAAGCTGATCCACCCCTATCTCGACATCGACCTGCGCTATTACGACCTCGGCATCGAGCATCGCGACGCCACCAACGACCAGGTGACGATCGATTCGGCCAACGCGATCCGCGAGTTCGGCGTCGGCGTCAAATGCGCAACGATCACGCCGGACGAGCAGCGTGTCGAGGAATTCAAGCTCAAAAAGATGTGGAAGTCGCCCAACGGCACGATCCGCAACATCCTGGGCGGCACGATCTTCCGCGAGCCGATCATCATGAAGAACGTGCCGAGGCTGGTGCCCGGCTGGACCAAGCCGATCATCGTCGGCCGCCATGCCTTCGGCGACCAGTATCGCGCCACCGATTTCCGCTTTCCCGGCAAGGGCAAGCTGACGATCAAGTTCGTCGGCGACGACGGCCAGACGATCGAGCACGAGGTCTACGACGCGCCCGGCGCCGGCGTCGCCATGGCGATGTACAATCTCGACGAGTCGATCCGCGACTTCGCCTACGCCTCTTTCAACTACGCGCTCGACCGCGGCGTGCCCTGCTACCTTTCGACCAAGAACACCATCCTCAAAGCCTATGACGGGCGTTTCAAGGACATTTTCCAGGACATCTACGACCGCGAATTCGCGGCGAAATACAAGGAAAAGAAGCTCTGGTACGAGCACCGCCTGATCGACGACATGGTCGCCTCGGCGCTGAAATGGTCGGGAGGCTATGTCTGGGCGTGCAAGAACTATGACGGCGACGTGCAGTCGGACATCGTGGCCCAGGGCTTTGGCTCGCTCGGCCTGATGACTTCCGTGCTCGTGACGCCGGACGGCAAGACGGTCGAAGCGGAAGCCGCGCACGGCACCGTGACGCGCCACTATCGCCAGCACCAGAAGGGCGAGGAGACATCGACCAACTCGATCGCCTCGATCTTCGCCTGGACCCGAGGCCTGGCCCACCGCGCCAAGCTCGACGGCAATGCCAAGCTGGCGACCTTCGCCGACAAGCTGGAGAAGGTCTGCATCCAGACCGTCGAGGGCGGCTTCATGACCAAGGATCTGGCCTTGCTGATCGGTCCCGACCAGCCCTGGCTGTCGACCGCCGGCTTCCTCGACAAGATCGACGAGAATCTGCAGAAGGCGATGAGCTGACCGCATCGTGAGCCGGCCCGTTCTCTACGGCGCCGACTACAGCGTCTATGTGCGCATCTGCCGGCTGGCGCTCCTGGAAAAGGGCGTCGGCCCCGATCTCGTCCCGGTCGACATCTTCGCCGAGGGCGGCGCGCCTGCCTGGTATGCCGAGCGCCACCCATTCGGCAAGATCCCGGCCTTCGAACACGGCGGGCTGCGCCTGTTCGAAACCACTGCGATCACCCGTTATGTCGATGAGGCCTTTGACGGGCCGTCGCTGCAGCCCGGCACGGCCGAAGATCGCGCGGTGATGAACCAGATCATCGGCTTGCTCGATTCCTACGCCTACCGGACGCTCGTCTGGGACATCTATGTCGAGCGCGTCGAGCGACCAGGCCAGGGCCGCGCGCCTGACGAGGCACGGATCGCGGCCGCCCTGCCCCGCGCCCGCACCTGCCTCGCCGTTCTGGCCGGCTTGAAACGCCCCGGCGCCTGGCTATTGGGCGACCAACTCACTCTTGCCGACCTGCACGCCGCGCCGATGTTCGCCCATTTCGTCAAAAGCGGCGAAGGTGCGGCGATTCTGGCGGACGAGCCGAGCCTTGCCGACTGGTATGGAGCCATATCGGCCCGCGCGAGTTTCAAGGACACCGAACCTTCGGAGTGACGCATGGCCGATGAGATCGATCTCGAGGACGAGACGGCTATTGCCGTTCCATCTGAAGCGGAACTGGCAGACCGCCGCGCGCATGACCTGCTGCTCGCCGCCTACGCCAGCGACGGCGCCGATGTGTTCACGACCGGGCCGGCCGAAACGCTTGCGATCGAGAAATCAGCAGCCGACAAGCTGGTGCGGCTGAAGCTCGCATGGTTTCCCGACGAGAGCCGCGACACGATCAAGGTCACCAATTCCGGTCGCTACTGGGCACTGAACGGCGGCTATATGGCCTTCCTCAAGGAAGATCCACCGACGGGCGGCGGTGGCACGCGCGGCCGTAACCCGGAAATGGAGGCGCTGCGCTTCACCTATATGAAGCTCCGGCTGAACACCTTCTGGCTGACCTTCGGCATGTCGATCGCCGGCTTCCTGATCTCGCTCGTCTCGCTCGCCGTCGCCTATTTCTACGGCGAGCGCCTGATGCTGCGCTAGATGTGGAGCCTCAACAGGTTGTCCCCGGTTTGTCCGAGGCGACTGATTGGTGTTTTGGACTTTAGGCTGCCGTGGGGGCGATGCCAATTGTATCGATGCAGCCAGACAGGCAGTTCGGCGGCG
>Ga0209906_100354_pt1 | contig 24571 bp, 20 predicted proteins | sample FECB24metaG_FD_188303 | JGI IMG/M metagenome (GOLD analysis project Ga0209906, IMG submission 188303) | Cyanobacterial communities from the Joint Genome Institute, California, USA from Joint Genome Institute, California, USA - FECB-24 metaG... ... | reverse complement strand
CAAGAGCGCGCAGGCCGAAATCGCGGTGGCTCCGGGCCGGTTCTATCAGGCCGGCGGCGCGGTCTTTGCGCGCAGTTCCAGCCTCACCCAAAGCATGGTGCCCTATCTCGCCGCAGCCTCGAAGCGCATCGTTGCGGTGTCGGTGTTCGGCCAGGAAAATGATACCGACGTCACCGAGCGCGACTTCCTCGTCAACGTCGAAACCAATCAGACCGAACCGGACAGCGTGGCGCTGACCCGCGCGCGCGACGCGGTGCTCGCCTTTACGGCGGGCAGCGAAAGCCCTGACCCGCAGCCGCCCGCGATTCCCGTCGCACATGTCGCCATCGCGCATGTCCTGCTCGATCCGACGCAAGCTCTCTCGGTGACCATGCTCGCCGACAACGCGGTCGCCTCGACCGAAGCTCTCGATCAGCGCACTGATACACTGGAGGAATTCCGCCGCCAGATCGAGCCGCGGGTCGCCTCTCTCGCCTCCGATCTTGCAGCACTCGCCAATCAGATCCGCCAGAAGGGCGAGATGACCGAGATCGCAAGCCTTTATGTCGATATCGCCCGTATGAAGGAGCGATTGGAACTTCCCGATGACGCCTCGGCCTACGGCGCCGACCGCTTTCTCGATGACGAGGAAAGCGACGCGCAGGACGCGCAAAGTCTCGGCTATGACGCCAGGATCGAGGAAGGCCTCCGCTTTGCCCCGGCCAATGAGAGCGCGGCCGAGATGGACGTGTTCTCGGCGAACGACCCGAATGCGCGATTGAGCAATGGGCTCCTGCTTCCGGCCTATAGCGACGTCCTGAAACTACAGGTCGGACCCATGCATTCGGACCTTGGCATCGCTCAATATGGCTTCCAGACCCATGACGTCGTGCAGCGCACGATTTCGCGGCAGCGCATCCGCTACGGCGCACAATTCAAGGTGTCGAGTAGCAAGCAATGGTGGCTGTCCGGCGAATACGACCCGGCAACCCGAATTTTCAGCAAGGATGGCGAAAGCTTCCTGGTGCTCGACCCCGACAAGGTGCGCAAGCACAAGAAAACCCGCCTGGTCGAGATGTTCATCGACGCCTGGGACGAGACCTATTGGGACCATATCGTCATCGAGCACCAGATCGTTGGCGCCCAGGTCGCACAGAGTTTCCTGGTCTCGAACGACATGTGGCTGACCAGGCTCGGCTTTTACCTGACCGCCAAGGGCGCCGATGAAGCCGTCCATCTGACGTTGTGCGAAACCACAAACGGCGTCCCCGATCTATCCAAGGCGATCCTGCATGTCTCGGTCCCGCATACGGCACTGTTTCAGAATGCCTGGAACCGGGTGCAGGTGACGCCGACGTTCCTTCGCGCCGGCGGGCGCTATGCGCTGGTGCTCACCTCGAACGCCGCGCACCGTGTCGGCATGGCCTATGGGCAGAGCTACACCGACGGCACCTTCTTCTACTCAACCGATGGCGCGTACTATTACGGCGATCTCACCAAGGACCTGATGATCGAGCTTTGGGGCGCGCGGTTCAACGCGCCGCAGGTCGCCATCGAGCTTAAACCGATCAACCTAGATGGCGGTATGCGTGCGATCGACATCCTGGCCAGCACCGTGGCGCCGGAATCGACCGAACTCATCTATGAAATCAAGCCGCCGGGCGGCGATTGGGTGCCGCTGGCCCCCGGCGGCCCGCCAGCGCTGACCGGCGCGCCGCCGCTCGTGCAATTCCGGGCACGTTTCATTGGCACCCGCGACATGCAGCCCGGTCTGATGCTCGGAGGCTCGCGCTTGGCGGTGTCGCGGCCGAAAACCTCGTTCCGGCATGTGTCGGCGCCGATCACACTCGCTGCGGCATCGAACAATATCTTCGTGCGGCTTCTGCTCGAATATTTCGACGACGTCCCACACGATTGCAGCTGCCGGCTTCGTATCGGCAGCGCTGACGAAATGCCGGATGTGGTGAGCGATCGGGTCGTCAGCGCGGCCGATGGACGGATCGAACGCACCTTCAATTTCCAGCTCGGCACCCCGGTGTCCGGCTTCACCATTGTGATTGAGGGCGCGACCAACTCGCCGGCCTCGATGTTCCATGCCGCCGAGCGCATTCATTGGGCACTCTGAGGAGTAAGCGATGAGCAGGGCCGTCAGAAAGCCGAAGCCTCCGTTTGAGCCGGAGAAGCTTTATCGCATCCGGCTCAGCCGGACGGTGCTCTATAACGGCGTGCGGCTTCGGCCATTCGACACCCATCGGGTCAAGGGAAAGATCGCAAACTCCATTCGCGACGCCATCACGCAAGCGGAAGCCGTCGACTGACATGTCGATCCGATACGATGTCTACCGGGTCAAGCGCGGCGACAATCTTGGCGATCCCGAATTCTGGAATGTCCGTTTCCAGGAGCTTGACCTGCGCCTGCATGCGCGCGAACTCGACGGGCAGAAGATCGATACCGCGGTCGATCAGATCACCGCGGTGGCGCTGGAACGTATCAACACGACGTTCCTCAACTTCCTGGCCGACACCACCAACCGCATGAGCGAGATCGAGGCGCAGTTCGACACGATGCAGACAGAAATCGCCTCGTCGGTGCAGGCCGTCCAAGCGCTTGCCGATCAGGTCGACGACCTGGTGCAGGGCATCATCGACGACGGGACATTCTAAATGCCGGCCCGGATCAAGCTTTTGCGCTCGGCGACGCCGGGCGCGGTCCCCGCGTCACTGGAGAGCGGCCAGATCGCGATCAACGAGGCCGATGGCAAGCTGTTCTGGCGGCGGACCGATGACGCGATCATTGCACTTGATCTCAACATTGCGGCTCAGGTCGACCAGGCGATCGCAGGGCTCGTGAGCAGCGCACCGGCCGCGCTCGATACTTTGCAGGAATTGGCGGCGGCGCTCGGTAACGACGCTAATTTTGCAAGCACCATCACCAATGCGCTGGCCGGCAAGGTGCCGTCGACACGGACCATCTCCGCATCGGGCCTTGCGACCGGCGGCGGCAATCTGTCCAGCGACCGCACGATCAGCGTACCGGCCGCTTCCCAAGCGGAGGCAGAGGCGGGCACTGACAATTCCAAGGCGATGACGCCGCTGCGGGTCGCGCAGGCGGTGGCCGCCTTTGTACCCGATGGCGTTCCGCCGGTACGACAAATCCAGGCGTCGGGACTGGCAACGGGCGGTGGCGATCTTTCCGCCGACCGCACGATCACTGTACCTTCGGCCTCACAGGCTGAGGCTGAAGCGGGCGCTGACAACGCCAAGGCGATGACGGCGTTACGCACCGCGCAGGCGATCGTAGCGCACGGCAACGCAAAGTATCAGCCGATTCCGTCTTCCTCATCTTATCCCGTCGGCACCCTGATCCTGGCTTTGAAGAATAACTCCGGCGGCGTGAACGATGGCGCGTCCATTGCCGGATCGAATTTGCGGCGCGCTGTGTTCGGGTTCGACAGCACAAGCGGCGCCTTTGCAATGGACACCTCGGCCGGCAACTTACCGGGAACCTGGATGAACGTGTCGGGACATCAGATCAGCCAGTTGACGGCGGGCCAACCCCGCGGTGCCGGATATTTCGTGAGGACGGCATGAATACCAGAATTAGCAATCTTCGCTATGCCGATCCGCAGGGCGCTCTGATCGACATGGACGTCACCCGAGGCGACGAGACCTTTCCCTTCACCTATGCGCCGGACGACGACGCCCCGCTGTCGAACGAAGTTCGTGCGCTCTTGCAAGCCGGCGGTTACACAATCGAGACCTATGCCGAGCCAATGCCGGATGCCGCAGCCTTGCACGCCTATGCAGCAGTGGCGCGCTGGCGCAAGGAGATCGCCGGCATCTCCGTCAGCGGCCTCAATGTCGCGACCGACGATCGCTCGAAGGCATTGATCCAGGGCGCCTATCTGCAGGCGCAGCGCGATCCGGCCTTCACTGCGCAATGGAAGACCGCCTCGGGCGCCTTTGTGACCATTGGCGCTGCCCAAATTGAAGCGGTGGCGATCGCCGTTGCCGCCCACATCCAGGCCTGTTTCGCCAAGGAAGCCGCAGTCGCTGCCGATATCGACAATCAAGTCATCGACACCTTTACGCAGATCGATGCGGTCTTCGACGCGCTGACCTAGGAAACGCCTTACCACCGTGCGCGCAACCGTTGTCAAGGTCGATCGCAACTGACGCCTTCTTGGATCGGCGGGCATGGAACGTCGCCATAGGAACAGAAAACGCAACAATCGCCTGCTAATGGCTTCAGCCGCTCCCCACACCCTTTGCAGTCATAGAAAAACTGACAGGCGTCGGTCGGCATTCGCTCCACGGATTTATGAGAGCATTTCGGACAGGTGATTGTGGATTCTAAAATCATGGGCTTGATCCCTTCAGTGCAAAATACACTCGGTCGTTAGCTCGAGCCTCCCGCGGACAATTAGGACCATAACCTAAGGCCCGCAAAATGATGATCAACCTTGCGAGATGCTGTGCGCAAGGTCGTCACGGTCAGCGGCACGATGACCGATAAAGCGCGAATTCGCGCACAAGCATGCATCACAAAAGGCCGCCATGCGCGGACCTTTTATCTTCCAGCATTCGCAGCGGAGACAGTTCGATGTCCTCTCCTACTTTCGGCATTTCGATCACGCGGGTCGATAACCAGCCGCGGCCCGCAATCGTCAGCGACATGTCGGTGGTCGGTCTCGTCGGCACCGCGCCGCAGGCCAATGCGGACGTGTTTCCGATCAACACGCCGGTTGCCATCTACAGCGATGACAAGGCAAAGCTCACCGCGCTCGGTCTAACCGGAACACTCCCCGACGCGATCGAGGGCATCAACGCGCAGCTCGGCGAATTCCAGGTCGCGGCATTGGTCGTGATCGTGCGGATCGAACAGGGGGCCGATATCTGGGCCACGATCGCCAATGCGATTGGATCGTCCGCTCAAAAAACCGGCATCTGGGCCTTCACGCTGGCGGGTCCGGTGCTCGGCGTGATCCCGCGACTGATCGCGGTGCCGGGCCTGACGTCGCAGCAATATCAGGGGCTCGGATCGCTTGTGCTTGGCACGCAAGGGACAAACCAGACCGAGGCCCCGGCCGTCGAATTTTCAGGCGGCGGCAACGATCCCGGAAAAATCATGCCCGAAGCCCATGCCGTGCTCGGCGAAGGCGATAACGCCGGCAAGGTCGTGTCGCTCATTGTCGACGATCCGGGCGCCCATCTCTCCGGCTTGCTAACGGTCTCATTCACGGGCGGCGGTGACGATCCGGACAAGGAACTGCCGACCGCCACCGCAACCATCGAGATCCTCGCCAATCCGGTTTGCGCCGCACTCACACCGGTGCTCGAAAAGCTGCTTGCAGTGGCCGTACTCGACGGCCCGGCAACGACCCAGCAGGCCTATACCGACTGGCGTGAGACCATGCAGAGCCATCGCTTGATCCCGGTCGAAACCGCGGTGAAGGTCGGGGTCAATCCGATCGTGAAACCCGCCTCGCCCCGGGTGATCGGCATCGCGGTGCGCCGCGATCACGAATTCGGCGGCCGGCCGTTTCATTCCTGGGCGAACCAGCCGGTGCAGGGCGTCGTCGGTCCGAACCGCCCGATCGAGTTCTCGCTCACCGACGGCGCGACCGAAGGCCAGGTCCTGCTCTCGCAAAACGCCGGCATCATCGCGCGCGGCGAGATGGGCGTCGAAACCGCCATCGCGTCCGGCGGCTTCGTCTATATCGGCACCGACAATTGCTCCGAAGACCCGCTTTGGCAATTCTACCATATCGTGCGCGGGCGCGATTTCATCCATCTGATGTTCCTGCGCACGCTTCGCGGATTTCTTGGTCGCCGTAACATCGATTACGGCACGGTGCAAGACGTGCTCGACACCATGCGGTTTGCGCTGCGCGACCTCAAAGCCGACGGCGACATCATCGATTACAAGGTCGGTTTCACCCGCGATCAGAATTCGCCCGAGCAATTGCGGCTCGGCAAGTTCACCGTGGACTTCGCCGCGGAAGAGCCGCCGGTCCTGCGCCATCTCGGCATCCGGTCGGCGCGCTACCGCGCCGCATTGGACGTTCTGCTCGACGACCTGCTCTCGCAGATCGACCTCGCCGCGTAACCGCGTTTCGTTACCTTTTGCCGATATAGGAGCCCGACGTGAGCACGCTCTATGTCCTTGAGGCCGCCAATCTGTTCTGCGGCGATCACGATCCGAAGAATTCCAAGCACCTGACCCTTCAGGAGCTGAAGCTGCCGACGCTTGAAGCCGATTATCAGGACCACATGCCGGGCGGCTCCAAGGTCGGAATCGAAATCGAGGTCGGCATCAAGAAGCTGGAACCGACCTTCAAGCTGGTCGGCTTCGACCCGGAATTGCTGACCCAGTTCGGGCTCGGCTCGCGGATCAAGCACATCTACACGGCCTATGGCGAAATCCGCGACCGCCGCACCGGCGCCTCGATCGAGCTTCGCGCCGTCATGGAGGCCCGCCTCGGCAAGATCGAAAGCGACGCCTTCAAACGCGGCGACCTGATGGCGACCGATTATGCCCTGCACGAGGTCACCCATTATGAGGTGTACTTCAACACCGAAGAAAAATGGTTCTGGGATTTCTGGTCGAACACGTTGCGCATCAACGGCTCGGATGAAGGCCAGACCACGAACACCATCCTTCGCATTCCGCGCGCCGCAACTGCCGAGCGATAAGAGGGAGAAACCGTTCATGAATGCGAAGACGCAAACGCCGACCCCCGTATCGCATGGATCAACCTACACGCTCCTGTTCCCCGTCACCTATAAAGACGATGCCGGTACCGAGGTCACGGTCGCGGAACTGAAGCTCCGGCGACCGAAGGCCAAGGACATGCGGCTTTTGGAGCGGGTGCAGAACGAGGGCGGCGGCGACATTGCCGCGTCCCTCGCGCTCCTGGCCGCCATCAACGGCCTGCCCGAGGCCGCCATCGACGAACTTGATGCCGAGGACGTCCTGGAGCTTTCGGGAGTGCTGCTCGATTTTTTGCCGGAGAAGCTTCGCCGCAAGGATGGCGAAGCGTCATAGCCGAAACGGCGCACATTCTCGCAACCCCGATCACAAACCTGCTCGACATGGACTGGGTCGAGGTCTGCGCCTGGCACGAAGAAGCGGCGCGGATCGCAAAGGCCAATATCGGACGTTAGCCAATGCCTGATCTGACTTCGCGCCTGATCGTGCGCCTGATTGATGGCGTGTCCGGCCCGGCGCGGACGGCGGCGCGGTCGCTTGCCGCTTTGCAAACGGCTGGCCGGGCCACTGTCGCGCTTGGCAATGCCAAGCAGATCGCGACCAACGCGAAGGCGCTCCAACGTCATACGCAGGCGATGGCGACCGCTGTATCGGCGCCGATGGCGATTATCGGCGCGATCGGGGCAAAAACCGCCTTCGAATTCGAGAAGGCTGGCAACATGCTGGAGGCGCTCGGCGAAGCGACCGCGGCGCAACGCCAGGAATTCGAGAAGATCGCGAACGTCCTGAATGCCAAATATCCGCAGAGCGCCGCAGAGATTATCCGCACCGGCACTGAGCTTCTGAAAGCGGGCCTCGACTGGAAGCAGATGCTTGGCGCCATGGATTCAACGCTCGCGACCGCGATCCTGGGCGACATGAAGCCATCGGACGTTGCAATGATCATCGCGGCGGCGCTGAATGCCTTCCAGATGCCGAAGGAAACCCTCGAGCAGGCGGGGCGCTCAACCACGACCGTAGCCGACCGGATTTCATACGCTGCAGTGAAGACCACGGCTTCGCTGCGCGACATGGGCGAAATGTTCAAATATGTGGCCGGCGCGGCGGGGGCGACCGGAAGCACCATCGATGACGTCACGGCCATCGCCATGGCCTTCGCTCAGAACAAGGTCGTCGGCTCGGAAGCGGGCGTTGCGCTGCGCTCCGCGATCGTGCGCATGGTCCGAATGCCGAAGGGTGGGCTGGCCGCCTTGAACCGGGTCGGTCTCAATCTGAACGACTATATCCAGGGCAAGCAGCAGATCACATCCGACCGGATCATCTCCGGGCTTCTGGCCGGCGGCATCGATGCAGCACCGCTCAAGGCGCAGATCGACGCCCTGGTCGACGACCCGGCGTTGCAGAACGCCCCACTCAAGCTCGCCGCCAAGGTTCAGGCCATGTTGCAAGAGCACATGAAGTCGACCGGCTCGGCAATGGACGCAAGCATCATCGCGGAAAATGTGCAGGACAGCATTATCGCGGCCGGCACAAAAATCGACCTGCTGCGGTTTTTCACCGACCTGAAAAAGAAAATGGCGGACGGCAAAGCCACCATGGGGGATATTTCGCAGATCTTCGAGGGGCGCCATTTCGCCCGCATGCAGGCGGTGCTTGCGGCCGACCTCGACAAGATCAAGGCCGATATCGTGCAGAACGCCGAAGGGTTCACCGCGAAACGATACAAGATCGCCATCAAGGGCATTGTCGGCCCGGTCTATGAATTGACCGCGGCGCTCGAAGGCCTGGCGGTAGCCTTCGGCAAAGTGGTGTTTCCGAGCCTGATCAGGTTCATCAATCAACTCACGAACGCGCTGAAAAGCCTGTCCGAAACCAGCCCCGAGACCCTGAAATGGCTGACCTATATCGGCGCGGGTCTTGCCGTGCTTGCGCCGCTCGGCTTTGCGCTTGGCGGTCTTGTGGCAGGCTTTGCGGCAGCCGCGGCGGCGGTGAAGCTGCTGGTCGGCGCCTTCATTCTGCTCGGAGGATGGGCCGCGGCCATCGTCATCGGCCTCGCCGCCCTGGGTTATGCGTTCTACACCAATTGGGATGCCTTCAAGCGATGGGCCGAAAACAGCATCGATGGGCTTCGCAGGTTTAATGCCGCCCTGATCGCGTTCGAGAACGGCGTCAGGGCCAAGATTGCCGAGGTCGCGTCGGCGCTTTCCGGCCTCGGCGCCAACATTGCCTCCGCGCTCCGGCAGGGCGCCGCGGACCTGTTTTCCACCGGCGCCCAGATGCTGCAACAGCTCTGGGATGGCATGAAATCGAAGCTGGCGGACATGCTCGGATGGGCGTCCGGCATCGGCGCGCGAATCAAAGGCGTCCTAACCGAAAGCGCGGTGACCGGCCAAAGCGTGGGTGGAGAGATGCCGACCCCGCGCGCGCTTGGGGGCAACGTCACGCGAGGCCGCGCCTATGTGGTCGGCGAGCGCCGGCGCGAATTGTTCTTCCCCGGCGTATCCGGCACGATCCATCCGACGACGCAACTCGGCGGAAGCGGCGTCTCGGTCTCCTTCAGCCCGGTGTTCAACATCGACGGTGCGCACGACGCGCAGGCAGTCGCGCAAGAAACCTATCGCCTGTTCGAGGCGCGCGTGCGCGAACTGTTCCGCGGCCTGCAGGCCGATGCGGGCCTGCGCTTCGCATAAAGGTCGATCATGCTGGCGCAGCTCGGTTCGGTCCAGATGGAGGTCTGGCCGCTCAACCTCACCGAAACCTCGCTCGACACCGAAGCGACCTTCGCCGAAAAATCGGTCATGGGCCGCCGTCCGCCGCTCGAATTCATAGGACCCGGCGCAGAAACCCGAACCCTCAAATGCAAACTCTTTCCAGGCAAGTTCGGCGGGCTGTCGTCGCTGCAACGCCTGCAATCGCAGCAAGCGTCCGGCCTGCCGATGCCGTTCATGCGCGGCGATGGTACCGCGCTCGGCTGGTTCGTGATCGAGAAAATCAGCGAACGCGCGAGCTACCTCGACCGTCACGGCGTCGGACAGGTGATCGAGCTCGATGTCACGGTGAAGCGCTCCGACCCACCGCGCGGCGGCGCGATCTTCTCAATTATCAGCGGCCTGGGATAGCCGCGCATGACGGAAATCGCCCGCGAAATCTTCACGGTCCAGTCCGACGGCATGTCGGTCGACTTGATGCTCTGGCAACGGTTCCGCCGTCAGATGCCGGGACTGCTCGAACGCATCATGGCGCTCCCCGAAAACCAGCACCTCGAGCACTGCGGCTTCGTGCTGCCACTGGGCACCGCCGTGACCATCCCGATCGAGCCGCCGCCGCGTGAGCAGGAACTGCCGGTGATATCGCTATGGGACTGACATGTCCAAGAGACTGACAATTTCAAGAGACTGACAAGTCCAAGAGATTGAAATGGCCAAGCGCGCGTTTTACCAGATCATGGTGTCGGGGCAGGACATCTCCTCGCGTTTCAACCCGCTTCTGATCGACATTCGCATCAGCGACCGCGAAGGCACCCATTCGGACACCGCCTCGATCCGCCTCGACGACCGCGACGGCCGCATCGCCCTGCCGCCAACCGGCGCGCCGATCGCGATCATGCTCGGCTGGGAAGGTTTCGGGGCGGCCTCGGTTTTTGTCGGTACCGTGGATGAGGTCAAATCGAGCGGCTCGCGCGGTGGCGGCCGCGAACTCACCATCAGTGCCAAGGGCGTGGATACCGAGGGCACCTCCAAGCAGCCGCAGCAAAAGCACATGGACAACAAGACGGTGAAGGAGGCGCTCGAAGAGGCCGGTCGCGCCGCCGGTATCACCGGTATCAAGACCGATCCGTCTTTTGCCAGTAACCGTCGTGACTGGTGGGGCTTGAACGACGAAAGCTTTCTGCATTTCGGCGAGCGCGTAGCGCGGGAGCTCGGCGGCATCTTCAAGGTGCGCGGCACCGAGGCTATTCTCGCCGCCAAAGGCGGCGGCTCGGCAACCGGCCTTGCCATGGGCAGCGTCACCGGGCGTTACGGTGACAACCTCATTTCATGGGACATCAGTCCGACGATGGGACGGCCGCGGCATCGGCGCGCGCGGGCGCGTTGGTACGACCAAAAAGCGGCCAAGTGGCAGGACGTCGAAGTGGATATTCAGGATCAGGGCGCTCGCGCAACCATGGGCGACCGCTTCTCGCGGGCAGATCGCACCGAAGCGCAGGGCTCGGCCAATAACGGCGCGAAGGATTCAGAACGCGAAAAGGGTGGCGGCTCGTCAACGATCGACGGAAACGCCGCGGCAAAACCGGGCGGCGTGTTCATTCTGACAGGCACACGCCCCGGTATCGACGGCGCCTATCGGATCGAGGGGGTCGAACATTCCTATTCCCGGTCGGGCTGGACCACGAAGCTCGATCTGAAGCAGCCGCAAGCAGGCTGATCGGGCGGCCGATAACGGACGCTCAATAGCCAACTCGCCGACTCATCTCGGGGGCGGTCACGGGCTTCGACGTCCGACTGTCGAAGCGGCGCAACACTCCACCACATCGTCCCACATCGAGAGGTCTTTCCATGCTGCAAGCAGCCTTGCTCGCGTGCGCGATGGCGTGCGCGGCCGATTCAGCTTTTGCCTTCTTTCAAGGGCCCTGGAACGTTCACGAGCAAAACGCAAACATCATCAGGACCTATTTGCGTACGGGCGGCGAAGCTTCGCTGTCACCGAAGTTACGGGGCGTCATTGCCGAGCTGCGACGGAAGTACGGGAAGAGCGCCGTTCGCAATGTCGGCGGCGCCCGCCGCGGCAACGTCGCCGGCACGAACATGCCGTCCTGCCACAACGGCGGCCACGCCTTCGACGCGCATCTCTCCGCCGCGGCGCGCCGCGCGGTGATGGCGGACAAAAGCCTCGGCGTCATCACTTATTCCGGCCGCATGACCCACATTCACGTGTCGGATTGCGCACGCGAGCGTGGCCTGCGCGCACACAAGCGCAACTGATGCCGGCTTGTTCGCGCGCCGATGCGCAATCGTCTGCGCTCAGCTTCGAGTCTTACCTTTCCTGAAGAGCAGTCAACGGAGACCCCGAATGGACCTTCAATGGTGGATCACTGTCATCGGCGTTCCACTCGTCGGGGCGCTGTTCTGGCTTCGTGTCCACGACCGCGAGGCCATCGACAAGGGCCTTCGCGAAATCAAGGACGACTTCGCCAACTATAAGCTTCTCGTTGCCACGAGTTTCGTCACGGCAACCAGCATGAAGGACCTTGAGGTCCGGATCATGAGCCACCTCGACAAGATCGAGAAGAAAATCGATCGCGTGATCGACCAGCGCCATCCCTCTGCCGATTAGGCGCCAGTCCTCATTCGCTGCAAGCTCGGCCGCCCTTTTGGGCGGCTGTTTCGATTTTGCGAGTTGACAATTGGTAAACATCCACATCCGACGGCGCGTGGCAGCGATGCAAGCGTGACGATCTCGCTGTGATCGTTGCGATCAATGCGTAGTCGCAAATAGCGGCGCTAAAGCCCCAGCGCCTGCAAATTCAATCCAACCGGTTGCATTTAAATCTCCCGTTGTAGCCGCTCTCAGGTCGAACAGACCGGCAATGCCCTGCGCATCGGGAACGCGGCGTTTTAGACAACGAAAAGAATCGCTTCTCGCGGAGATCCAGTGAGGCTCTATATGAAAATCTCCAAAGCCGCATACGACCTGATCCTGAAGGAAGAGGTTTCGAGCCGCCGGACCTACGAAAAGAAGTATCGCGGACCGACTTGGCCGGGTCACTCGTCTGGGGTCACGATCGGCGTCGGCTACGACGTGGGCTACGTCACGGCGACCGAACTGCGGCGTGAATGGCAGGGACGCATTCCGGAACCGATGATCTCGGCGCTGCTTCCATGCTGCGGTGTCACCGGGAAAGCTGCGCAGGCGCTAGTGAGGGAGCTGCGGCGCGCCGCATTGATCGACATTCCCTTCGACGTCGCGAAGCAACAATTCGACGAAGTCAAACTGCCGAAATTTGAGCTTCGTACGGCGCGCGCTCTGCCCAACACCGGCAAGCTACATCCGGACTGCTTCGGTGCATTGGTCTCGCTCACCTTCAACCGCGGCACGTCCTATTCGGTCCCGGCTTCCAGGGACCCACACGGACGATACCGCGAGATGCGCGCCATCCGCGCAGCGATGGTGGCTGAGAACTTCCACCTGATCCCGGCCTATTTTCGAGACATGAAGCGGCTCTGGCCCGGCACGGGTCTCACCGCGCGGCGTGAGAACGAGGCCAAGCTGTTTGAGCGTGGGCTCAAGGCGCAGGTAACGCCGCTGCGGTTCGTTCCGCCGGAACTGGACTCGCAGACGCCTGGTCTCACGCGGGCGGCCACCCCGGAAACCATCGTCCATGTGCAGACGCGGCTGCGCACGCTCGGATACTATGAAGTCGGCGAAATCGACGGCGGCGACAATGGGCTTGCCAAGACGCAAGCGGCGATCCTGGCCTTCCGCAACGACAACGGGCTGCCAACCACGCCGGACATCGATGATGGGCTACTCGTTGCGATCGCCACCGCAAAACCGCGTCCCGTCGCCGCAAGTCGTGCGAATGCGACCGCGAAGGATCTGGCACCGAAGGTGGAAGCCGTTGAGGCCGCTGGCAAGTCGAAGCTCGCCGCGATGTGGCTTGCCGCCACCTCGTTCGTGGGCGGCCTGGTCCAAGGCGTGTCCGAACACATCGAAACCGCAAGAGGCTACGTCGCTCCGGTCAAAGACTTTTTCGGCGACATTCCCGCCGAGTACTACCTCGTCGGTGTCGGTGTTCTGGCGTTCTTCATCTGGCGCAGCGCTCAACGCGCCGAGCAATCAACGGTGCAAGGTTATAACGAGGGCCGGATCCTATGATCGCAATCGCGAAGGGTTTTGTATCTTTGGTCCCATTAATCGGCCCATGGCTTGCGATGCTGTTGGACGTGCGGCTCCAGACCTTGAAAGTGGTCGGCATCATCGGCGCGCTTATCGTCAGCGGCATTGTCATCGATCGGCACGCCACGCTGAAAGAGCGCGCCCGCTGGGTAACCAGAGGCTACGAGACGACAATTAGGACTCTTTCAGCCGACCTCCACGCCGAGAAGGCGGCTCGCGCGAACGACTTGAAGACGATTGACGACCTCGAACGGCAGAAGGCAAGAGCGGAGAGGGCCAATGATGCGCTCAAAAATTACATTGATACGCTTCCGAAGGGCGATCAATGCATCGCTACTCCTGGGCGCTTGCGTCAGCTGCACAAAGCACGTTGACGCGCCGGCCCCGATCGCCCGCAGTCTGCCGGAACCGCCTGCCTTTGCTCGCCCCGTCAACACCGCGGATATGCGCGCAGGTGAATCCTGCTGGGTCGCCTATGATCGAAAGCGGTCCGGCGAACGCCAGAACGCGTCGATCGTGACACGTTATAATGCGTGGTATGCAGAGGTGCGTCGCGGCTATGCGGACAAGGTCGAATGAGAAGAACGAATGACCGCAAGTCGGGTGCCAGAGCGATTCCGGTCGGCGCGTCAGCAGGCAATCCGAATCGCGGATCGGGATTGGCCAAATTCATGGTTGGATGCAGCTCGACATGCGGGTTCGCCGGGCTCAGCGGCAGCTAGACGGGGCGGTCGATTGGGCGCCCTCTACTGCACGAGCTACGATTTTTGACGAAGTAGGCGAAGCGCATTGCCAGAAGCGATTTCACGCTGTTGATCCGCTGAAAGCCCAGCCTCACGCATTGCCCCCGCAAGCGCTTCAGCGATCGGCTTTTCACTGGCAATGGGCCAATCGCTTCCAGCTAGAACGTTAGACGGTCCCAACAATTCGACCGCAGCACGGATCAGAGCCGGGTTAATCAACGTCGTATCCATAAAGACATGTCGCCTTAAAATATCCAAAGTGTTGACGCCTTGACGACTCTGCCCTGACAGACCTGCCAGCATAGCTAATCCGCCAAGGGCATGAGCCGTCACCACCACGCGCAGATCGGGCAGCTCGGAAAAGACACCGCCCTCGACTAGAGCGATTAGTGACGCGGAATTCACCGTACCGCGCGCAAAAAGGGTGCCAACCAACCCATAAGGCACCATCTGCTTGGTCAACGGTTGAGGAGCGATTGGGTGGACAAAGACAGGCACGCGGTATTTCGCAGCCACGGCTAAAGTTGGCCTTGCTTGTGAGGCGTTAATCAGCATCTCGCCACGTGCGCAATCAACAAAGAAGCCACTTAGCTTCAGCTGACTTATCGCACGTTCGGCTTCTCTCGCCGCGAATTCTCCGTCGTAAGCATCAACAGATGCGAGGCCGTATATCCGACCTGGATGCCGAGCTACGAGCCCGGCTAAATCGTCATTCATCGCTGCGATAGTTTCCCGAGGCACATACCCATCCGAATCGGCAATCAGATTGGCCGGAATATTCACGACGCGAGCGGATAGATGGCCTTCACGCACATCCTGCAGCAAAAGATCTTCGTCCGGCAGGCTGCGAGCGAGCATTTCCCAACGCGCACGCTGGAAGGCTGGCTGAGTGAGTCCGGCCGTCAATTTAAAGCGTGCGGGAATGTGGTGATTGTGAAAATCGACCAAGTCGTAGTGCGGATTTGACATGCGGCAACGCCCTCGACCCGCTCAAGCGGGTAAAGTGCAGTCTTGGGCGAATGCCTTGATGAAACGGGGCGACTGCGATTAAGCCCCGCATTGGTCTAGTGGCTGAAAAAGCAGGTCAAGTCAATCTGCGTCATCAACCGTTACACAAGCGGACTCACGTTAAACCGGCCAACCGCAACGCCAGTCCAACTGCTGCGCATCCGACGAGTACCGTAACCGGCCCAAAGCGGAAGCGTAACACCGCAACAAGGGCGGCGAGCACCAGCGCCGCAGCCGCCAAGTTCACAGTATTCCAGACCGGTATATCGAGCTTCAGACCGAATGATGTAACGTTCCGCACCTCAGCGAAGACCACGTGCAGACCGAACCACACGGCCAGATTCAAAATGACACCCACAACGGCCGCGGTGATGGCGGTCAGCGCAGCTGTCAGCACTTGGTTCTCGCGCAGACGCTCAATGAAGGGAGCGCCGAGGAATATCCAGAGAAAGCATGGGGTAAAGGTCACCCAGGTCGTCAGCAGCCCACCTAACGTGCCCGCCATTAGTGGCGACATCGTCCCCGCTTCCCGGAAGGCCGCTAAGAAGCCTACGAATTGTGTCACCATGATCAACGGGCCGGGCGTGGTCTCCGCCATGCTGAGCCCGTCCAGCATCTCGCCCGGGGCGAGCCAGCCATAGTTTTGGACAGCCTCCTGTGCCACATAGGCCAAAACGGCATACGCTCCGCCGAAGGTCACAACTGCCATGATGCTGAAGAAGCCCCCTATTTGCGCAAAGACATTTTGTGGGCCGAGAGCGGTGAACAGTACCGCAACGGGAGCGAGCCAAAGCAGCAGGAAGGCGCTCGAGATGCGCAACGCCCATCCACGATTGACCTGCGTGTGGTCCGGCGATTCCTCGCCCAGCAGTGTGTCGGCGTCGTCGACCTGAACCTCGCCGACCTTGCCGTGCGCGCCACCGCCCCGGAACGCGGGCAGACCCATCCGAGCGCCGAAGAATCCGATCAGCCCCGCCGCCAGGATAATCAGTGGAAACGGAATGGCGAAGCCGTAGATCGCTACGAACGAAGCGGCGGCGATGGCGATCATAGCGCGGTTCTTCAGGGCACGAGACCCGATGCGGATGACGGCTTGCACGACGATAGCCAGCACCGCTGCCTTTAATCCGAAAAATAGAGCTTCGACCGCACCGACATTACCATAGAGCGCATAGATCCAGCTGAGCACCATGATGGCCACCACGCCGGGCAGCACGAACAGGAGCCCTGCGATGATGCCGCCCAGCGTGCGGTGCATGAGCCAGCCGATATAGACCGCAAGCTGCATCGCTTCCGGCCCCGGCAAGAGCATGCAGTAGTTCAGCGCATGCAGAAATCGCTTCTCGCCCAGCCAGCGCTGCTCTTCGACGAGGATACGGTGCATGAGCGCGATCTGTCCGGCAGGACCGCCAAAGCTCAGCAAGCCGATGCGGGCCCAGATGCGGGTGGCCTTCGTCAGCGTGGGATATGTGCGATCCATTATCGCACCTTCGGCTTGTTGGTGGGCCAATTGTGAGTCTCGTCGGTTGCGTCCCGTGCCCAGCGATAGAAGGCGTCGTAAAGCAGCATTCCCGCTTCAAGCTGCTCCAGATCGTCAGAATACATCCTCGATAGGCCGAGCGAAGCCGCTAGCAAACCGGCCGCCTCAGGCGCGAGGTCCAGCCGGGCCGTATCGGCGCCCCGTACGATCCTCGCCAACCGGTCAAGCGCAGGAATGGTCAGGCCGAACTCGGCCAGCATCACGTCGAAGGTGCAGAGTTCGCCCCGGTGGCTCCAGAACACGTCCTCAATATCAAAGGGGGACGCATTGAAGCGTTCGGCGACGCCGACCACCTCGGCGGACGCCACGAACAGAATGATCGCGCGGGGATCGAGAAAGCGACGGATCAACCATGGGCATGCGATGCGGTCGATTTTCGGACGGGAGCGCGTGACCCAGATTGTGCGGCCTTGTGCATCGCGCGCGGGCAGCTTCGCGGGGTCAATCAACGGGAGCCCAGCCGTGCGCCAGGTATCGAATCCCCCCTCAAGATATTCCGAAGAGCAGCCCTCGGCTCGAAGCCAGGCGGCTGTGCCCTGACTGCGTCGGTGACCGCTCTGACAGACGGTGATCGACGGCAGACCGCCGAGCTGCGGGGCGAGGGTGGCGATCGCCTGGTCGTTAATCCTGATGGCACTGGGGAGCAAGCGCGGATCGGCGGCGAAATCTTCCTCTGATCTCACGTCCAGTAAAATTGGCGCGCGCGGGGTTCCGATGATGCGGGCGAGCTTGTCGAATGAAATGGAATTGGGCGCAGGCATATGCGTTCCTCCGTCGCCGGGATTGATGTGGAACGCGATCTTCGGCTGGCGCCTCGTGGGGAGCTCGCAATCCCCATGGGTCTAGTTATCGAAATGTGGTGCTCGCCGTCAACCCGGCGTGACAGGTGTATCCCGTTCCCAAGCCGAGCAGCCTCAGCAATGGGCGGCTGAAGGCGCGCAAAAGCAGACGGGATAGGCGCCTTAGCGCATTTTTCATCGCTTCTTCAAAATTGCCGGGGAGAATATTCAGTTCCTGCTCAATCCCAGATACGTGCCCTACTACATCATCGCGATTGCGCTCGTGACCGAGCTCGCGCGCCGGCGCACCCTCAGAAAGGGTGCTGACTGATGTGGGCGTGGCTGGCAAGTTTCTTAGGGGGCCGGCCGTCAACGGGCTGATCAATGCCTATAAGGCAAAGCTCGACGCCGCCAACGCGCGGGATCGGATCGCAGCCGATCTTGCCGCCAAAGAAATCGAAGCCGAGATCGAGGCGCGCAAGCAAGCCTCCGCCATCAATATTGCGGAACAAGGCAGCTGGTATACGGCAATCATCCGGCCGCTGCTCGCGCTGCCGGTTATCATCTACTTCTGGAAGGTGATCGTCTGGGACAAGGTGCTCGGACTCGGCAGTGCCGATCCAACCACCGGCATGATTGCCGATTGGACCGGCATGATTGTCACCGCTTACGTTGGCGGGCGGTCGATTGAGAAGGTCGCACGAACTTTCGCGGGGCGTTCATGACGGGCGAGGAAACATTGCGGGAGCGCAGCAGCTACGTAGTGCCGTCTCACTCCGGATTGTGACCGCTTCAAGATTGTGGCCTTCAGGATCGATGACGAAGGCTCCGGAATAGCCCGGGTGATAGATCGGGCGTGGACCTGGTGAACCGTTGTCGGCGGCTCCCGCGGCCAAGCTGCTGCATGGGGCGGCGATCGATCAGATGCTATTTGATTACAACGTCGTACGAGATCAATTAAAGGTTTGTTCGCTAATCGGTTGACCTATAAATCTTTCAGTCGAACCAATAAAGCGGACCGGAGGTTCTTGATCCTGCTTCATCCCGGTTCGGTTTCACGACGAAATCACTTTGAAGTATGCGTCTTACTCCATGACGTGAATGGATTGTAATGTGCCTCGCTTCGAGCGTTCGAATTATTCGTATTAGATTGAAAATTTCAGAAACGCTCGCTGGCCGCCCTATTTCACGCAGGGCACGTTCGATATCATCTTTCCACGTTGGTGCGGTCGTTCCTTTCATGCCGCTATGCCCCGGATTATTCTTTCTCGAAACCATGGCTGTCGAACTTTAGCGTTCGACTATTTTCAGTAACCGTTCGGACCAATTGCTCTGTGGCCCCATTCGGAAGCCTGGCTTCGATTTCAATCGTCACGGTGACTTCGGCCCCCATCTGCCCGGCCAGATGTGCAATGACTTCGTCGGCGATCCTCCCGGCGTCTCGGCCAACGCGGCTCGAGTCGAGCCGTACAGAGCCGTGGAATCGCCGCAGCACATGCGCCGCAGGCGCTGGGTCTGGAACTCCTGGCCCAGGTGTCGGTCCTTTGCCTCCCGGCTCGGGAGAAGGAGTGGGCGTCCCAGGACCGGGCACCTCTGCACCCAACTGTTTAGCGGCGACTTCCGGCTTGACGAGAAGGCCGGTGCTATCAGCGGAAATCACCACGCCTTGTCCGCCACGCAGTCCACGATAGCGGGAGGCTGCGTCGTCGAAGCTTTCGGCAAACCCAAACGTGTCCGCGCGCCACGTCAAGAGGGCGATGCCGTCGCGAATAGCCTGCAGCAGGACCTCGGGCCCGGCTATGCGTGGCAGATAAAGATAGCGGGCGAAATCATCGACGACCTGCTTGATCGCGACATGATCTCCGCGCCAGAGCGGCACGGAGTCCAGGTGCTTTCGCAGGATCGTCGAGTCGAGGCCGGTGACAAGGAGTTCGTCACTACGCAGCTTCTTTCTGGCCCTCACCGCAAGTGCGTCGCTACCGGTGAGACGAATAGCTTCCCATTTCGCCGGAGACTGAGGATTGGATTGCTCCGGTACCAGGAGCCATTGATACGTTTCCGGAAGTCGAGCGGTCACTGCACCGTCTGCGGCTTGTTTCTGGGTTTCCGCCTGGCGCGCCTGATGGGGGTCAAGATTCAGCGTCTCTTTCTCAGCTACGATGGAAGACCAAGCCAGATACTTACGAAGGGCTTCGTCCAAATCCTGGAGCCGGACGCGGTCTGCAGCCAGAAACACGAGCGTGTTTCGATATAGACGGGGGGCATTGCCGCGCGATTCGAGAATGGCCTTTGCCGCCACTTCCGCCGGGCTGTCGGCCCCCTTGCTGTAGGAATGCTCAGACGGCAGCACCACTAGCCGCGCGTCGTAGTCGTCAGGCACATCCGCGCCCGAGCGAGGAAGGGGATGTATCCGCGAGAAATCACCATTACGTTTGAGGTCGGCTCGCAGGCGGGCATCGAGTTCGGCGGCCAGCTTGTCAGGATCGCGCTTAAACTGCTCCGCACGATCGTCGGCCAGCTTCGTCACTGTTGGTTGGGTTGCGTACCAGGCGCGTGGCCCATCTTGATAAAGATAGGTGGCGGATGCTGCCAGACGTCTCAGAGCATCACCAAAGACTGCTGGTGACTCCCCCGGCATCACACATCCGAGTTTTACCCGTCGGTCCTCGAGACCCCGCTGAGAAGCAGTCGAAGTCGGTGCGGATCCAAGATAGATCGTTCGTGCGACACGGCGAGTAGCTGACAGTTTGCCGAGATTGGGAACGTCTGCATCGATTCTCAGCGGCAACGAGTTGGGGCCATCAACGTCCTTCTCAATGATGGGAACCCAAATATCCGAGAGATACCGTGTAAGTTCAAATTGCACACGCTGATCGTCGATGGGTATCGTCGAAGGCAGGATCAACGGGCTCCGATCTCCCTTCTCCCATAGACTGTGGATGACGGCCGCCATGAGGCGCAGGACGCCGCGTGTCCGCTGGAATTTCACCAGCGTTGACCAGTCCGTATAGAGCCGATCGAAGATCTCAGGATGAATCGGAAACGCTGCCAGGATCCGCTTCTCGTAATCGGGACCTCGGCACTCCGGCGGAAACTCTGCCGCTTGGGCATGATAAAGGTCGGCGAAAGCTCGAGCCGTCAGGTCGCGCTGTTTGAACAGATCGCCCGCGATGGGCTCGAACAAACGCCGCCTGACGATCTCGAACCCTTCCTCCGCCGTCGCGGGCCGCCAGGACGACTCGACACGCCCCACCACATTGCGCAATCGGTCTAGGGCCTCGCGGCCACGAATGCCACCGACCTCGACGTCGTCCACCACAGCATGCGGTGAGCCGGATGTGTCGGATGCGGGCAGAGATACCACCAGCAGACAATTATTGGCGAGCTTCGCCGATTCCGTTAACGCTTGAGCAAAGGTAAATTGCGTTTCGAACCCGCCGGCAGGCAAATCGCTCTGGTCGTGCAATTGGCGCGCATACGCCACCCATTCATCGACAAGGATGAGGCAAGGCCCGTATTCGACGAAAAGTTCGCGGAGCACATCGCCGGGACTGGTCGCCTTTTCGTCGTCCTTGGCGATGCGAGCGAAGGCCTTCTTTCCGCCCAGCTGCCATGCCAGCTCGCCCCATAGGGTGCGCACCACCGTGCCGTCGGCCTTGGTGACCGGATTGCCCGGCGAGATCTTGTTGCCGACGAGAACCGCGCGCTTCGCTTTGGGTAGGGTCTTTACACCAGCCTCGGCAAGCACGGCATCAATGCCCGCGAGATCACCCGGAGCGCTGCCCCCAAACAGATGATAGAGCGCCAGCATCGAGTGAGTTTTGCCGCCGCCGAAGTTGGTCTGGAGCTGCACGACCGGATCGCCGCCCTGGCCGGACAGGCGCTGCACACCACCGACGAGAAGGCGCTTCAAGCTCTCGGTCAGGAAGGTACGGCGAAAGAACTCGGCAGGTTTGCGATACTCGTCGCTTCCTTCGCCTAGATGCACCTGCCAGAGATCGGCAGCAAATTCCGCCTGCTGGTAGCGCCCACTGGCGACATCGGCATGCGGCGTGACGATCTCGCGCCACGGTTTGAGGTTGCCCGCTGAAGCGGGTTCGATCAGTGATCCTCCAACTTTCCGTTTTTCGCCGCGCAGTTGCGCGTCAAAGATCAGGCGACGCAGTTCGATTTTCATCTTGTTGATTTCATCGCCTTGCGGTGCCGAAATGGCCGCCAGCAAGCGGGTCATGGAGTCAAGCGCGCGGTCTGCATCGTCGCTGGAGAATGGTTCTTGGTGGGCCCATTTGTTCCGATGACCTCTTAGTTCTCCCACTAAACCGCGTTCGGCAGGACCAAGAATGGTTCTGAAAACCTCATTCCAGGAATCCCACATGACGCGAAGAAGAAGCGAGACATCCCACCCATTGATGGGCTTGTTCTTGATCAGCGGATCATCCGCCAAAACACGAAGCGCTGGCACATTAGCGCCGTTTTTCATGGCCGCAGTAATCTCGCGCTCAACGAAAGGAGCCAAACCCGCGCGAAGAAGATCCATGGCCTTCCCGACCCGCTCCTGATTGGTGATAGCCATAGATCAGTTCTCCATCTCTTCGAACAAGCCGGCTTGGGTGGGACCTTTCGGACCACCCTCGCGCGCCAAGCGGGTGATCTCAGGCCAGCTCTGCACAAGGCCGTTATAGGCGAGCGCCTCGGCTGCGCGCTTCTTGCGCTCGCACAAAGCGTAAAGGCGGTAGCAGAGTTCGCGCGCCACTTCGGCCTTGGCGCCTAGTTTTGTGACGAGCTGTGCCGCAGAGGACTCGCCGCCAGCTTCCAGGGAACGGAGAAGATGATGGACGATCGCCCAGTCGTTGCGGTGCTTGTCCGCCGCCGGATCCCAATCAGGAGGCAGCTCGCTCGGCTTCACAAGCCGCACCTTGCCGCGCTTCGATTCGACGATGCCGGCCTCGACCATGCCTGCGACGCTGGTGTTCTTGGACTTGGAGAGCTGCTCGGCCACGCCGTACTCGCCCTCGGCGAAGCCTTGTTGCTCGAACCACGTGAGTGCCCAGCGACTGTCGGCGTCGAAGTCTCCCTCCTGCTCGGCGAGTACCTGGTCGAGGGTCTGGTTGATGAGCGCCAGCGCATCGCGGACGGTCAGCGATTTGCCCTCTGCGTCGAGCACCTTAGCGTAGCGAGTGTAGACCGCCATGCCGGGCCCGATAGCTGCCTGGGCGAGGTCCACTGGTGCGATGTTGCCGCGCTGGAGGTGGGCGAGCGCCACAGGCAGCTCGGACTTGAGCGCGGTGACAAACTCGCGGCGCGTGGCGGTGGGTGCGGAGGAAGCGCGCTGGCGGCAGACCAGAACGATGCTGGAGGCGAGGGCGTTCGTGCCGATGCCGATCATTCGGTATTCCTGCTCGCTACGCATCGGCCAAGTCCCGCTGATGGCGAAGCCAGCTCCTATGACGGCAGCGAGGAAGGTGTCCCATCCCGTGTTGGTCGTACCCTCATCACCGACGTTCTCCGACTGTTTGAACGCGTAGTAGATGGTGACCGGGAAGGCCGGGTGAGCCTGTTCCGCGAGCCGGTGCATCGCTTGTGTCATGCCGGCGAGGAAGAAGGTCTCTGCTTTCTCCTTGCTGCCATGTCGGTAGGGCGTCGCGACCAGTTCTTCGGCCTTTGGAACGGCGAGCGTGGCGAAGAGATCTGGGAAGACGGGCCGTAGCGAGCGGCGCAGCCAGAGGTAGAAGAAGTCCGATAGGTCAGCGTAGCCAATGTTGTCGTAATAGGGCGGGTCGGTAGAAACGACCTTGCCCGTTGATGCTTGGCTGCTCATCGCATCCTGTTGCGAGCCGCTGCCAGACGCAGCAGCCGATAGTTTCAGTATGCACTCGGCGATGAACGCTACGGCGGGCACAAAACCGCCTACCGTTTCGTGGAGGATGGCGGCCTCTGGGTAGTCCCACGTCATGGCGATGGCTTGTTTGCCGAACAAGTTCATCACTTTCTGATTGCCGGGCACCCAGCGTGTGCAGGAGTTCGAGAAGTCACAGCAGCGGTCTACGGCGAAAGCTAAGTACACGCCCACCGCCTCGGCGTATGCAGCAGCGCCAGTACCGCCGTCGCGGAGCGGCTTGGCGTCAGCGGGGAGGCCGGCGGCGAGGGCGTCGCGCATGATCCGCTCGCGCGCTTCGCCCACCAGATTAGAGAAGGTAGTCAGCGCCACGAGCTGGCGGGGGGTGAAGAGGTCGGCGAACGTGATCAAGCCATAGTTCGGCGTTTTGAAGTCACGCGGATTCACAGGCAACGCGACGTCCGGCTTCCACTCGGGCTTCGCCTTCAGTGCCACCGCCTCGTGTTCCGGCGTTGGCGTGAGATAGACGCGCCCGCGATCCCCCTCGGCGACGATGGCCATCAGCCGCGCACCCATTCGTCCTGCCTGGCCCTCGCTTCGGATGTGGTCGTACGCAACCGGCGCGCCCGACATCAGGCACCGGAACGCCGCGCGCTTGCCGGCTGTGGTACCGAGCTTCGCCCCCTCCGCATCCTTCGGTTTTCCCACCTTCACCGTGAAGCGGTAGCCGCCGTTCTCGATCACCGGCTCGACGTACGCTTCCTTGCCCGCTTTGGTGGAAAGCATGAAGGTCGAGGCGAGCGGCACTTCCACCTTGGCGAAGGCTGGGTTCGGGCTCTTCACCGTGCGCGCCCACAGCCAAGCGATCACGGTGAGCTTCTTGCCCACATATGCCTTCAGGTCTGGCCTTAACTTTGCCATCTCGACGGTGACCTCAACCTTTGGGTAGAGGTGGCCGATGCGCTTCTCGGCCTCGTCGCGCATCCACTGGCCGTAGTAGCGCACGTCCTCGGCGAGGCCCTGCGCGCCCTTCCACTGCCGTTCGTCCAGAGACTTTTCGGCCAGGCTGGCAGGATT
>Ga0209906_100352_pt1 | contig 24607 bp, 17 predicted proteins | sample FECB24metaG_FD_188303 | JGI IMG/M metagenome (GOLD analysis project Ga0209906, IMG submission 188303) | Cyanobacterial communities from the Joint Genome Institute, California, USA from Joint Genome Institute, California, USA - FECB-24 metaG... ... | reverse complement strand
ATAGCATGTCTGCACAAATGGCATAAACATGCTATGCTGGCTGGCTCGGAGCCGCCTTTCAAAGACAAAGGTATAAAAAAATGAAGTTTTTATAGGTTACCAACACAGAATCTGAAGAGTTGGACAAGTTCAGTCTAGAGGCCGACGAAGTACAAACGGATTTGGAGAAACTGGTGTACACCATGAAGACCATACACACGACGACCCAGCCCACGCAGTTCCCTGCTTTCTGGAATGAGGAGTGGTTGCAGGTGGCCATCGATGAGCTGGACAAGCGCAAGATGACGCCCGATGAACGATTTGCTTACGAACGCACCTAAGCTCTGAAGCCCGGACGACTGACTATAGACGAGATTGCCGAAGACAATGAGGTATCGATCGGTTTTGTAGAGCAGCTACAACATGAGCTCCGTTCGACTCCTTGAACTGCATCGATACAATGGGTCTTTCAAGCAGCACATTGTATTGACGAAATCATATTTACAGCTTCCAATCATCGAAAACAGCCAACGCATGTTCATGCGTTGGCTGTTTTCGTAGTGTGTCGGGATAATCACCTAATTACATCAAAGACTGCACTTACGGTTCATTCAAAGTGGATATCATAAATAAGACAATCACAAAGTTAAATCGGTCTGTTCGACAATAAGGTGTTGTTCGGCATTGCTGGTGCGTCGGAGGTAGGAATTTATACGTATGACCCCGCCACAAATACCGCTGGCCCGGCACCCAGGGTGATCCCAATATTATCAAGTCGGTTTTGAAACAGATCACTCGTGCGATAAAAAAGCCCTACGCTTCAACAGCGGATGACTCATGTTTTTGGGGAAGCTAGCAGCTTGGACTGAATCCGTTAACGATCTAGCCGCCACCAGCCCAATCCAACCAGCAGCATCGCACCCAGCAGGAGTTTCAGCAACCCACCCCAAATGGCAAATCCGGGGGCCGTCGACTGAAACTGCCAGGCGGGAAACCGGTCATAATCGGCCGGGGTTAATAATTCGTTCTTAAAGACTTTAGGCAGGAAAAACGCGTTCCAGCGGCTATGGAAATTACGAATTTGCCGGATGTAATCGCGGTGGGCGGCCGCCGATGTTCCCGCCAGTCCGTTGAACAACTCCAGCGCGTTGACGGCGGGCAGGAGCCAGTTCCAACGGGATACGGTCGCTTCGCGTGCCGATACGGCAGCTTCATACTGCTGGACTAGCCGTGCCAGCGTTAGATCGACTTGTTCATTGCGGGCATAATAGGGCCGAAGGTCCGGATCACGTTTGGCCGTATCCGAAGGAACATAGTAGGCTGGATGGCGGGCGTAGTAGGGTTTCAACACCACCGAGTCGGGTAGCTCCTGACTATATTCATCGCGCACCAGACTCTCGAACGTAGTACGGTCGATGGGCTGGCGCAGGGTCAGAATCTGCTGCAGAAGCGTAGGCAGGGCCACCACCAGCACCAGCCAGCAGCCCAAGAGCGTCAGTGCATTGAAGGCGGAGGTTTTCTGAAGGGACACCACCGCAAAAATCACCCCGCCCCAGAACAGCACGTAACCGACCGATACGAGCAGAAACTTGCCCAACAGCCCAAGGTTTTCGGTGCCGTAGATGCCCAATACCGGTACGGCCAGCAGCGAAAAGACCACTAAAAAAGCGATAACCAGCAAGAGCCGTACCGATAGCTTGGCCAGTACGATTTGCCGGAGCGTAACGGGCTGCGAACGTAACAGCGAATACGTTCCCAGCTCGGTTTCGGCCGACAACAGATTGTATGACAGGGCAATGAGGAAGAGGGGCAACAGAAATATAACCACAAAGGCCCAGTCGAAATGACCGACCGATAATTTTTGCGGGTTGGCGATTTCCTGCTGAAACACCTGCCGGTAGATGGCCCGGCCCCACACATCCTGGTAGTACGGAAACAGATCACGCATGCCGAGCGAAAGCGGAGCCATCGCCGAAGGCTCATGAACGGCAAACCGGTACCCCTCAGGTACGTTTACTTCGTAGGCGCTGGTGGCCGTAGCCCACTTCTGTTTGCGGTCGGCGGTCCGATTGCCCGCGATGCTCGTATCTAAGCGTGCCCAGGCGGCCAGCGAATCGAGCCGGGTCCGTTCGTCCTGTTTTACCTCGGCGATAGTAGCCCGTTGCCTGCTCACAAAGGTGTAGCCGTACACCAGCGCGTACAGCCCCAATACCAGCGCCAGCCCCACGATCGAGGCCACAACCCGCCCCCGCCGGAGCCGCAGCCAATCGTTTTTCAGAATCAGTAAGAAGGTAGACATGTCGGGGGCGTTTAGGCGATGGAAACCGTTTTAAGACCGTACCGAATTCCCCCGATCAGCAAACCACTGAACAGCAATAGCGCCAGCCCGGAAAGTGCGTGCTGCCGCAAAGCCCAGCCCACTGAGGGAAGTTGATACATAAAATCGGGGGTTTGGGCCCAGAATTCGCGGGGCACGGTTTTTTCCCAGTCTCCGGTTTTGGAGAACGTTTTCATCTCGTTGTTCAGCCGCTCCACCAGCCCGAAGCGATACTGCTCGGCTTTGCCTTTAAAGTCTAAAAAATGGTCGTAATCCGACCCCGACAGGCCCATCGACAGGTTGCGGACGGCCAGGTATGGATTCAGAAAGCCGACCGCCGTGGCCAGACTGTTCTGTTTCTGAAACTGATCCTGTAAGGCCCCAAAGTGCTTCTGATACACCAGGCTGGTGTATTTTTCCCCCTCCTGCATCACGATACCGTCGAAGTTGACGGGCAACTGCGAGACGGAGTCGACACCATACTGCGCCAGCACTTTCTTCTCCAACGCTTTGGCACGGTCACTGGACGGATTATGCCCGTCAATGCCTTTTTCTTCATCTTCGTGAATCTGTTTTCTGAAGGCATAGTTCGAGGGCACACTGAACAGGCTCTCCCCGAGGTTGGCCGTAGCCTTGGGCAGAATAATACAAGCCACAATCCAGATACCGAGCAGGGTGAGCAAACTCCCCCGCGAACTCTCGCTGCGGGCCGATACAAACACGCTGCCGGCGATGAACAAAAAGAAGTAGAGCACGTAGATAACCGCAAACAGCACCAGCCTCAGCAGCGTATCGGTGGTACCGGCAAATCCCGTCTGGGCAAACAGCAGCCCACCCGCCAGCAGCAGGGCCGGACCCACTACCAACCCAACAACTTGACTGTAACCGAGCACTTTACTCCAATACAGCCGGGCCATCGGCACGCCCTGACTGGCCAGCAGTTTCAGCGTATTTTCTTCGCGTTCGCGGGTGAAGGTGCTGAAGCAGAGAAAAATAATCAGCAGCGGAATGAGCAGTTGCAGCACAAACGCTACGGTCATTTCGCCAAACCGAATCAGCACGGTCGCATCTTCGGCCGCACTGAACTTGGCGTCGTTTTGCCGGTGTCCTTCCAAGTATACGCTGGCTCCGGTATAGGTGTCGAGGCCAAAATCCAGAAAGCTCAAATCCGACTTGGGCCGGAAAGCAAAGGTGCCGTAGTGAGCCGCCGAATGCGGGTTCTTTTCGGGTTGGCCGACCCACGCAGCCCGCGCCGACTGATTGGCCTGGGTACGTTTGTCGGCCAGTACCTGATAGTTACGGAATCCCGTCCAGGTAGCCACTGCCAGCAGCAGCAAGACAACCCCGCTTGCCACCACAAACCGGCGGTCGCGCAGGGTCTGGGTAAACTCATTTCGGGCAATCAGTTTCTGTATCATGGTTAAAACTGTTTTAGGTACGTAATCTTGGCAATGCTTTGCTCGTTGCGGTACGTTTCGAAGCGTCTCAACGAGTTGCTATAGAGTTGGCTACTATTGCTGTTATACACCAGATAGAGAAAGGACAATGGCTGAAATTCCCACGCAAAGCGGATATTCCAGACATCACGGGATGACGCTGAATTATGCTGATAAAAGGACGTAAGCTGGAAGCGGGGGTTCAGCGACAGCCGAATCTCAGGCGTAATCAAATGCGTCACGGCCGATTGGTTGTCTTCGCCAACCTCCCTGAATCCATTCCGCTGGTAAGCCATCTTCACCGATACATTCGGTATGGGCGAGTAGCGGGCCTGACCTTGCAGCGTCGTTAGTTGCCCATTGTAAAAGGAGCCAAATTCGAGTTGCGTCTGTACCGAAAACCGCTTCGACAAATCCGAATCATACGAGAACCGGTAGCGGGTGTAGTAATACTTACCCGTCGGGATGGTGATGCCCACGATGGGAAACGGCTCATCGACGACCTGCCAGGTAGGAATGACATTGCCCGTCAGCCGGTTGCCCCGATTAGCGATAAGCCAGATCGGAAAAAGGGTGAGTTCGGCTTGCTGAAACTTACCGTCTGAGGCCCGGTGGTAGGCATCGAGGTAGGCACCAGGGTCCATTTGCCGCATGAACTTGGGTCGCCAGCGCGGGCGGACAATGTGATACGCACCGATGTTGTTGTTGATCAGGTTAGACCCATACACGAACCCCATCCGGGGATTATAGTCTTCGGTGATAATGGACTGCACCAGAAAGGCGTACCAATTATTGTTGCTGAAGATAAATTTGCTGAGCGCCGTAAAGCCGTCGCCACCCGCCCCCGATGTTTGGGATTTGGTGACCATGAAATTCCAGCTAAACGGGTCTTTGATCCGAACAAAACCATCCGCCGAAAACGTGGCATTGGTGACGGCCGGTTTGCCAAACCCGGCTTCGCTGCTGTTGACGGTGACCATACCCCCAAACCGGTTTTGCTTGCCCACGTTGCGGCTGTAGCGCAGCACCCCAAAATGCGTCGTAGCCGTTTGCGTTTCGTCGGATTGGCGCTGACGGACTAGTAGCCCGGCGACGTTCTGGGTTAAGTTCCGGCTAACCAGCCGCAGGCCCGCGTCCAGTGGGATGGGTGTACCATCGTCGGACAGCCCGATTTTCCGGCTAAAGAAGGGTTGGTTGAAATCGTCGCCCAGGTTGAATAGCGTGGCGTTTTCCAGAAAAAACTGCCGCCGTTCGGGGAAAAGCACCGAGAACCGCGTCAGGTTCTGCACCTGCCGATCCACGTCGGCCTGGGCAAAGTCGGTATTAAGCGTCAAATCCAGTACCGTATGCGGGGTAATGGCCCACTTAATTTCTCCGCCTATCTTGGGGGCATACGTATCAGACACTTGTTTGCCATCCACAAAGGTCCGTTTGTAATCGGTCAGCAGGTAGGGCTGTACCCGTACATTGACCGAGGGCGGTGGGGGATCAATGCCTTTCAACAGGCCTGCGTAGGTCATGCGGTACGGGTTGAACGCACGAGGATACGGCGACCAGGACGACTGCTCGCCCAATCGGCGGGTACGTCGGGTAAACTGAATGCCCCAGTCCTGCTGCTTTTGATTGGGATAACGCAGGGTGGCCCAGGGAATCTGCATCTCGGCGACCCAGCCCGAATCGGTCCGGGTGGTGCGCACTTTCCAGAAACCATCCCATTCGCGATCGAAGAACGTATCGTCGAAAGACAACAAATCCCGTTGGGCACCGTAGGGGTTCGTCTGAAAGGCAATGGCGTTGCGTTTGTCCAGAAACGGGTCGATGCTCACCCCGACGAGGTCGTAGTTGAAGAAGTCGAAATCGCGGATCAGATCGGGTACGCGCACGGCTTTTTTACCCAGCGAATCGGGGCAGAAAAATCCGAAGTAAAGATTGCGGTTGTTGTACAGCACCTTTACCTGCGTATCAAACGCTACCGGCCCACCCTGATCGGGGAATTGCCGGAAAAAGCCCGAAGCAGGCGTTGCCAAACGCCAGACGGGCTCATCCAGCCGCCCATTGATGAGCAGGTTCTCCGAAATTTTCAGCCCGGTAATTTCTTTGGGTGGATTTTCCGGCGCGAAAACCGTTCCATCCTGCGCACGGGCAATTCCGCCCAGAATCGTGCTGACGATCATGGCGTTGATGATATGCACTATGATGGCTCTTACGTTCATAGATCAGGCTGTTGTAGCCATAGCTTAAGGGAAAAAGCGTTCATTTAAAGCCAGTTTTAACGTGTAGCCCTACGGTTCCCAAGCCAATGAGCACGCAACTCAACACGACCAGCGGCCACCCCATCAATCCGGCACTGGGGGCCCGTTGGTCATTGAATGTAAACATCGGATACTGGTTGTAATCAGATAGGGTCAGGGGTTTGGCGGTAAAAACCAGCCGGGCTGAGCGCGCAAAAAGGGCTTGTTGATACTCCGTTACCTGACGAGTGAAGGCTTCGTATTGCCGGTAGCCCGAACCAGCCAGATGCGCCAGCGTCTCCTGCAAGAGCCCGGCGGGATTCAGTGCCTGAACTGTTTCCGCTCCCCGGAATCGGGCCGCGCGTTGCCGCGCGTAGGCTTGCACGGACGGGGCCGAAACGGCCGTCAGGTAGTAGTGCCAGACGATCATTTTCTGATTGTTGAAGTGCCGCAGAGCCGAGTCGGTGTCCATGCGCTCAAAGCCATCCTCCGGAAAATAGTCCGGCACTGGTTTCCGGTATTGGGGATATTGGCGAAAGAAGGCTCCGTAGGTAATGCGATTGGGCATTTCCCACACATCACCCGTGCGGTCACGCAGCCCGTCGAGCAGGGCCACGCGGCTGCTGACCGAATACCGTACCGTAACGTAGGCGTTGATCATCGCTGGGATTATCAACAGGAACAGCAGCCAGCCCCCAACCAGCGCCAGCGCGTTGATGGCCGATGACCACCGCCAGCCTGCCACCCAGTAACACAGCGCGAACCAGAATCCCGCGTAAACGACCACTGCTCCGATCCAGACCAGCAAAAGCGCGCCTTCCTGGGCCAGGTTCCCGCCCACGCCCCAAAGCCCGACCACCGACAGCAAACTGATCAGACCAATGACCAGACCGAACCGCACCAGCAGCCGACTGCCGATGAGCCAGGGCAGCGAAACAGGCATGGTTTGCAGCTGTGGTAAGGTGCCCAGGTCCTCTTCCTGCGAGAGTACGTTGTAACCCAGGGCAATAATCAGCAACGGCAACAGATAGATGAAAACAAAGGCCAGATCGAAATTACCCGCCAGCAGTTTCTGCGGATTCGTTAGCTCGCCGTAGTTCTCGGGCAGTTTAACCCCGTCTCCATCGTAAAACAGGGAGCGGGCCGACACTTTATGGTAGAGTGGCCATAAATCGCGTCCACCGATGCACAGCCCGGCCAGGCCCGATGGCAAATGGATAGCAACGTTGCGGCTCAGGTACGTTTCAGTAGTAAACGGATTGGTTATCTTATCGTTGTTCACCCGAACCGTGTCCGGGCGGTTGCCCAGGGCGAATTTTTCCCTGAAAACGGCCCGGACCGAGTCGTTCTGAGCCAGCAGGGAGTGGGCTATCGTCCGCTGGTGGGCCAGAAAGGAGCGGCCATAGAGAATCGCGTACCCTCCCGTCAGCAGCAGGACCAGCGCCAGGGTGGGCAATAGCCGGGAGCGGGTCAGCACCAGCCATTCGTAGCGTATCAGGAGTCGAAGGTTCATAGGGGAGCGGTTCGTTTAGCAGCCCAGTTCACCCAGAATACGCTCGCAGCCAGCCAAGTCAGCAGCGACAGCATGACCAGGCCATTGCCGGCCAGCGACCAGCCAACACGGGGCGGGGCGTACCGAAATTCAGGCGTTTGGCTGAACACCCAGCGTTCGGCGGGGGTGGTCCAGTCGCCGGTGCGGGAGTGGGTCGTCATGTAGGTATTGAGCCGTTCCACCAACGCCAGTTTGTAGGCCTGCACCTGTTCTTCAAAATGAACCTGATGGCGGTAATCGGTCCCACTTAGACTCATCGACAACTCCCGGATGCTCAGAAACGGATCCAGCCAGGAGATCAGCGCACTCACCTGGTTTTGCCGTTGGATTTGGCCATAGACGGTACCGAAATGTTTTTTGGTAACCGTTGCCCGGTACTCCTCGTCGGCCTGCATCAGCATCCCATCGGCGTTGATGGGCAACTGACTGACCGAATCGACGCGGTAACGTAGCAGCAGACTTTTTACGAAACGATCGTTGCGGACATTGTCGGGGTCGTGTCCATTTACACCCTCGTGCATATCCCGGTCAATGGCGGCCAAAAAGGCTTGTTTGGTTGGCAGCGGATAGCGATTGTCCCCGAAGTTAGCGGCCCACTTGGGCAGCAGCACCGTCGCCACGAACCAAACGCCGAGCAGCGTCAGCAGCGATTGGGTTCCACTCCGGCTGAGGGCCGACAGCCCAACGGCCCCCGCCAGGATGATAAAATAGTAGCTGCCGTAGCTCAGCCCGATGCCCAGCAACCGGCCACCGAGGTCGGCCACCGGCTCGTTCGATGCGCCAGCGACACCGGCCAGTATAACCGTCAGCCCGGCAGTCAGTAGCAGCACGAAGGCCAGCAGTCCCAGCGCAAGGGTGTAATAGGCCGCTATCTTCTGCCACAGAATACGCCCTGTTGAAGCCCCCTGCGTCAGCAGCAGCCGGAACGTAGCCGCCGACCGTTCGCCGGTTACGGCGTCGAACGCCAGAAATATCAGCAGGAGCGGAATCAGCATCTGCAGCACCAGGGCCAGACTCAGCGTTCCGAACCGAACCCCACCCGACGAGTCCCCAGCAGCCGAAAACAGGGCTTCGTTCTGACTATGGGCCGTGACCCGGATGATTCCGCCGACGTAATCCGAGATGCCCGCATCGAAGAAACTCAGGACGGGGCGGGGCGTAAAGACATAAGTTCCGTAGTGGGCGGCTCCATGCGCGTTCTTATCTGTCTGGTGAGTCCATTTGTGCCGCATTTGATTTTCCAGCGTCGTCCGTTCCTGGGCCAGAACCACGTACTGGCTGTAACTCACAATCAGCGTGGTGAGCAGTAATACCCCCACGATGCCCACCAGCAAGACTGTTCGCCGGTCGCGACTGAGGCTGCGGAGTTCTTTGCGGTAAATTAGGAGTGACATAGCCATCGTTGAAACAGGTTAGGAGCGACATCCCGGCGTAACGGGCATGTTGGTTAAAATTTTATGTTCAGACTAAGCCGTACCGTTCTGGGCATTCCGGGGAAAATGACACTCGACTGGTAGCCCCCCCGTATTTGCCGCGTATTGAAGAGGTTGTAAACGTTCAGTGCCAGACTGTAGTTTCTAAATCCGTAGCTCATCATGGCATCGACATTACTGTAGGCAGGCATAACAAAATCCTGGTTGGAGAACTGCCCCAGCTTTTCACTGGCATGGTCCAGCCCGGCACCTATTCCCAATCCTTTGAGCGTACCGTCGAGCAGATTGTATTTAGCCCACAGATTGGCCGAGTGACGCGGGGCATTGCCCAACCGATTGCCAATCAGCGTTCCGTTCACGTCTTTCGTGATGTTCACATCGTTGTAGGCATAAAACCCCGTCACGTTGAAAGCCTGAGAAATATTTCCCTGCAGCGTAAGCTCGAGGCCCTTGCTGAGGGCTTCCCCGATGGTAACGAATCGCCTGAAGGTAGGATCGGCGGGGTCGTTTTGCAGAATGTTGGTTCTGGTGAGGTGGTAGAGAGCCAACGTAGCAACCAGCTTGGTATCAAACAGTTCTGATTTTATCCCGGCTTCGTACTGTACTCCGCCTTCGGGTTGGTAGCCTGCTTCGGCATTCGATCCGAAAGACGGGTCGCCCAGGGTGGGGTTGTACGATGTCGTGTAAGAGCCGTAGAGGGCTACGTTTTTGACGGGCATATAGACGATGCCCAAACGGGGCAGCAGTTTGGTAAACCCAACCGTATAGGTGTATTTAGGCGTGGTAGTAATGTCAAAGCTGGTGTTGTCCTCACCCCTGGCGTGGTCCAGCCGAAGACCGACCAACAACTGGATTTTGCGGTAAGCAATTGCGTCCTGCACGTACATGCCCAGTAAAGACGTTTTGTTGTTGATGTCCAATCGGTAAGACAAGGGAAACGTAGCTGGGTTACCCGTGTTCAATGGGTTGGCAATCGATAAAGGGGGAGCGTTGTAGGCCACACTCCTGTCGTAGGAGGAAGCCGTTCCGTAATCGGCCCCCACTACGGCCTGGTGGCTTACCGAGCCGGTTTCGAAGCGGTAATTCAGGAAGTAGTTCAGGTTAAACGAATTGTTTCCGAACGGGCCATTAACCCACGATCTGCCTACCAAACTATCAGTGGTCGCGTTCAATTGACCGCCAAAGTCGTAACTGTAGCTCTCGTTGTCATTGCTGGTTTTGCCGTAGCTGTGCAAAGCCGTAAAGCTCATTCGGTCGTTGAACCGGTGCTTCAGCGAGAACTGGACCAATGTACTGTTGATGCTGCCCTTGTCTTGTGGGCTTGACCGGTTCCAGCTCACCGGTACCGATTCAAAGTTGAAACTGCCATCGGCTCTGGGCAAAGCCACAATCCCCCGGTCGCCACGGATAGTCGTGTTGTCGTCAATGTAATTGAGTTCAGCGTTGATACTTGTTTTGTCCGAAATCCGGTAGGTGAGCGAAGGAGCAAGAAAGAGGAAGTTTGTTCTGACGTGGTCGCGGAACGTTCGTCCACCATTGTACCCGGCAATCAATCGGTAGAGCAGTTTCTTTTCTTTGTCCAGCGGCCCGGTGGCATCGCCAATAAACCGATAATCCCCGAAATTGTCCCAGGTTGTGGTGAACTGATACTGATTGGTGGAAAGGGGTTTTTTCGTGTTTATGTTAATGACACCACCTGGGTTGCCTACGCTGTACAGGGCGGCTGCCGGGCCCTTGATGGCTTCGATCTTATCGACGTTGAACAAAGAGGCTGTCTGAAAAAAACCGTAATTGATCCCCCGGATGCCGTTGGTGATAACACCAGGACCGTTGTTGTACGAGTCGAACCCCCGAAAGGTGTAGTAGCTGTAGCCGGGGGCAATATTTTGGACACCAGCGATGTTTCTCATGGCATCGTTCACCGTCAGGGCCTGCTGGTCGAGGATGATCTGGCTGGGAATGACCTGAATGCTCTGCGGAGTTTCCAGCAGGGCCAGGGGGGTGCGGGTGCTTACGGCTGAAGTCGGAGCGTTGTATCCGCTGCTGCGGTTGCCGACTATCACCACTTCATTTAGCGAGTTGGTGGACTCCCGAAGTTCAAACTGGATATACGTAGGTTTACCGCTGGCTACGTAAACTTCTTTGCTTTGTGCGGCAAGGCCAACACGGGTAACGCGGACAACGTATCTGGCCGTTGGCAATCCGTCGAACGAAAAATTACCTTCTCCATCGGTTATTGTCCCGAACGGAGTGTTTTCCAGTACCAGCGTGATGCCAGCGAGGTATTCGCCCTTCTCAGTTTGAATTTTTCCTTTGATGCTCCCCGTCTGGGCAAAAGCACCTGCCTGTACAAACAGGAAAAGCAACAGGAAAACAGGATTTGTAAAGAATTTCATCAGGCTATAATTATTAAAACGCAGGGACAAAGGCGATGAGTAGCCCCGACCATCGGTGAAGTTTAAAGACCAGTTGGTTGATTTTTGTCCTGTTCATCGGTTCACTTGAATCGATACCGTATGCTCGCCATCACATTTGTGGGCGCCCCCCGATTGATGTTGTAGGCCCAATACGTCTGGGTCCCATTTACGTAGTCAACATTGGTGATGTTGTTGACATTGACCCCGATATCAAACCGGGTTGTTTCGTAGCCCACCGTTGCGTTCAACAGGGTATAGGCCGGTGCTTCCAGACGAGGGTCAATCAGAATCAGTCGCTTATCGGAATAGTTGATGCCAGCCCCGATTTTGAAACCTTTTAGCTTTTTATCGAACAGGTACGTCGTCCAGAGATTGGCTAAAACAGGGATACTATTGCCGAATCGCTGCCCCACCTCCGCTTCGTCGTTGCTCCGGGTAATCTGTATATTGTTGTAGGAAAAATTGCCAACGACCTGCCATTGTGGCGTCAGATTTCCGGTAATGTCCACTTCTACGCCTTTGCTCTGGACCTGTCCCCTGGCTATCTGCCGTCTGCCCGTCGTGTCGTTGGGGTCACGGGTGAGTACGTTGTTTTTGGTAATCTGATATAACGAAACGGTGGCATTTAGTCTTCCCCCCAGCAGATTCGCTTTTGCTCCGACTTCGTATTGATTACCTGTTTCGGCCGGAAAAGGACCACCCGACAGGGGCGCGTTTGACGATTGGGGAACAAAGCCTTGATTGTAGCCGGCGAAGACCGAAAAATTCTTGCTGAGTAAGTAATTAATGCCAATTCTTGGTATAAATACATTGACGTCGGAAGCATTATCAGTTATTTGTTCCCGGGGCGTATCAAGTCGAAGGCTTTCTAACGATTTATAACTGTACTGCTGGTAACGTCCACCCAGCAGGATATTTAACCTGTTATCAACACTAAGCAGGTATTGCAAATAGACAGAGTTCGATTTCTCGGCAATGTCATACGAATAGATGTAGGTGAATAGTGATTCTATCTGATCACGGGTAAGCGTGTTATATTGTGGATTAAATGCATCTAATGGTGTGTTTACATCCGTAGTTCGAGAACGCGGAATAAGGTAGGTAGTCCTATTCAAATCGTGGCCCAACACAAAGGAGTGCCTGGCTTTTTCTTTTTGGAGGACATAATTGGCAAAAGCATTTACGTAATGGAAACCCTCCTCCTGGTTTATATAATTTTCTCGATAACGTTCAACAGTTCGAGTAGCCTCATCAACATTGGCCGTTCCCCAGCTATTCGTATTCCAGTTAGACTTACCGGTATTGTATAAAGCAGTCAAAACCAGATTGTCCACAACCCTATGTTTGACACCAAATTGATTTTGATAGTTGACGTTTTTCCCGTAGTCATCGGGGTCGTTTACCGTAAAATTTCTTGGTAGCGCGAAAATATCTCCATTGATAGCCGGTACACCATTCTGATAGCTCACATTACGGTCATCATTCAGGTAGGAAGCGTTCCATTCAATTTCGGTTTTATCCGATAGTTTGTACAGAAGTGCCGGGGCTACAATCAGATTTTTGTTGTAAAAATGGTCCGTAAAACTCCGAGCGTTTTCATAACCTACGTTCAGACGATACTGTAACTTTTTGTTCCTGCTGATCGCTCCGCCGGCATCAACAGTGGCCCGGTACGTATTAAAACTGCCCGCTAAAGCACTTACTTCGAGCAGGGGTTTTTCCACTGGCTTCTTGGTAACCATATTGATAGTGCCGCCAAGGCCACCTTCTCCGAAAAGTACACCAGACGCCCCTTTCAATACTTCCACCCGTTCAATGTGTGCCAGAAACGGTACAACAGTGGCAGCCGTAAGTCCACCGCGTTGCCCATTGTAAAGGTAATTTTCCTGGCTAATCTCAAACCCTCTTATGGAAGAACCACCATACGCCTTCGTCGCAAAAACCCCACTGGTATTTTTAAAGACATCCGCCAAGGTCTGCACCTGCTGGTCGTTCATCAGTTTTCGGCTAATGACCTGGATTTGCTGAGGGGTTTCAAAAATCCGCATAGGCATGCGGGTAGCCAACATAGTCGTATTGTTAGGATTGTAATACGCTTTCTGATTGGCAGCCCGTACAACCACTTCCTGAAGTTCGGTTTGCGATTCGGACAGTTGTAGGTCGAACCGAAGCGTTTTGCCCGCCTGCACCACCACATTCTGGCGCGTGGCCACGTACCCAACCCCCGTTGCCGTGATCGTATACGTACCCGCCGGTACGTTCTGAATGGTGAACGCTCCGTTCTCGCCCGTGGGCGCACCCAGCGACGTGCCCTGGAGCCCTACCGAAATGCCTGCCAGCGGTTCACCCGTGGCCGATTGAATGCGCCCTTTGATGGTGCCCGTTTGCGCAAACGCCAGCGTTTGCATACTCCATAAGAAGAGCAGTGACAGTAATTTGGTAGAGACTTCCATCAAGTTGTATGTAGTGAGAGGTGAAATGTGTATGAAAGGCGAAATGTCTACACCGTTTGCAGGTAAATTGCTTCCAGTTCGTTGGCGGTTAGGTCACTGGCCGACAGCGATTCGACCAGGTGGCCCGCCCGCATGATGCCGATGCGCGTACCCACTTCGCGGGCCCGGAAAATATCGTGCGTCGCCATCAGAATGGCCGTGCCTGCCCCTGCCAGACTTGTCAGGATTTCCGAAAACTCGTTGCTGGCTTTGGGGTCGAGGCCGCTCGTGGGCTCATCGAGCAGCAGGGCTTTGGCCTGTTTGGCCAGCGCAATGGCAATGCCCACTTTCTGGCGCATGCCCTTCGAGAACGTACCGACCCGCTTGGCGTGGGCTTCGGTCTGGAGTCCGGCGCGACTCAGCAATCCGTGCAGTTCATCGGTGGTGTGCCGAAAACCCGCCAGTTGGGCAAAAAAGTCGAGGTTTTCCAGGCCCGTCAGGTTGGGGTACAACATCACCGTTTCGGGCAGGTAGGCCAGAAACTTCTTGGTTTCCTGCGGATGCTCGGCCACATTCAGCCCGTTGATCAGCGCCTGCCCGGAGGTGGGTTGCAGAAAGCCCAGGAACAGATTGATGGTTGTGGTTTTTCCCGCTCCATTCTGACCCAGAAGACAATAGATTTCGCCCGGCTGAACGCTTAGGTTTAGTTTGTCGAGGGAAGGGGGCTGACCCGGAACGTACTGCTTGGTTAACTCAATAGCTTGTAACATACGGCATTAGGGCGTTTACAGGTGATAGATTGTTTGGCGAAACCGGAACCAGCCCAGACTCGCAAAGAGCGCACTAAACAGGACCAGCGGTCCCCAAACCGACCCGGGATGAATCGGGGCTTCGTCGGCGAAGGTATCGACTTTGTAATCCGTCCACTTCTCGGCCAGAGCCGGTGCATTCGTAAAGATTTTGGGGTAGAAATACAGCCGTAGCTTCTCGTGAAACCGGGCGGTATACTCCAGAAACCGGAGCTGATTGCCCAGACCCGAACGGGCCAGTTCACCGAGTTGTAGCTGGGTGTGCAGCGTAGGGATGAATTGAGCGATGGTCCGGCTGGCCGTTTCGCGCTGCTGTAGCTTTTGCCGCAATTCGCCCGATTGCTCCGCCGACTCATCGTCGCCCAACTGCTGCATGGCGTAGTACCAGCGCCAGTCGAAGGGCATGGCCACGGTGGGCACCTGCCGGAACTGTGGGTAGTGCGCGTAGAACTTCTCGACCGTTGCGGTTTTGTCCATATCCCATTTCTCGTGGTAACCCTTTCGCTGGGCCAGCGTCGTGGCCTGCGCTTCGGGCACGGGGTAGCGGGCGGTGATGTAGTTGTTGACGCCCGTTGGCAACACAATGAGCAGGACCAGCCAGATACCCAGTAGCAGCATCGCGTTGGTGCTCGACGAACGTTTCAGCGAGACCACCCAAAAACAGACGCTGAACCAGAACAGGATGTAGCCCGCCGACGTACCCAGGAAAAGCCAAAAGGTACTGTCCATCGGGATACCCAGTACCGGAACGGCCAGACCGATGATGATCCCTAACACCGCCAGCAATAGGCCCAGCCGAATCAGAAAAAGCCCCCCGACAAACCAGAGCAGGTGTCGGCTTTGCACGGCGACAATCGACCAGGTGCCGTTCTCTTTTTCGGCCGACATGATCGAATAGGTAAAGGCAATGATCAGCAGCGGGAACAGGTAGATCAGCACGAAACTAAAATCGACATTCCCCAGCAGCAGGTTGGCGGGGTTGGTCAGATCGGCATCATATTGCTGCCCTTCGAGCGCCCGGATCGTTACGCTCTGAATGGACGCATTCACGTCGCGCTGCCCGATGGCCAGGGCCGTAATCGGGCGGGTTTGATTGACGACTGAAAATTTGAGATAATACAGCAGCAACCCCAGATCGTTGCGGTGAATGGCCGCCTGCCGGGGAAAGTCGGTTTGCTGAAACTGGACTACGTCGGCAACGGCCTGCTGCTGACGCTGTTCGAATTGTTTCCCCACAAACAGCGAGATAATGCCAACGACCAGCAAAAAAACAAGCCCAATTCGGGTACCACCGGCACGCATAAACTGGATGAACGCAAGCCGGATCATAAAGCGGTTAAGGTTTTAGTGAATCGCACCATGACAAACCACAGCAGCCCCGCCCAAAAGACAAACGCCAGCAGCGAGATGGCTTCGTGCCCGAATACGCTTTCGACATCCGGCGACTGGTAGCAGAAGTCTGGGACTTCCTCCCAGTGTTTCCTGTCAATTTGGTAAGGTTTGTCGGTTGGCGCGAGCTTCTTGTTGCTGATGAAGCGCATCTGTAAGTCGTTCATTTTTTGCGCCATCTCGTAGCGATACTGTTCGGCCTGCCGCTGAAAATCGACGTAACTGGCAAAGTCCGTGCCCGACAGCGCCATCGACAGGTTCCGAATGGCCAGGTAGGGGTCCACAAACGCCATCGCTTTGGCGAATCGGTTCTGCCGGTCGTAGATCGAGAGCAATCGCCCAAAGTGGTCGTTGTAGAGATGGGCACTGATTTTCTCCCCCTCGGCCATCACAAACCCGCTGTAATTGAACGGAAGCTTCTGCACCGAATCGACTCCGTACGCCGTCAGCAGCGAATCTTTCAGCCCTTTGTAGTGCGGGTCGTTGGGGTTGTGGCTGTCGCCTTCTTTGAGCACATCGGCCTGAATGTCGGCCAGAAACCGGGCCTTCGAGGGGGCCGGATACAGGTACGACCCCAGGGCCTGCGACGTGCGAGGCAACACCAGGGTGAGCATCAGCCAAAGGCCAATCAGCGATACCAGGGCCGTTTTGGCCGTTTTGCTCCGGGCCGACACCAGCACGGCGATGACGCAGAAGAAAGCCAGATACAGGAAATAAGCCCCCATCAACAGCAACAGCCGGATCGTCTGATCGGCACTGACCCTTCCTCCCTGTAAGCCGAACCACAGCAAACCGGTGACCACCATCACCGGGCCATACAGGCTGAGCATCACGGCCATCAGCCCCAGGCTTTTGCCCACCAGTAGTTGCCCCCAGCTAACGCCCTGACTCAGCAGCAGCTTCAGCGTACCCGTTTCGCGGTCGGTGGCCACGGTGCCGAAGCCCAGAAAAAACAGCAGCAGCGGCAACAGCAGTTGCAAGACCATCGCCATGCTGATCTCGCCGAAACGAAGCAGACCCGTTGAAAAGCCTGCTTCCGAGAAGTTGACGCTGTTTTGCTTGTGGGCTTCCAGATAAATGGTGTTGCCCAGAAAACTTTCCATCCCGAAATCGAAGACGCTCAGCGGGGCTTTGGGCCGAAAGGCAAAATGGCCGTAGTGCGCCATCCGGTGCGGGTGTTTGTTGGGGTTGGCCAGCCAGTCCTGCCGGGCCTGTTGCTGGTATTTTCGGCCCGTTTCGTTCTGCTGCCGCAGGCTTAGCCAACCCGTTAGGGCTGCGTAGGCCAGTAGCAGCCCAATCCCGATCAGGAGGCCAAAAACCGCCCGGTTTTTGAAGGCTGTTGTCCAGACCTGCCGGGCGATGAGTCGTTGCGTTTGTAGCATATTTACTTAAAATCGGTACGTCAGCGTCAGCATGGTATTGCGGGGAGCGCCCGGGAACAACCGCAGGTAGTTCTGAGCACCGACCCAATACGTCTGGTCCGTCAGGTTGTTGATGTTGAGGGCCACCTGCACATTGCTTCTGGCGGGTGTGTAGTACACGGCCATGTCGAAGAGCGTGTAGGCAGGCACCTCGAAAGCGCGGGTAAACCAGGGAATCTTGCTGCCGCTGTACTGCATACCAAACCCGATGCCCAGATCGCTCAGGGCCGAGTTCGCCGAGAAATTGTAACGCGTCCAGAGGTTGCCGCTGTGTACGTGCGTTTTCTGCTTGCGAGCCCCAATCAGACTGGCTTCATTGTCCTGCACAATAACCGCGTCGATGTAGCTGTACGACGCGTTGATCTGCCAGTTGGGCAGCAAATACCCGGCAATATCCATCTCGAAGCCCCGGCTGCGTTCGGCCCCCCGCGTCACGAGTGAGTCGGGGAAAGCGGGCAGGTTGGCGTTGAGCAGCAGGTTGCGCTGATTGATCTCGTAGACGGCCGCATTCAGGCTGATGCGCCCACCGAACAATTGGGCTTTGGCCCCGATTTCTTTCAGGTCGCTCCGCAGCGGTTCATACAGGTTGGCTGATTTGGCCGTGTTGAAGAAACTACCCGTGTTGGGCATCAGCGTTACAGTGTTCGACTGCCCCTGGAACCCTTCCAGGTACGTGCCGTAGACGTTCAGGTTGGGAGTAAGCGAATAGGTCAGGCCCAGACGGGGCAGCAGGGCGGTTTTCACGAACGACGTTTCGCCGGGCGACTGGTAATTGGTGATGTCCTGGAATGACTCGTAGCGAAGACCCAACAGCAGCCGCAGGCCGTTCCAGCGGAGTTGCTCCTGGGCGTAAACGGCGTGGGTGGTCGTCAGGGCAGCCGGCAGGGGCGTGCGCGCATTGAGCACGTAGTCGTTTATATTTCGGATGGTGTAGGTTGGATTGTTCAGGTCGAAATAACTGACGTTCGGGCGCGGCAGGGTGACGCCCCCCAGCGACGGGCCAGCCGCCGTAATGGTTTGGTAATTGGCCGCGTTGGCTGGGACAAACGAAGAAGCGACCGAACCGTTGGTGAGCAATAGTCCCCGCGCCGTATTCTGTCCACCTCCTTTCAGTTTTTGCCAATCGGAGAGGTCGTAACCTATCAATAGATCATGGGTTGCCGGGCCGGTATTGAAGTTGAAATTAACATACGCATTCAGGTTATCGATGTTCCAGAACTGCTGGCGCTGCACAAACTGCATGGCCGCCAGCGACGTAACCGGCTTATTGGTCAGGTCAACGGCAAAGGCATTGGTGGTGCGGTGCTCCTGCAAATCCTCCTGCCAGGTCTGCTTCATGTACGACGCATTGAAGCTGATGCGGTCGGTGAACTTATGGGCCAGATTGCCCATGATAATCAGTTGCTTGGACTGAAAGAAATCATTGCTGGCCCCCAGATTCAAGCTAATCGGTGTGCTGTTCAGGATCGTCTGTCCCGCCACGGCACCGAAGATAGGCTGGCCCCGGTCGAGGGCACCCGACTGGTTACTGTAGATCAGCTCGGCGTTCAGTGCAGTTCGGGTATTGGGTACGTACGAAAACGACGGAGAAATGAGTACGGCGTTGTTGCGCACCAGATCGCGATAGCTGCGGGCTTCCTGATAAGCGCCGTTGACACGGTAGAGCAGTGTTTTTTGGGCATTCAGCGGTCCCGTGAAATCCAGCGTACTGCGTAGGGTGCTGAAGCTGCCTACACTTAGACTTGCTTCCTTGCGGTTGACGGCCAGCGGTTTCTTTGTCACCAGGTTGATGCTGCCACCGGGATCGACCGACGAAAACGACGCACTCGCTGGGCCTTTAAGTACCTCCACCCGCTCGATATTGGTCGTCAGCGGTTGCAGGAAATAATATTGCCGCGTACGCATGCCGTTGATAATCTGGCCTTCTTCGTTCTGACTGATACCCCGAATGGTGTACTGGTTATAAAAGCTGGCGGGGGCAACGCCACTCACAATCTTCACCGCATCGGCCAGTTGAAACGCCTGCCGGTCGGCCATGAGTTCTTTAGTTACGGTGCCAATCGACTGCGGAATGTCTTTATTAAGCGCGGCAATCTTGGTAGCCGAAAATGAGTACTCACTGGTATAATCCCTGGCTACGCGTCCCACTACTTCCACCGTTTGCAGTTGGGCTACGTCGGGGACAAGTTCAATCGTAAAAAACCGCTCACGAACCTTTGCGGTGGTGGTTTTAAAGCCGATAAACGACACCTGCAACGTACCCGTAGCCGGCGCATCGAGCGCAAATTTCCCGGTGCTGTCGGTAGTCGTTCCGGTGTTGGTATTGAGGAGTTTTACGGTTGCCCCCGCTACGGCGGAGCCAGTACTGGCATCGACGACCTGACCAGTAATCGTTTGGGCGCTCAGGTAAAATGAGCACAGAACAAGTAATACGGTAAATACGTGTTTCATTGTTTCAGGTTGTACTGATTAAATTCACTCACTTCAGGACCGCTTTCAGCCGGGCGTCAATCTGGCGAATGCTGTTAAGCGTTTCGCGTTGCAGGTCGCGCATCTGATCGGCGGGCAGGTCCTTCAGCGTGGCATCTGCATGATGGGGGTGTTCATGTTTGCCGTGGTCATGGCTGTGGTTGTGCGGCATGCCCGGTACTTCGACCAGGTTCTCTTCCCAAGTCTCAAAAGCAGTTTTCAGGCTATCGAGCGTGGCTATTTTGGCTTCTGAAGCGGGCGTTTTTGTTGCCCTCATCGCTGTTTTGAGCGAATCGATCTGCTCAATTTGGGGCTCGACGAGGTTCTGAATCTCGGTGGCCTGCTGGTGATAATTGGCCGCTTCTATGAGCAATGGATCTTTCTGATCAGCGGATGAACAGGCGGTTAAGCAAGCCGTCAACAAAAGGGCGGAGAACAAATGCGTTGCAGACATGGTTTATCACACGGCTCAAATCGTATTCTTTGCAACCGTGTTGCAAAGTAGTTATTTCGCAACACGGTTGCAAAGAATACGACCAGGAAAAGCGTGTCATTCACGTCCTCACGTTACGGGTGCGCCATGGACAAGTCTATTCGCTGTTGCAACTCAGCGGTTAGAAGCTCCCGATTGATCCATACACCTGCTTTTGATCCGTTGGAAACCGCGAAGGCTACCTGCCGAAAGAGCGTTGTTGCATCGCCCGCAGCGAACACCCCCGGTACGGTTGTTTCGCCAAACTCAGAAACGTCAATGAGTCCATTCTCGGCCACAGTGCAACCCAGCTGAGTAGCGAGGTCGGTATGCTGCCGGAAGGGGACGCGGGAAAACACCGCTGCTGGATGCATCTGACTCCCATCGTCGAACAGCAAGCCGGTTAGCATTCCCGCCTGGTGTTCAATAGCAAGGATGGGTGTTTCAATGATCGGGATGTTTAGCTGGCCCAGTATAGCTTGCTGGGTAGCGGTCAGAATCGAGGGGCCATTGGTAAATAGGGTGAGTTGGCCCGCCCAGTGCTGAATATGGGTAGCCATTTCATAACCGACATCACCGTTTGCCAAAACGCCCAGCGGTTGCCCGTGTACTTCGTAGCCGTGACAATACGGGCAGTGGAGCACCGAACGGCCCCAGCACTCGGCAAAGCCCGGCAGATCGGGCATGATGTCGAACAGGCCCGTTGCCAGCAGCTTGCGAGACACAAACGATTCGCCCTCGTTGTCGTCCATTGGCTCCGTCGTTACCCGAAATCCATCCGGCGTTTGTTCGGCTCTGGAGACCGTTCCAGCGCGTAGCTGCACCGTTGGGTAGTGGTTCAGTTGCTGGCGGGCAGTGGCCAGAAGCTGAGCGGGCGTTTCGCCGTCGCGGGTGAGAAAGCCGTGCGAAGCGGGTGTTTGGCGGTTGCAGGGTCGCCCGGCGTCGATGATCAGCACCTGCCTGAGCGAGCGGCCCAATACCAGCGCAGCACTCAGGCCCGCGCAGCTACCGCCAATTATGATTACGTCGTAGCTCTGTTTAGCGGTCATGATGTAGATTATTCCCAAACCGGGAAAGGGTCTTTGAACACGCCGTTGTTTTCCATGTGCTTTAGTTCAAGCTCGGTGCAGAGACAATCCTGAAGCTCGGCGGTGACCTTCATTTGATGGATATCCTGGCCAATGATGACCAGTTCGTTTTGGCGATCACCAAAGCGCTTGTGCCAGCGTGATTCAATACTCTTTCGATTCTCCAGAAAGGAAGCATACTGCGCCCGTTTGGCGAACGGCATGGAGGCCCACCACACCCCGGCATGTTCGGCCCGCAGACTACCGCCTGCCTGACTGAAATTCAAGGCATCATTTGGGCGCGACGCCAGCCAAAACAGCCCTTTGCTACGGATAATGCCCGCTGGAAAATTCTCGCTCAGGTAGTGCCAGAACCGCGCCGGATGAAACGGCCGGCGGTCGCGGAACACAAACGACGCGATGCCATATTCTTCGGTTTCGGGCGTGTGGGCAATGCCGTTTTTATGGTTCTGGAGTTCCTGAATCCAGCCTGCCGATTGCGAGGCTTCGTCAAAGTTGAACAGCTTCGTGTTTAGAATCTGCGCCGGGTTGACCTTTGAAAACTGCGACTCAATTAGCCGCGCTTTGGGATTCAGTTTGTGCAGAATCGCCTTTAGTTCGCCTACCTGATGGCGACTGAGCAGGTCAGTCTTGTTGAGGATAATGACATTGGCAAACTCGATCTGATCGGTCAGCAGGTTGACAATCGTGCGCGTATCGGACGGATCATCGTTGAGGTTTCGCCCAAAGACGTTGTCGACTGAGCCGAAATCGCGGGGAAAGTTGAAGGCATCGACCACCGTCACTAGGGTATCCAACCGCGAAAACCGTGACAGGTCGACGCCTTTTTCTTCATCAACAAATGAAAACGTCTGCGCTACGGGCAACGGCTCCGAAATGCCACTGGACTCGATGAGCAGGTAGTCGAACCGGTTTTCGAGGGCCAGCTTTTCCACCTCCAGCATCAGGTCTTCGCGCAGGGTGCAGCAAATGCAACCGTTACTCATTTCGACCAGCTTCTCTTCGGTTCGGGACAGGGTGTTTTGTTGACTCACCAGTTGGGCATCGACATTGACCTCGCTCATATCGTTGACGATGACGGCTACTTTCAGCCCCTGTTTGTTGTGCAGCACGTGATTAAGCAGGGTGGTTTTACCGGCTCCTAGAAAGCCACTCAGGACCGTTACGGGTAATTTTTGTACCTGGTTTTTCATGATTGTCAGTGGGCATGATGGGTGCGGCAATACCGGATGTTAGCTAGGTGGGTGAATACTAAACCCAACGAAGCAGCATAGGCTACATATTCGGCACTCGGGCTGATGTCTTCCAGGAGTAAACCCAAGGCGAATAGGGTCAGAAAGCTCCAGAGGGCAAGCCGGATTGGCCGGGAGGTATGCCGCGAAGCCGACCAGACAGCCACGATGTTTACTCCGATAAACAGGTAATCCAGACTCAGGAAGCCAAATCGAAGCGTATCATGATCGAGCAGCGTAGATGTCATGACCGCTACGGGCGTGATCAGGCAATGAATAATACAAAGCACCGAACCCGTAATGCCCAGATAGTCGGCGCGTTGATCGAGTAACGCAGTTTTCATTCGTCAACATTAATTTTTTCGTGAGAAGGCATGATGCCTTCTTAAATGCAACTTTGTTGCAAATAGACAGCTTTTTCATCAATCGCACAAGCGATAAGGTATTTTATTTGCAACAATGTTGCAATGTGGACTTGAAAAGGTGTACATAGTTCGTTTAAAGCGCAAGGCTTTATGTACCTGACCAGAATAAACCTGAGCCTCCTATTTCCAGCTTTGCTACTGGTTATCAGCTGTAAGCAAGATGAAGAACACTCAACACCGGCCGACGACAACGAAGCCATTACGATCCCTACGCTGACGCTAACGAATCAGACCACACCCGTTCACACGCTGACGTTACGGTCGAAAACCTGAACACCAGTGCCAATTCTGGCCGGGCCTCCCTAACGCTGCTGGCCAACACAACCTACATAGGCTCGATCAGCCTATTGGACAAAACGAAGTCGCCGACACTCGATGTATCGGCCGAGGTGAAAGAAGAAGCGAATGAGCACCTGTTTGTGTATTCGTTTACCCCCGCTACCGGTTCGCCCGCATCAATGACGGTTACGGCCACTGATACAGACACCAATTCGGCCCCAGGGCCTTATCCCATTGGCCTGACAACCCAGGTAAGGACTAGTGCCGCTGGCACTGGCAAACTGAAGGAGGTGCTACGCCATCAGCCGGATGTGAATAATGGAACTGCTGCGCCTGGTACGTCTGATTTGGATACTGACTTTAATGTAATTATTCAGTAAGAACTTGTTCTTTACACGCTGATGCGTACAATGAATTGATTTTTTCGAGATGAGTGTATTGGAGAAACCAAGTGATTATTTCGGTACGACTCTTTTCAATTGTTCTGTTAGCAACTGGTCAATTAACTGTTCTCCTATTTTGATTTCATTGCTCGTTTTACTCGCTGAACCGTATCAGTTGATACCTGACGAATCACAGCAGTTTGCCGGATGCTCAACCCTTTTTTCAAATCTTTGACGACCATTGCGTAATCCGATAAAAGTTGATCTTGGTCTTTCACTGAGCCTTTGGGACGCCCCAGTTGTTTCCCACGACGTCGAGCCTCCGCTAAGCCCGACAGAATCCGCTCAGACAGGCGCTCGGTTTCCATCGCGTCGATTTCGATCATGACAGCAATCACGATACTAGCCACCGGATTCCGTTTGCCATTAGCCAATAGCGTTTCCAGTCCTAAATTATGCGCATAAATAGAAACGCCTGCCTCGGTAATAGCCTCCATCAGTGCGGGCGTTTCACTACGACGTCGGCCGAGCCGGGAGAACTCGGTTACTAGCACCTTCTTGATGGCTTTTGTTTTACAGAGTTTCAAGAGCTTCTCTAACTCGGGGCGATCTACGTTGCTGCGCTTGGTGGCACTGCCCGTTTCGTGGATGATATGGGCAATGTGATAGTCCTGCTTGTTGGCGTGGGCCGTCAGGTCAGCTACTTGTCGCCGGGTGGATTTCTATGGCCTATGCAAGGGAAAGGGAATAAAATTTGTCATATTTTTCTCCTCGCTTCACTACCGCATAAACCCGATGAATCAACTTGTTGCGAACCGCATTGATGACTGACATCTTGCTCTT
>Ga0209906_100349_pt1 | contig 24682 bp, 24 predicted proteins | sample FECB24metaG_FD_188303 | JGI IMG/M metagenome (GOLD analysis project Ga0209906, IMG submission 188303) | Cyanobacterial communities from the Joint Genome Institute, California, USA from Joint Genome Institute, California, USA - FECB-24 metaG... ... | reverse complement strand
TGCCCGGGCGCTGCAGGCCAAGCAAAAGATCGATCAACTCCGGCTTCGTAAGCTGCTCAAGTTCCTCGCGATTCATGGATAGTGTGAATCATAGAAGCGACCCCTTGGCAAGGGGGTGGGTAATTACGGAAAGCCATGCTTTCAACTTGGGTATGCAGTGCCGGAACACTTAAGGGGTCAAGGGCGTGCCAAAGATGTATCAGCGGCTGCGATTGCGGAGTTGGGAAACGGGCTTGGCAAAAATGGCGTGACTACCTTCTATATTGAAATCATGGTTAGTGCCGACAACGAGCCATCTCAGAGAGTGGCAAGGGCTGTGGTCGGCGGGCCAGAAAAGGACGTTGTGGATAGCCACTCTGGCTCGCCCGCCACGCAATACATGAAGCGAATTAATTACATTCCCGCTGGATCGTGACAACGTAGATGCTCCAAATAGCGGCGTGCTATGGCCTCCATCAACTGATCAGCGATTGCGGCGTTCTCGGCACGATCTTGCTTTTCTGCAATGTAGCGCGTCGCTCGTGCTTCATAGCGCGCAACGCGCCGCTTTACATACTCGGAAGCGGTGTCAATGTCGGGGCATGTCGCCAGCTTGACGAATGGCGACGGCAACAGGCGTTGTTCCACGGCGGCCATCGCGGCGGCTAATTCGTCGTTCGGGTCACGCTCAAGATCGGCGATAAGCGCGGTGACAACCCGCGCTGCAATCTCTCGCGCGATAGCCGGGTTGGAGGTTGCGCCCGTGTCGGCCCGCACGATGGCCGCTGCGGCTTTGACGGCGGCTATCTCAGCCGGGGGCCGCGCCGGACGCGCCATCGCGCTTACCGGGCCGCAGAGGGCGCGGGGAAGGCTCACTGGATCGTCCCGCCGCTGGCTTTGACGTCGCGTTCCTGAATATTGATCGCTGTGCGCAGCCATTCGACGGCGGCGATCGGGCTGCCCTTCAACATGGTGGCGAGGTCCAGGGCCGTGTAGATTGAGGCGATGGCAATGTCTTCGAGCGATGCGCCATGTTCGGCAAACTTGGTGGCCGCAAGGTGGTTCACGCGGCGGCATGATTCGATTTTGGCGAGGCTTTGGTGTTCGTCGTTCTCGGTCATGGTGAAGTCCTTCCTAAGTTCAGATGTCGGTATTGCGCGGGCGCGCGCGAAAACGGATCAGGCCCTTGGTTCGAGGCGAAACTTGGTGTTTTCATTTGCGTTGCTGGTCGACGCCGGTCTTCGATACCAAGGACGCTAAACTTTCAGTGGGGGGCGGGGGTGCGCCGTTGCCAGCGCTCGCCGCGCCGGGGTGCGGAGCATCGTCGGTGTCGCGGATGCAGTAGCCCATACCGGGAACCCAATTGAGACCGGGATCGGCGGCAGCGGCTCGCCGTTCGGCAGGGGTGAGCAGATTGACCGGTTGGTTGAGTGCAAGGTAGCGGATCACGTCGCGCCTGCTACCGGTCGGCACAATAGGTCGCTCGAACATCTTAACCATCTCCAAGTCCTTTCTAGGTTGGCAAAGCGTAAGAGGGGGTCATTGCAGGCAGGAGCCACGAAGCGTTCCCCGTTCCCCCTCAAAAACCGCATTTCCTACTCCTCTATAAGAATACTTTTTCTCTTCGGTTTTTCTCTTTGGGAATAGAAAACAAGGTTTTTGATAGGGAACGGGGAACGCTCCGTGGCAATCCCCCGCTTTCGATGCTGTTAAAACGCATTTTCAAAGCCGATCTTATCGAGCGTCGTGTAGTGCTTCTCAACGGCCGACCACGTCGCGCCCTTATCGGGCGTGAAGTTGAAGACCACGGACGCCTTGAAGCCGTTCCTGCCCCCAATCTTGGGGCGCTGGTCGCCCTTCCAGATGACCAGACCCGGCACGCTCGCCAGTTCATCAAGAAGCGTCGCCTCCCGCTCAAGGCGTCGATCATCGAGGCCGATGCCCCTGCGACCCGCGACCCACTTCCGAATGGATGTGGCTGTAACGACAGCAGGCGGCAATGCAGCGAAGTCTTGTGCAAAATCGAGCGCCAGCAATCGGCCTTCGGACTTCGATGACGCGATAATGGCGGCCTTGGCGGTTGACTCTGGCGGACGTTCGCCCGTCTTCACCCAATCGGTTTTGACGAAATCTTGCGCCCACCGCAGGATGATCGCGATACCATCGGCGTCGAGCCATGCGTTTAAATCGTTCCAAAACTCAGGCGGCTTTAGGTTGCCGGTGATCGTCGGGATGAACCAGCGCCGGTCATCGTCGGGGATGTATAGCGCCTTATCAGAATTCGAGCAGGCTACGATGACGGCCCAATTGTCTTGCTGAACGGCCTTGATGCCCTTCTCGTTGATTTCAATATCATCGTCGGTGACGTAGGGCTTTAGCTTGTCATACACCGTCGCCTTGCCGTCTGAGTAGATCTCGTTGACGAAGATCAACAGCTTGCCCAAGGCCCAGGAATTGAACTGGCTATCGGCAATCGACCGCTCTCCCGGAAATGATACGTTGTGGGAGCCCAGAAGGCGCTTCAGGATCGATCCGACCGTAGATTTTCCGACGCCCTGTTGCTTGGAAATCATCAACAGCGAATATCGCATCTTTACATCGCGTCGGGCGATCAGCGTCGCCAGCCACCGCAGGAACGCGGCCCGATCTGCGGGCAGCGGCAACAGGTGTTCCACGAAATCCAGAAACGGCTTGGGGTCGCCCTGAACCGGCGCCACGCGCGCCTTCTGGAAGGCATTCCAGCACAATTCTTCATTGTGAATGATCGGCCCTGCGGGCTTCGACGGATTGTAAACCCGTCTCGAACACACGGCTTCGGGGTGCCGTATCAACTCGCTGTAAGTGTCGCGGGCGTCCGAGCGCCAACGAAATTCATCGTTGGCGCGCTCCTTCGACATAGCCACAGCGGGCCGATCGGCTTGAAATACTTGCGCCGTGTCCGTCACGACGCGGTTGCGTGAGATGAAGTTGGGGCGCAGCACCGGCACGTCCCTCGTGCGCCCGTTAACGAGCATCGTCACAAGGTCAGTGGCCCATTCGGCGGGCTGGCAGCAGTCTGCGAAGGTGGGGCCTGTGTATCGGCCCTGAGCGTCGAAATGCTCCTTCGGCCAAGGATCGCCAAGGTCAAATCTCGGTGGGAAATGGCCGCCAAATCGCACCACATCGGTCTTGCAGCGAAAGTGACAGGCGATACCGGGGACGACCTTGATACCGGCACCGTCATTGTCCGCGACGATAACGACACGATCCCAACCGGCTTTTGCCAGCCTGTCCCAGTCGCTGCGGTCTAAGGAATGAACGCCCCCCAACCAAGCTACGTGGTGGCCCCAGCGCATGTCTTCGAGCCAAGGAAAGCGGTCGTTCGGCAACAGACCGTCGAAAAACGCCTTGGCGCGCTCTACGCCCTTCGCGCCCTCGTGAATGTAAAGCGTGCTGGCGTGCTGGTAGCCGGGCACACCGAAGAACGGCAGCACGTCCGGCTCCATGTTCCGCCACTGACCATCCGAAAACCGGGTCCAGGACTTGAAAGCCTTATCGCCGTTTTCGAGGTCGAAACGCTGAAGAACCATCACGATCTGCCCGTTGAAGTCATGGCAAACGAAACTGTCCTTGTCGTCGGGATTACAGCCGGGTGGCGGCGTGCTGATCGCCGTCAAGGTGACTTGCGTCGGCAGATCGGACGCCTTGATCTCGGCAAGTAACTCCCGCTGGCGTTCGACGCTGAGCGCCGTAACGTCGCCAAACACTTCGATCGCATCGGCAGTGAAACGAGCGGCGGCGACTTGCTTGGGGTAGCCATCGACCAATTCGTGACGACGGGCGAATTTGAAGTTTACAGGCTCCAGCCGCGCCTCGCGCAACCATGCACCAACCATCGGGAGGTCGCCAAGCGACGCAACAGGCTGGCGAGGGCGAGCATCGGTGCCAGCGACCAGCCGAATGCCCGTTTGCGATTGAATCGGTTCCGCGGCATCGGGAGCGGGCAACGTCCTATCAGGTTGCGGGTTGGCACCCTCCCCCGTCGCGTTACCCAGCGCGGCGGGGGTTTCCCCATCCGGCCTATTCATCGCGTTCGCCGATCAGCGCAGCATCGGCATCGACCAGGCGCTGGACGCGCGCCGCAAGGTTGCGCACGTCGATCAACAGCGCAGTGGCGAGATAGCCCCCGGAAATGAACCCGGTGCTGAGGTGGATTGTATCGGTGGGCAGGATCGATCTGGAGCCGTTTTCGAGGGTCAGGACGGTGAGCTGGGCAGCGCCGGGATAGTCTCGCATCCCCGCCAGCAGCCGCGTCGCCGCCTGCCCCGCCTGCTTGACCGTCTGACCCGCCGAACGGCAATCCATGTAGAATTGACCGGCAACGAGCGCGGGCAAATCCCAAATACAGAAACCAGCATCCGACTTCGGGACAAAGAGACAATGCCCTGAACCCTTGTCGTCGGCTTGAACCTTACGGTCCCACTTCAAAAGTTCACAGGCCTTCTTGTTCGTGAATTTCACTACAATTCTCCTTCGCGCAAAGTCTTCGACCTTGCACGATTCAATTAGAACGAGTTTTTTCGTCTGATTATTTAAGTCGAGATGCCGCGAGCGCTTCGAGCGTCGCTGAGATCATCGAACCCAGCCCTATGGTCAGTCCACAACTGCATTGCGTAACTCCACGCCCAATCCTTTACATGAAAGGATTGCCGCTGATCGCCGTCCGGCAACGGCGGATCGATGCTGACTGCCCAGCCTTCGTTGCACGGCTTGAGCGTTACCGTGCGCTCAGGCGCGAATTCGTCGATCACTTCTAGCCCTACAAACAGGGGCGTTCGGGGGTAGGGCTGGCGTCCCGCTGGGCTTTGCGCGCCTCTAGCCAGCTCTCAACTTCGGCCTTCAGGAAACCAGCCGAACGCGGCCCCAATTGGATCGGGGCAGGAAACCCGGCATCCCGGATCATGCGCGTTAAGCCGTGCCGCGACATGGAGAGCAGGGCCATCACGTCGCGCGGGCGGATTATGATCGCCGCCAGTCGGGATCGCTCCGCCTGCTTGGTTGTTGCAGTGCCCACTGTCATCCTTTCGGTTTCTGCTCCAGCGGAGCGGCAAGACCGAAAAGCACCAAAAAGACGTTCGCTAAGACCCCGCTGATATTATCGGGTGAAAAGATAGCCTGGGAGACTTTCGAGATAGGCGATGTCAGCCGCTGCCATCCGCCGTCCGGGTGACCTGGCTGCTGACCGGTCGTATTCGTCGCGCAGCCTTGCCGCCTGTTCGGTCCGCAGCCGGCCCAGTTCTAGGCGACGTTCTGGATTGACCCCGTGATGGCCACGATAGGCGCGAGAAATGGCTATTTGAGAGGGATGAGCCGTATCATCGACTGAACGCCGCTTGCCCGGCCAATGCCGCTCGAACAGCCAACGTAGCAGCGCATACTCCCAAATCGCGCTTTGGACTGGGAACGCGGCCTTCTGGGCGTCCTCAGTCGGTGGCTTCCCAACAGGGCGCTTCTTCGGCCCAGCAGCAATCGCCTCAACCAGCCATTCGTCCGGTGCAGGATATTCGGGAATGAACCGCTCAGTCGTCAGCCCGGCGATCCTGTCTAGTTCTGCTGTCGCCCAAGCAATAAACATGCGGCGCTTTTCCGCATCACCGTTGAAATCCCAAGCCGGGAGTGTCATTGGCCGGTCGCCCGAATACTGACCACGTTGCCCCCGGACCGCGAAGCGTCGCAATACGCCGCCCAATCAGCCATCAGAGGCTTGCGCTTCTCGAAAAGATCGCCGCGCCTGTATGAAGCCTCAACCTTACTTTTGATCGAGTGTGCCAGCGCCATTTCGGCGACTTCGCCGGGATATGAGGTTTCTTCGGACACCCAATCGCGAAAGGTTGACCGAAAACCATGGACTGTTACGCCCTCTTTGCGCCCCATGCGCTTTAACAGCACAGTCATTGCCATGTTGCTTAGACCGGCTCCCTTCTTGACCGGCGATATGAACACGAAAGGGTTGCCTTCTTCGACCTTGAGGCTCTCGAGCAAGGTGATGGCCGCAGGCGAGAGGGGGATGCGATGTTCCTTGTCGGCCTTCATGCGCGACGCGGGGATTGTCCAAGTAGCATCGGCAAGGTCGATTTCATCCCATACGGCTTCGGTGACTTCGCTGGTGCGGGTGGCAGTGAGGATGAGCAATTCGAGCGCGCGGGGAGCGCTGCCAGCCGTTTCGGCCCGTAGATCGGCCATGAAGCTAGGAATGTCGGCGAAGGGCAGGGCATCGTGTTTCTTGACCTTGTGGATTTTCGCCGTGCTGGGCAGGAGCTTCTTCACCTTGTGGCGATCAGCCGGGTTGTCGCCCGTCCGGAAACCTTCTGCGGCGGCGTAGTCGAACACTTGCTCAATGCGGGGCAGGAGGCGTTGCGCGGTCACCGGGCTAGTCAACCAAATCGGCTTGAGCACGTCGCGAATATCGGGGGTATCGAGGTCCGCAATGTCGATTGCCCCGATGTGAGGGAATACGTGATTGCTCAGGGACCCGCGCCACGACGCTTCGCTTTTCCCGCCCACGTCCCACTCTGGCGCCTTCGTCTCAATCAGCCTTTCGGCAACCTCCTTGAAGCTTGTTCCGTCCCGTGTTCGCCGGACCACCGCCCGTTTGCCGCGATTGCGTTCAACCATCGGATCGATGCCAGCGCGAACCAGCTCACGCAGTTCTCCCAGTTTGTTGCGGGCCTGTTCCAGCGACAGAAAGTCTATCGAACCAAGGCTCAATTCCTTCTCTCTATAACCCGTCGCTCGGCTGGCATCCGGGAAGCGATACTGGAAGACCCAGGTCTTGCTGCCACCCTTGTTAATCGAGAGGAACAAACCGCGACCGTCGCTGTAGCGCCGCTTCTTGCCCGCCCGGTCGATATCTTTCTGATTGAGACGCCCCACTGCTTGCTCCTGCCGCCCATGGAAAAGGGCATCCCGGAATATACCCGGATTTGTCCGCAAAAGTAAACAGTTTGAAAGCGCTGAGGGTTTCGTTCCGGTTTGGAACGAAAACCGCTAAACCCGTTGAAACTGCTGTTTCTTCGGGTTGTTCGAAGGCCCAGTTTAGTCGGCTAAAGACTCAGTTTCTGGCGGAAAGGGTGGGATTCGAACCCACGGTGAGGTTGCCCCCACGACGGTTTTCAAGACCGTTGCCTTAAACCACTCGGCCACCTTTCCGCGCGCGCCCCTCTTGCCGGGCAGCCGGACGCGTCGCAAGCCCAAAGCGGGCCGGCACGGGTAGAAACCCCCGTCTGCCTGTGTCATGGCAGCCCGATGTTGCGAAACGCCCCCTCCATTCTCATCGCCAGCCTGGCTCTGGCAGGCTGCGCGACGGCGCCGTCGAAGCTGGCGCCGGCCGCGGCCCCGGCGCCCGTATCAGCACCCGTGGCAGCGCCAGCACCGGCTGCAGCGGTGGCACCGTCGGCCGTCGCCGCTCCCCAGCCGCCGGCGCCCGCCGGCAGTTTCGCCGCCTGGGTTGCCGATTATCGCACCAGGGCGCTAGCCCGCGGTGTCTCGGCGGCCACACTCGACACGCTGTTCACCGGCATGGTCGCTTCCGATCGCACGATCGAGCTTGATCGCGGCCAGCCCGGCGACACCGGCAGCGCCCCGGCGCGCTTCGACAGCTATCTGGCACGGCGCCTCGATGCCTCGCGGATCAATGGCGGCAAGGCCGTGCTCGAACGGACGAGCACGCCGCTGGCCGCAGCCTTCGCCCGCACCGGCGTGCCGGCCGGGATCATCATCGGCATCTGGGGCATGGAAACCAGCTATGGCCGCGTCACCGGTGATTTCGATGTCGTTCGCAGTCTTGCCACGCTCGCCTGGGACGGCCGCCGCCGCGCCCTTTTCACGGCCGAGCTCGATGCCGCTGTGGACATCGTCGACAAGGGCCTTGCCACCCGCAGCCAGCTCACCGGCAGCTGGGCCGGCGCCATGGGCCAGCCACAGTTCCTGCCCTCGTCCTTCCTCAACGACGCTGCCGACGGCGATGGCGATGGCCGCCGCGATATCTGGGGGTCCGACGCCGACACCATTGCGTCGATTGCCAATTATCTGTCGCGCCGCGGCTGGAAGGCGGGGCAGGGCTGGGGCTTCATCGTCACCGTGCCGGCCGGTTTCGATCGCGAAGATGTCCGCAACCCCGTGAAGCCGACCACCTGCGTGCGGCCGCTCGAACGCCACAGCAAATGGCTGCCGGCGAGCGAATGGCAGCGGCTCGGCCTCGTCACCACCGCGGCCTGGCCGGCGCCTGCCACGCCGATGTCGCTTGTCGAACCCGATGGCGCCGGGCAGGGGGCCTATCTCACCACCGAGAATTATCGTGCCATTCTCGGTTACAATTGTTCCAACTTCTATGCCCTGTCGGTGGCGCTGCTCGGCGATGCGATTGCGGCACCCTGAACGCGCGCTACCGCTGGCGCTGATGCTTGTGCTCGCCGCCTGCGCCAGCAGCCCGAAGCGGCCGCCCGCCGGCGCCGCGTCCACCCCCGGCGTCAAGATCGGCAAGCCCTATCAGGTCTTCGGCACCTGGTATTCGCCCGCCGATGACCGCGATTACGATGCACGCGGGCTGGCGAGCTGGTACGGCCCGGGCTTTCACGCACTGAGCACCGCCAATGGCGAGCGCTACAACCAGGACGATGTCACCGCCGCCCACAAGACCCTGCCGATGCCGAGCTGGGTCGAAGTCGAAAATCTCGACAATGGCCGCAAGCTTGTCGTCCGCATCAACGATCGCGGGCCGTTCGTCGCCGGGCGGATCATCGATCTGTCGCGCCGCTCGGCGCAACTCCTCGGCGTCGACCGGGTGGGCATCGCCCGGGTCCGCGTCCGCCGGGTGTTCCCCGACAAGGCCAGCCTGCCGGCGCCGGTGATCGCCGCCGCCATCACGCCCGTCGCGCCGCCAGCGCCACCGATACCCATCCCGCGCGGCGACAGCGTCTTCATCCAGGTCGCAGCGCTCGCCGATCCCGGCCGGATTGCCTGGCTCAGCGGCTATCTCGCCAGCTTCGGCCCGGTCGTCACCGAACCGGCCCCCGGCGGGCTCACCCGCATCCGCCTTGGGCCCTATTCCGACACCGCCGCCGCCGATGCTGTGCTGGCGCCGCTGCGGCAGGCGGGGTACAGCGAGGCACGCCTGATTCCCGTTCCGAAAGCCCCTTTCTGATGCGTTTAGACTTGCCTGTTTTCTGCGGTGCCCTCCTCCTCGCCACCCCTGCGGCAGCCCAGACCCCGACTTTCACCACGCCTGCCGCCTACGCCTATATGAAGGACCTTTCGAGCGGCACGGTGCTCTATGCCAAGGACGCCGATGCGCGGATTCCGCCGGCGTCGATGGGCAAGATGATGTCCGTCTATGTCGCCTTCGACATGCTCAAGCGCGGTGACGCGACGCTGGCGCAGAAGGTCCTGGTTCGCCCCGAAACCTGGCGGAAATGGCATTCGCAAGGCTCGACGATGTTCCTGGCCGTCGACGAGCAGCCGACGGTCGAGGACCTGCTCCACGGCATCGTCACCCTGTCCGGCAACGATGCCTGTGTCGTCCTCGCCGAAGGGCTGGGCGGCACCGAGCAGAATTACGTCGCGCTGATGAACCGGGCGGCAAAGAAGATCGGCCTGAAGAATTCGCAGTTCGCCAACACCAATGGCTGGCCCGACCCCAATGAATATGTGACCGCGCAGGACCTGGCGCTGATTGCCGAAGCGACGATCCGCGACTTCCCCGATCTCTACCGCAAATTCTACGCCAAGGAGAGCTTCACCTGGGGCAAGACGCTGGGCAAGGGCGAAGCCATCACCCAGTCCAACCGCAACCCGCTGCTCGGCAAGATCAGCGGCGCCGATGGCCTCAAGACCGGCCATACCGAGGAAGCCGGCTATGGCTTCACCGGGTCGGCGGTGCAGGACGGCCGCCGGATCGTCATGGTCGTCGCCGGCCTTTCATCGTTCAACGAGCGCATCGCGGCCTCGGTCGATTTCATGAGCTGGGGTTTCAACGCCTGGCAATCGGTGCCCGTGCTCAAGGCCGGGCAGGTTGCCGGCAACGCCACAGTGGCGGGCGGTGCCGTGCCGGAAGTGGCGATGGTCGCGCCGCGCAATCTGGCGGTCACCGTGCCGCGCGGGCTGGGCAGCGATCGCAAGACCCGCGCGGTGACGGTCGCCAACCTGTCGGCCCCGATCAAGAAAGGCCAGAAGGTCGGCGAATATATCGTCTCGGTCCCCGGCCGGCCCGATATCCGCCTGCCGCTCGTTGCTGCGGCCGCCGTCGAGGAAGCCGGAGCGATGCTCAAGGGCTGGTTGTGGCTGAAGTCGCTCGTCGGCATGTGATCGCACATGCCGGGCCGCTTCATCAGTCTTGAAGGCGGCGACGGCAGCGGCAAGTCCACCCAGGCACGGCGGCTTGCCGAACGTCTCCGCGCCGCAGGAACGAGGGTCGTCCTCACCCGCGAACCCGGCGGCACGCCGGGCGCCGAGGCCGTGCGCGAACTGCTCGTCACCGGCGCCGCCGATCGCTGGACACCCTGGGCCGAAGCCTGTCTCGTCAACGCTGCCCGCGCCGAGCATGTGGCGCAGGTCATCGCCCCGGCGCTCGCCCGCGGTGACTGGGTGGTGTGCGACCGCTTCATCGATTCGACCCGGGCCTATCAGGGCGCCGGCAAGGGGCTTGCCGATGCCGATCTGCGGGCGCTGCACGCGCTGGCAACCGATGATCTGTGGCCCGATCTGACACTGGTGCTGGTGCTCGATGCGGGGGAAGGGCTGGCGCGCGCCCAGGCCCGCGGCGCCGGCGAAGGCCGCTTCGAAGCCCATGATGCCGGCTTCCACGCCCGGGTTGCCGGCTTTTTCGATGGCCTGCCCGCGCGCGAGCCCGCTCGCTGCAAGGCCATTTCAGCCAGCGGCGCGCCGGAAGACGTCGCTGCGCGCATCGCCGAAGCCGTTGCCGGTCTCAGCCGGTGATCGGCCATGATGACCAGCTTTCGGCGTTCAAGACGGCCTTTGTCGCCGACCGCCCGCATCATGCCTGGCTGCTGACCGGGCCGCAGGGGCTGGGCAAGGCGCTGTTCGCCCAAAGCGCCGCGATCTGGCTGCTTGCCGGGCGCCCGGCAGGGGAGGGTTTCGAGGCCGCCGAAACCAGCGCCGCCGCATCGCTGATCGCCGCCGGCAGCCACCCCGATTTCCGCCGGCTAGTGCGGACGGAGGACGACAAGGGCAAGTTGCGCGCCGTCATCCGCATCGACGAGGTGCGCGCCCTGCAACCGCTGTTCCGCCAGACACCGTCGATCGCCGACTGGCGCGTCGTGATCGTCGACAGCGCCGACGAGATGAACCCGCAAAGCGCCAATGCCTTGCTGAAGAATCTCGAGGAACCCCCTGAACAGACATTGTTCTTCCTGATCAGCCACACCCCCGGACGCCTGCTGCCGACAATCCGCTCGCGCTGCCGGACATTGCGCTTCACGCGATTGCCCGATGCGGCGGTCGCGACGCTTATCGAACGCGCCGCGCCTGAACTCGATGACGCCGATCGCGCTGTGCTCGTCCGGCTTGCCGCCGGCGCGCCGGGGCGGGCGCTGCGCTTTGCCGAGGCAGGGGTTGCCGCCCTTGCCGATGCGTTGGCGGACCTGGCGGCAACGCCCGAGGCCGCCGCGCCGGCCAGGGCACTGGCCCTGGCGCGCTCGCTGGCCGGCAAGGCCAACAGCGCGCGCTATGCCGCTTTTCTCGAACTGGCGCCGGCAATACTCGCCGACTCCGCCCGCACCCGCCGCGGCCCCGCCCTGGCGCGCACCCTGGCCGACTGGGAAGCTGCAACGGACCTCGCAAGTGGCGCCGTGGCGCTGTCACTCGACCCGCAATCGGTGGCCTTCGATATCGCAGGCAGGGTGGCGGCGCTGGCAAAGCCGTAAGCCTGCAGTCCATCCCCCACCGTCGCCCCGTGCTCGACACGGGGCCCCGCTTTCCAGTTCGCCAGCAATCGCCCACATTGTTGCCATGGAGAAGGGCGGCTGGGTTTATATCATGGCAGACCGCTATCGCGGCGGCATGTATGTCGGCGTTACAGCCAACGTCATCGTCCGTGTCCAGCAGCATCGGGAGGGCGTCGGCGCGGAACACGTCAAGCGCTACGGCATCACACGCCTCGTCTATGCCGAACGACATGAGGAGATCGTTCCGGCAATTGCCCGCGAAAAACTGGTCAAGAAATGGCGCCGCGAGTGGAAATTCGCATTGATCGAAGCCGATAACCCGGATTGGCGTGATCTATGGGATGAGTGGTTTCCAGATGCCCAAATCTAGCGGGGCCCCGTGTCAAGCACGGGGCGACGGGTTTTGCTGGTAACCAGTTTTCTCTTTCATCGTCGCCCCGTGCTTGACACGGGGCCCCGCTTCTTGCCGCGCTCGCACCAGGTTGCCTCGCCCACGGTCACTTGCGCTGGTAATGTTGCATATAGGCTCAGGCCGCACTCTGGGCCCTCAAGCCCCAACCTTGACATTTCTCACCAATATGGTTAGCTGTCTAAGAGCTGAATTGCGTTACGCCGTCGCGAGCCGCGTCTTCAGGCTCGACATGAGCGAAGTCCATGTTTTTACTAGCTTATCAGGAATAACGCGACTGCCGTGTGATCTTAATGTGGACTTATCGCCACCAACAGGCTGAATTGACGCCATATTTCGCAAAACGGCGCTCTAAAATAACATTATCCACCATCGACCGCGGCGGCGCGGCAGTTGCGCAAAGCGCGCTTCTCCCGCATTCGGTGCGCCATGACGAAACGCTATTATATCACCACCGCCATCGCCTATCCCAATGGCCGGCCGCACATGGGCCATGCCTATGAAGCCATCGCCACCGATGCCATTGCGCGCTTTAAGCGGCTCGATGGCCATGATGTCCGGTTTCTCACCGGCACCGACGAACATGGCCTCAAAATCGCCCAGGCGGCCCGCGCGGCCGGTGTCGAGCCGCGCGCCTATGTCGATGAAATGGTCAAGCCTTTCATCGATCTCGATACCCAGCTCGGCATCAGCTTCGATCGCTTCATCCGGACGACGGATGATGACCACAAGGCGCTGTGTCAGGCACTGTGGCAGCGCATGGCCGACAAGGGCGATCTTTATCTCGGCCGCTACGAAGGCTGGTATTCGGTTCGCGACGAAGCCTATTATGACGAAGCCGAACTCGTTGCTGGCGAGGATGCCAGCGGCGCGCCGGTGAAGCTTTCGCCCCAGGGAACGCCCGTCGAATGGACGGTCGAGGAAAGCTGGTTCTTCAAGCTTTCGGCCTATGCCGAACCATTGCTCCAGCTTTACGCCGATCACCCCGAATTCATCCAGCCCATAAGCCGTTTCAACGAGATGCGCGCCTTTGTTGCCGGCGGGCTTTCCGATCTATCGATGTCGCGGACAAGTTTCGACTGGGGGGTGCCGGTGCCGGGGTCGCCCGGCCATGTCATGTATGTCTGGGTCGATGCGCTTGCCAATTACCTCACCGGCGCTGGCGGTCTGGAAGGCGAATGGTGGCCGGCCGATCTCCATGTCATCGGCAAGGATGTCGTCCGCTTCCACACCATCTACTGGCCGGCGTTCCTCATGTCGGCGGGCATTGCGCTGCCGAAAACCGTGTTCGGCCATGGCCATGTCCTCAGCCGCGGCGTCAAGATGTCGAAGTCGCTCGGCAATGTCGTCGATCCGGCCGAAATGGCGGAACGCTTCGGGGTCGATCGGCTGCGCTGGTTCCTGGCCCGCGATGTCGCCTTTGGCGAGGACGGCAGCTACAGCGATGAAGCCATCATCGAGCGGACCAACGCCGATCTGGCGAACGGCATCGGCAACCTCGCGCAACGCGCGCTGTCGATGGTGGCGAAGAACCTCGGCGGTGTCATGCCGGCAGCGAGCGACCATGCCGGCGCCGCGGAACTGGCGGCGAGCGTGACAGCGCTCACCAACGCCTATTTTGCCGCCATGAACGGCTTGCAGCTCCACCGCGCGCTCGAAGCCGTGATGGGCATGGTGTCGGCCGCCAATGGCTTTTTCGCCGAAGCGGCGCCCTGGAAGCTCGCCAAGACCGATGAGGCCGCGATGGCCGGCGTCCTCGGCATCACGCTCGATGCGACGCGCCGCATCGTGCTGCTTGTCCAGCCCTTCATGCCCGCTTCGTCTGCGGCACTGCTCGATCAGCTTGGCGTTGCCAGCGATGCCCGCGACTTCAGCAGCTTCGACACGATCGTTGCAGCCGGCACTTCACTTGCCGCACCGCAGGGCGTCTTCCCGCGCTGGGCCGAACCCACATGACTGTGCAGTTGCGCCTTGCCACCGAAGCCGATCTGCCGGCGCTTCGTGCCATGATGGCACGCGCGATTGCCGAGTTGCAGAAAGGCTTTCTCGATGCGGCCGAGATCGAGGCCAGCAAGGCGATGATGGGACTCGATACCCAGTTGATCGCCGATGGCTGCTATTTCCTCGCCGAAATCGATGGCCAGCTTGCGGGCTGCGGCGGCTGGAGCCGGCGCGCGACGCTGTACGGCGGCGATCACAGCGCGGGCAGGGATGCGCGAACCCTCGACCCCGCCACCGAGCCGGCGCGGGTGCGGGCGATGTACACCAACCCGGATTTCGCGCGTCGCGGTGTCGGGCGCGCCGTGCTTGCAGCGTGCGAAAATGCGGCGCGGGCCGCGGGCTTTTCCCGGGTCGAGCTGATGGCGACGCTGTCAGGAATTCCGCTCTACACCGCAGCCGGTTTCGTCGCCATCGAGCGGATTCTCGATACCAACGGCGGCACGCCGGTGCCGCTGGTGCGGATGGGGAAGGGGCTTTGAATGCTGGTCGATAGCCATTGCCATCTCAACTACCCGGGCGTCGTCGAGGATGTCGCGGGCGTGCTGGCGCGGGCGCGGCAAGCGGGCGTCAGCGGCTTTCTCGGCATTTCGACGCGTCGCAACGAATGGGATGCCGTCATCGCCCAGGCCGATGCCGAGCCCGACATCTGGGCGACAATCGGCATTCACCCACACGAAGCCGATCATCACCCCGATACCGATACGGCGGCGCTGGTCGACGCCGCCGGACACGCCCGCGTCATCGGCATCGGCGAAACGGGGCTGGATTATCATTACGACAAGTCCGACCGCGACCGGCAGAAAGCCAGCTTTTCGGCGCACATCGCCGCGGCGCGCGTCACCGGTCTGCCGCTGATCGTCCACACCCGCAATGCCGAGGCCGATACGCTCGAACTGCTGGCGGCGCCGGGGGAAGGGGCCCTGAAGGGTGTCATCCATTGCTTCACTGCAAGCCAGGCCTTCGCCGAAAGCGCGCTGGCACTTGGTTTCTACATCTCCATTTCGGGGATCGTCACCTTCAAGAACGCCCGCGACCTTCAGGCGACGGCAAAGACGATTCCTGCCGATCGCCTGCTCGTCGAAACTGATTCCCCGTTTCTCAGCCCGGTTCCGGTGCGCGGGCGTCCGTGCGAACCGGCGTTCGTCGCCCATACGGCGCGGTTTCTGGCCAGTATCAGGGGCGAAGGCTTCGAAGATCTGGCGACAACAACGACCCGCAACTTCTTCTCACTCTTCGATAAGGCAGCTGCTTGAAAGTCACCATCCTGGGGTCGGGAACGTCGAGCGGCGTGCCCCGCATCGGCGGTGTCGATGGCGCCGGCGACTGGGGGGCATGCGACCCCGCAGATCCGCGCAACCGCCGCCGCCGCGCATCGATCCTCGTCACGCATGGCGATACGGTCATCCTCGTCGATACCGGCCCCGACCTGCGCGAGCAGCTGCTTTCGGCGCGGGTCCAGCGGCTCGATGCCGTGCTGCTCACCCATGATCATGCCGATCACAGCCATGGCCTCGATGATCTGCGGCAGGTGTTTCACGCCATGGGCACGACCGTTGCCTGTTACGCCAGCGCCGAAACCTGGGCCGTGCTGCGGCCACGCTTTGGCTATGTCTTCGAAGGCACGCGCTTCTACCCGCCGACGTGCACGGCAACGGTGCTCGACGGGCCGCTACGGATCGGCGATGTGACGGTCACGCCCTTTGCCCAAGACCATGGCAATATCGATTCCACCGGTTTTCGCTTCGATGCGGCGGGCAGGGCGCTGGCCTATTCGACCGACGTCAAGCGCCTCGACGACCGGGCGGCGGCCGCGCTGGCGGGCCTCGACCTGTGGGTTGTCGATGCGCTGCGCCGGAACCCGCATCCGACCCATAGCCATCTTGCACAAACGCTTGAATGGATTGCAGAATATCGCCCCGACCGCGCTGTGCTGACGCATCTCGACCAGTCGATGGATTATGCCGGCCTTGCTGCCGAACTGCCGCCGCGCGTGGTGCCGGGACACGACAATCTGGTCATCGATCTCGGGCCATCCGGTTGCTGATGTGGCGGTCAGAGGCGCAGGGCAGCGTAACCAAGCGCCAGGGCAAAGGCTGCAACCGTTGCCGCACCGATGACAATCAAGGGCTTGGGACCGGCCTTGAGGATTTCGACCAGCGGCGACCGGATCGCGGTTGCAGCGACCGAAACCGCCAGCATCCAGGCCGCGGCTTCGCCGGCGAAGCCCGAAATCGCTGCGGGAATGAAGCCCGTGGAATTGACGCCGGCAACGGCGAAAAAGCCCAGCACGAACCAGGGCACCATGGCAATCTTGGGCTTGGCGCCGGTGATTTCGAGCTGCGCCGGGAACATCAGCGCCACCACGGCAAGAACCGGTGCGAGCAGTGCCACACGGGCCAGCTTGACGATCGTCGCCGTTTCCCCTGCGGCTGGCGAAAAGGCATAGCCCGCGCCAAGGGCCTGCGCGACATCATGAACCGAGCCACCCAGGAAATAGCCGGCCTGACCATCGGAAAAGCCCAGCGCCTCTGCGATCGACGGGTAAATGACCATGGCGAGCGAGCTCATCGACGAAATCCCGACGAGAACAAGGGTGAGTTCGGCCTGGCGAACGCGGCGCTCGCCCAACGTCGCAAACAAGGCCATCGCTGCAGAGCCACCGCAGATGGCAACCGCGCCGCCAGCCAGCACACCGAATGGCGCCGAATAGCCGAGCGCACGCGCTGCCAGAACGCCGGCGCCGAGCGTTGCCGCAACGGTGATGACGACCATCACCAGCGCTTCCGGACCCAGCGCCGCGATCTGCCCGAAGGTTATCCGCGCCCCGACGAGCACGATTGCCCAGCGCAGCAGCTCGCGCGACGCCAGCGTCAAGCCAGGCGTCAAACGCGAGTCCGCCGACAGGAAATTGAGCGCCAGCCCGATCAACAGCGCCATCAGCGTCAGTGGCGCGCCATAGCGTTGGTTGAGACTCGCCGCCGCCATGGTCGCGAGCACGGCAATGATGACGCCTGGCAGGTAATCACGGGCCCGGGCCTTTGGCGTCGCCTCGATATCGCCGAACAGGTCGGCAGCCTGGGGAACATTGGGCGGGGGCATGCTCGACGGTCGTTACCGGTGCGACCGTTCATCGCCAAGCCTTATGTTATTTAACATAATACATATTATCGAGATAGTGCTATCGAAGCAGCAGGTCGTTGCCGGACAGGCAAGCCGGTCTTAGCACTCACAAAAAACACTGGGAGCTATTCGATGCCTGATTTGTCCCGTCTCGCTGCAATCATGGCGCGGCTTCGTGACCCCGCTAGCGGCTGTCCCTGGGACCTAGCCCAGGATTTCGACACGATTGCGCCTTACACCATCGAAGAAGCCTATGAAGTCGCCGATGCTATCGGCCGCCGCGATTTTTCCGAGCTGCGGTGCGAACTCGGCGACTTGCTCTTTCAGGTCATCTTCCATGCCCGCATGGCTGAAGAAGCCGGGCATTTCCACCTCGATGACGTTGTGAACTCAATCTGCGCCAAGATGGAGCGGCGTCACCCGCACATCTTCGGCGACGCCGCGCGGGCCGAGAATGCCGGTGCCCAGAAAGCCGATTGGGAGGCCATCAAGGCTGCTGAACGTGCGGCATCGGGAACCGCCTCGGCGCTCGATGGGGTTGCAACCGCCCTGCCCGCATTGATGCGCGCCGAAAAGCTGCAGTCCCGCGCTGCCCGTGTCGGCTTTGATTGGCCCGATGCGACGAGCGTCCGCGCCAAGGTGATCGAGGAGCTCGATGAGTTCGATACGGCTATGGACGACGCCCATCGCGCCGAGGAAGCCGGCGACCTGTTGTTCGCTCTCGTCAACTATCTGCGCCACCATGATATCGATCCGGAAACAGCGCTTCGGGCTGGCAATGCCAAGTTCGAACGCCGGTTTCGGGCCATGGAAGCCCTGGCTGGGGATGACTTCGGTGCCCTGCCCCTCGCAGCGCAGGAAGCGCTTTGGAACAAGGTCAAGGTGCACGAACGAAAAGAGGCCGCAGCTTGCGCTGCGGCCCCAAATCGGTCGGACTCTGGACTTGTTTAGAAGTCCATACCGCCCATGCCGCCCATGCCGCCACCGGGCATGCCGCCAGCGCTGCCCTTGTCGTCAGCAGGCAGGTCGGTGATCGCGGCTTCGGTAGTGATCAGCAGCGATGCAACCGAAGCGGCATCCTGCAGCGCCGTACGGACGACCTTGGTCGGATCGATCACGCCGGCGACCACGAGGTTTTCGTAGACATCGGTCTGGGCGTTGAAGCCGATCTTGTCGTCGTTGCCGTCAAGCAGCTTGCCCGAGACAACCGCACCATCATGGCCGGCGTTCGAGGCGATCTGGCGCACCGGGGCGAACAGCGCGCGGCGGATGATATCCACACCGCGGGTCTGGTCGTCGTTCGCGCCCTTCAGGCCTTCAAGCGCCTTAGTGGCATAAAGCAATGCCGTGCCACCGCCCGGAACGATGCCTTCTTCAACGGCTGCGCGCGTGGCGTGCAGGGCATCGTCGACGCGGTCCTTGCGCTCCTTGACTTCGACTTCGGTCGAACCGCCAACCTTGATGACCGCAACACCGCCGGCGAGCTTTGCAAGACGCTCCTGGAGCTTTTCCTTGTCATAATCGCTGGTGGTGATTTCGATCTGGGCGCGGATCTGCTCGACACGGCCCTTGATGCTGTCGGCATCGCCGGCGCCATCGACGATCGTCGTGTTGTCCTTGTCGATGGTGACGCGCTTGGCCTGGCCGAGCATCGGCAGGGTGACGTTCTCGAGCTTGATGCCGAGGTCTTCCGAAATCATCTCGCCCTTGGTCAGGACAGCGATGTCTTCCAGCATGGCCTTGCGGCGATCACCGAAGCCCGGCGCCTTGACCGCTGCAACCTTGAGGCCGCCACGCAGCTTGTTGACCACGAGCGTTGCAAGCGCTTCGCCTTCGACATCTTCAGCGATGATCAGCAGCGGGCGGCCCGACTGGACGACCGCTTCGAGCACCGGCAACAGCGCCTGGAGGTTCGACAGCTTCTTTTCGTGGATCAGGATATAAGGCGAATCGAGTTCGACCTGCATCTTCTCGGGGTTGGTAATGAAGTAAGGCGACAGGTAGCCGCGATCGAACTGCATGCCCTCGACGACGTCGAGTTCGCTCTCCATGCCCTTGGCTTCTTCGACGGTGATGACGCCTTCCTTGCCGACCTTTTCCATTGCCTTGGCAATCATGTCACCGATTTCGCTCTCGCCATTGGCCGAGATGGTGCCGACCTGAGCGATTTCCGAGGTGCCGGCGACCGGCTTCGAACGCGCCTTGAGATCGGCGACGACCTTGCCGACAGCGAGATCGATGCCGCGCTTCAGGTCCATCGGGTTCATGCCGGCGGCAACCGACTTCATGCCTTCGCGAACGATCGCCTGGGCAAGCACGGTGGCGGTGGTGGTGCCGTCCCCTGCGATGTCGTTGGTCTTCGAAGCGACTTCACGAACCATCTGGGCGCCGAGGTTCTCGAAGCGATCCTTGAGTTCGATTTCCTTGGCGACGGTCACGCCGTCCTTGGTGATGCGCGGGGCACCGAACGACTTTTCGATGACGACATTACGGCCCTTGGGACCGAGCGTCACCTTTACGGCATCGGCGAGGATGTCGACGCCGCGCAGAATGCGCTCACGCGCGTCGCGGCTGAACTTAACGTCTTTGGCTGCCATGTTGATTTCCTTCGTTTACAAGCTGACGATCAGATGTTCCGGCTTCAGCCGAGAATCCCCAGGATGTCGCTTTCCTTCATGATGATCAGGTCTTCGCCGCCGACCTTGACCTCGGTGCCCGACCATTTGCCGAACAGGATCTTGTCGCCAGCCTTGACTTCGAGCGGATGGACGGTGCCGTCATCGCCGCGTGCACCGGTGCCGACCGAGACGACTTCGCCTTCTTGCGGCTTTTCCTTGGCAGTATCGGGGATGATGATCCCGCCGGCGGTTTTTTCTTCGGCTTCGACGCGGCGCACGAGCACGCGGTCATGGAGCGGACGGAAAGTCATTAGGCCCTCGCTTTTGTTAGCTATTCTGCCGCTAGCACTCACCCGAGGAGAGTGCCAGCAGTGGCGCTGCATATGTGCGCCATGCCCGGCGACGTCAACCCGCGTCATCGAAAATTCACGGGCAATGGACCTGTGGACGACCTGAAGACTATGCGTACAGAACAATGGTGCGCTCGGCTGGATTCGAACCAGCAGCCTCAGGATTAGAAGTCCATCCTACCCGCGTTTCGGGCCGTTGCAGGCCGTATCAATTCCTAGGTATCTCTCCGTTTTAGCTAATGATGCTATTGCGTTATCGTTGGGTTCACGTAACATTCCGTTTCACGGGGCTACATGGCATTAGCTGTCGAATGTAGCCCCAGCGTAGCCCCGGACAAGCTGGGGCTACATTTCGAGGCGGGCCACATGACAGAAAAAATTGAACTTACCGACCGCGCGCTGCGCAACTTGAAGCCAGCACCGGACGGCAAAAGATATGAGATCGCCGACACACATATCGGCGGATTGCGCGTCAGAGTCGGCGAGGATGAAACCGACAAGGGCAAGGCGGGCGCTATCTCGTTTGTGCTTTATGCGCGCTTTCCGCCTTCAACAAACCCGACCAGACGGGGGCTTGGCACCTTTCCCGCAATGTCGCTTGCAGAAGCGCGCAACAAGGCACGGGAATGGAAAGCGGAGATCGCCAAGGGCATCGACCCCAAGGCCGCCACAGAGGCCGCTAGAGCCGCTACAGACGCCGCAAAGGCAGTCGCCGCGACAAAGACATTCGACGCCGTTGCTGATGCCTTTATCAAGCGCCACGTGCGCAACAAAGACCGCCTGCTGCGCAGCGCTGACGAGATCGAAAAGCTGTTGCGCAACCATGCTCGACCGACCCTTGGCGGCAAGCAGGTTGGCGAGATACGCCGCTCGGACATCGCCAAGCTACTCGACACAATCGAGGACAACGCCGGGCCTCGGGCTGCTGACAAAACACTAGCGATTCTGTCCAAGCTGTTTGTCTGGTGGCAGAGCCGCGAGGACGATTTTGTAAGTCCGGTTGTGCGGGGCATGGGGCGCTTCAACGCCAAAGAACGGGCGCGCTCTCGTATCCTGGGGCGCGACAACGACCGAAAGGCGGACGACGCCGAATTGCAGGCGTTCTGGGCCGCTACAGGAGACGCGGGCACGTTTGGCGCTTTCTGTCGGCTGTTGCTGCTCACCGGGCAACGTAAGGCTAAGGTGGCGTCACTGCGGTGGCAGGACATCGACGCAACCGGGCTTTGGACAATCCCCGTCGAAACGCGCGAGAAGACCAATGCAGGCGCGCTGCAACTGTCCAAGCTGGCGCTCGATATTGTCGCCAACGTGCCACGCCGGGCCGATAGCGAGTATATATTTGCGGGGCGGCACCTGGGGCCGATCAACAACTTTTCGAAGCCCAAGCTGGCGCTCGATAAGGCTTTCGCCGAACACTACGGGAAAGCCCCTGCCCCATGGGTGCTGCATGATCTACGCCGCACGGCAAAGAGCCTGATGGCGCGGGCCGATGTGCTGCCGCACGTGTCCGAGCGGGTGCTGGGCCATGCGATTGCGGGCGTCGAGGGCGTCTATGACCAACACGATTACGCCGCTCAAAAGACGGACGCGCTGGCAAGGCTGGCGGCATTGGTCGCAGAGATCATCGACCCTCGCCCTGCTGACAACGTGGTTCACATCAAAGTAGGACGCGGCTAATGGGCTGGGCCAAGCATATGCCAAAACTCAGGGCCGCTGTTGAGAAGGCAGCGCCGGGCGTTAATGCTGCGGAGATCGTAGCTATTGCAGAGCTTTACACTGCCGAGCTTTCAGACAAGACGCCGAAGCTTAATGCAGTCGAAATAGAACACTATTTCGATAACTTGATACATCTAATTGTCGAACTAGCTGTCGATCTCAAGAATTTACCACATGAAATAGGTGACGCGATTATTATAGCAGGCGCGTATGGTGAAATTTCTTTTGACGCCATGCGGGTCGCAAGTACAGCGCTTGATAGGGCGTGGCGTGAGCTTGCAATAGCAGAACGCCGTTTTATTGATGCTGCTCACCGCAATGACGAATTTAAAGCTGCCAAAACCGCGGCGACACAAAAGAAGAAAGGCGGCAAGCCACCAGCCATCGAGCGCAAAATGCTGGTTCGAAGAATTAAGCGACAACTTGAGATTGACGGTTTGAAGGTTGACCTGCGAGAGCAAGGGCCACTGTGCCTGATAACAGATGCAGTGTTAGAATATTCGGGTGAAAAGGATTTGCTTCAAAAGCCTGGGGCAAAGGCGTTTTCGATTAGAAGCGTTGTCCGAAACGCACTTGCCGACTGACCAAAACCTGCAACCCATGCAAAGGTTTCGGTCACATTGGCCTTTTGCCCCCGCACTGAAACGTCCCTAAATACCATGCCACTAACTGCAAAAGGTGGCACGGATGACCGACCGAATATTGCTCAAACCCCAGATTGCCGAAAAGTCGGTATGAGTTTGCCAACCGTCTGGCGCGAACAAAAGGCCGGGCGCTTCCCCCAGTTTGACAAGATTTCAGCGGGCCGCGTTGGTTTGCGGGAATCTGTTCTTTGCGAATGGCTCAACGGTCGCCGCGATTGGGGGCAGTAATGCAAAACACCCCCGCCCGTTTGGGCGAGGGTGCTAGCGTTTTGCTTGGCGGCAAGGCTGCACCCTATCCGAAAACTAAAGACGCTGCAACGATCGAACAGGTTGCGCGCGATGTCCTGGCGAAGCTGTCGAGGCCGCGCATCACTGGCACGCTTCGCCCCCGGTGGCCGGCATGACGGTTGTTACCCTTCGCAGCGAGCCAATCCGGGCAATCGTCATCAAGGCAAGGGCGACCGATCACGGCGCTTACCTTGTCGAGATGATGGCACGGGGCAGCATGGGCGCGCGTGCCGTTCGCATCGGCCAATCATTTGGCGCGCCCGATATCGAGGCGGCAATGGAGTGCGCCCGCAGCCTTCGCCAGCGCCACGGGCTGCCGATCCTTGACCTGTCTAGGGGCGCGCCAGAGCCTTCGCTTGGGGGTACTGCATGACGCCGGATATTAGAGCAATCGCGCGTGTCATGGGCGGCGAAGCGCGTGGAAACAGCGCCATTTTTCCGACGCCGGGTCATAGCTCAAAAGACCGCGGCTCAATGGCAACCCTTGCGCCCGGCGCGCCCGATGGCGTTCTCGTCAACAGCTTCAATGGTGGCGACCCTCTCAAGATCAAAGACGAGATTAGGAACAAGGGCGCGCTACCGCCCCGCCCTGCACCGACCGGCGATAGTTGGCAGACGACGGGCACGTTTCCCTACACCGACGAAAGCGGACAACCGCTTTATCGGACAGTCCGGAAGGAAAAGGCAGGCAAAACTAAACGCTTTGTTGCCGAACGATTTGAGGCGGGGCGCTGGGTCAGCAACATGGGGGACGTTCGGCGCGTCCTGTACCGGCTGCCTGATGTTCTCACAGATCCAACGAAACCGGTCTATCTTGTGGAAGGCGAGCGCAAGGCCGACAAGCTGGCGGACTGGGGCCTGACGGCGACCGCCGTCGCATTTGGTTGCAACGGTTGGCGCAAGGCATATGCAGACGCTCTGGCGGGACGGACCGTCTTGATCTTGCCCGACAACGACGAGCAAGGCCGTAAGTTCGCGGACAACGCGAAGCGCGACCTTGAGGCGGCGGGCTCTGACGTTCGCGTAATCGCATTGCCCGGCCTTCCTGTTGCCGGGGACATCATCGACTGGACCGGCAGCGCCAGTGACCTTGCCGCGCTGGTCGAGGCAAAAGCTGAGCCGTCGCAAAGTCTGGGGCTGCAAATCATCGACGCTGGCGACTGGCACGGGCAACCGGTGCCAGATCGCAAGTGGATTGTTCCTGGCTGGGTGCCTTCGAACGCCGTGACCTTGCTCGCTGGCGCTGGTGGCACAGGCAAGAGTCTTTTCGTTCATCAATGGCTTTCAGCAATCGCTCTTGGCGACGAGTTCCTAGGAATGCGCGGGGCGCAGCCGGTGCCCGTTCTCTATGTCAATTGCGAGGACGAGGGCGACGAGCTTCACCGTCGCCAGTTCGACATTGCCCGCGCCTTCAACCGGCAATTGAGCAGCTACAGAGGCGCGGTGAAGATCGCCGCGCGGCTTGGGATGGACAACCCCCTTGGCATTATAGTAAGCGGTGGCTGGGCACCGCGGTTTTCGTGACGGGCTGATTTTGGCATGCGCTTGACCTGGTGTGTCGGGAGCGCGGCTTCATGGAACTACAAAGTGAGCTACGGATGGAGCCTGTGAACCGGGC
>Ga0209906_100348_pt1 | contig 24690 bp, 24 predicted proteins | sample FECB24metaG_FD_188303 | JGI IMG/M metagenome (GOLD analysis project Ga0209906, IMG submission 188303) | Cyanobacterial communities from the Joint Genome Institute, California, USA from Joint Genome Institute, California, USA - FECB-24 metaG... ... | reverse complement strand
GCGACATAGGAAAGGGCCCGATCGGGCCCTTTCCTATGTCGCACCCATCTCACGCAAGTGGCCGGCTTTTACTCCGCCGCGCTGGCCTGGAATTGCTCCGCCGTTGACAGGCGGAAGCGAGACCAATACGCCAAATACACGATACCCGGTGCGGTCAACTTGCCCTTTACCGATACCGATCAGGCGTTGGAGCATCTCGGTTGTCGCGTTGGGGCAGGCGGCTGGGACTGCAGTGATGCTGCCCGCGTCGCCGTGTTCTGCAACGGCGTCTGGTGCGGGCAATCGCCCGAGGCGATCCGCAAAATGGTGGAGGCGGGCTTCCCGCCCGAACGCATTCTCTACTATCGTAACGGCCTTCAGGGGTGGCTGCTGCAGGGGCTGAGCGTCTGGACCCCGGGGGAGGCTAAAAGCTTTTACATATAGGTCGAGTCCGCTAGAGCGGTCTTCGCAAGCCGCCTGATGTCCTTCGTGTTCTTCCACGTGATCAGCTACACAGCCGATACTCCCGTATTCACGCTGGCGGTTCGTACTTGCGACACTTGGCCGAGTGCGAAAAAAGGCCCGCCGAGAGTTTTCAACGGCGGGCCGTGCAGGAGATGGTCCCGAGGGTGATGGGATGAGGCCTCAGGACGGCCACCGAACCTTGCCCGCACCGGATTGTTCCATGCCGAGACGACAACATCGCCCGCCTGCTGGGGTAGTTTAAGATCGATCCTATGTAGCGGTCTTCTAACAGTTCTTCCTTACAATCTGGAGGGCTGCTGCCTACATCACAGTTCTAACCACCGGGGGAATCGTGCTTCGGATCAAAACAGCGTTTCTCGGGATCATGGTATCAATCGCCGTGACTACGGCGGCAATTGGAAACGACATGTTGATCGATGACTTCAGCGGAAAACCAGCCGAAAGCTGGCGGTTTTTTGCCGACACGGTGATGGGAGGGGTGTCATCCGGGCAGGTTGTGTTCAAGCAGGAAAACGGCGTTGCCTACGCCCAAATGGTTGGCGTGGTCAGTACCGCGAATAATGGCGGCTTCATTCAATTTCGCAAGAAATTCGATAATGCACCCAGTGAGTCTATCAAGGGCATCCGTCTTGTCGCCCGTGGGAACAATCAGCGCTACTTCGTCCATCTGCGAACATCTGGCACAGTTCTTCCGTGGCAATACTATCAGGCTGGTTTCAACGTCACTGACGAGTGGCGGGAAGTGAGACTGCCGTTGGAAGGCTTTGAGCGGTCCGGGAAAATGCTGCGCGGCGTTCCAAAAGCTACAAGTCTGGACTCCGTGGGCATCGTTGCCTATGGGCGAGACCATCAAGCCGACATTCAAGTCCGTGAGATTGGCTTCTATTGACCGGCAACGCAGCGCCTTACACGCTCTCCGGACTCCTCTTCACCAGCCTCGCCAGCGTACTCCGAGACGCGCCGGTGGCGGCGACGACGCTGCTCCAGCTCTGCCCACCCCGAAGCATCTTCAGGATGGCGGCGTTTCGGTTGTGATCCTCGGGTCGGCCCCGGTATCGACCCTCGGTCTTAGCCTTGGCGATGCCCTGTGCCTGTCGCCGCCTACGGTCATCATAATCTTTTCTGGCGACGGCGGCGATCACGTCCATCATCATCGCGTTGATCGCTTCCTGCATGCGACTGGTGAACTCGTCGGCGCTGCCGGTGGCCATGCTCCAAGACGTTGGCAGGTCAAGGGCGACAACCCTGACTCGCCGCTGCCTGATCTCGTCCTTCAGACGTTCCCAGTCGGCAGCATTGAGTCGGCTCAGACGATCCACCTGCTCGATGAGGAGGATGTCACCCGGCTCACAATCAGTGAGGAGGCGGAACAGCTCTGGACGAGCCAGAGAGGCACCACTCTCGTTCTCGATGTATGTGGCGGCGATCTTGAGACCCCGTTCCTTGGCGAAGGCCTGCAGGTCAGCCTTGGCCCGGCTGGCGTCCTGTTCCTTGGTCGACGCGCGCAGATATGCCCTGACAAACATCGTGGAGGACCCTTCTGTGGGTTGATCGTCGGGCTGGCTGTGCCGTCAGTTCGGTTAGGATAGTTCGTTAATATCCGGTTCGATATGAATTGTCAATGTGAACTTATCGAACTACGATCAGGCCAGTTCGTGAAAGGTGTACCCAGTGGAACCGGTTGCCGACGATAGGCGTACCGGCATACCGGCGGCCCACCCAGTGCAGTATAGCGACGACGGCTGGGCGCGCGCGTCGCAGAGTTGACAGTCCTGCCTCACAGCAGGTTCAGCATGATCCTTGAGGCTGCGGCTTGCACAACAGCGTGGAAGTAAGTGTGGCGGCGGAAATCAGGGAGGTTCCACGTTCTGGTCTGGCAGGCGCTGATTGCGCTACGCTGCATCATCGCCTCGGGCTAGTGCAGCGGACAGATGTTCGTAATCTGATACAGTGCGCACTGGCCAACGATGAGCGATATCACGACGCTGCCCGCTAGTGCGCTGGCACACACGGCTATCGACAAGGGAATGTTTGTCATCCGCCCTCCTTCCAAGCCGACCCAACCCATAGGACGACCGCTCTGTTCCCCGGACCGTCCGGCATGGTTAACGAAGTGTCGCGATCTTCGGGCGCCGAGGATTGACAATCGACCTGTCGACAGTACATGTCCGTGTTATCGGATGAGTGAGCGTGAGAAGGATCAAGACAGTGAATGAAACCCCAATCGCCGGAAGTGATGAGGTAGTGGAACTCACTGTATCGATTGTATCGGCCTACGTGGCGAACAATAGTGTCCCGGTGACGGGACTTCCGGAGGTCATCGCATCGGTCCATGCTGCACTCGAAAAGCTTGGACGCTTGCAAGCAATTCCGGAACCGGTGACCCTTACTCCGCCCGTATCCATCAAGAAGTCGGTCACACCTGAGTACCTGATCTCCCTTGAGGACGGTCGGCATTACAAGACCTTGAAGCGGCACCTCAGGGTCCGCGGCCTGACACCTGCCGAATACCGCCAGAAATGGAATCTTCCCGGCGACTATCCGATGGTCGCGCCGGACTACGCGGCCAAGCGGTCCCAACTGGCGAAATCATCAGGGCTGGGCCGCAAGGCAGATGGGTCTGCTGCGAAGCCCAAGAAAGAGCCGGGCAAGCGTGGCCGTCCTCGGAACGCCGCTTAGGCGGTCAGCCGGGCCAAAACTCACTAGGCAGCGTCGATGGCATCGCGTTTCCCTCGCGGCTGGGCGCCCTCGCCGGTGATCAGTTCGATCCGTCGATAATCCTCAGCCATAAGCCTCAGCCATAAGCCTGTGCTTGAGGATAGCCTCAAGCCTCCCGCGTTATGCCGACTGTCCGGTCGAAATGGGGGCCAGTTCAGAATGGCACTACATCGCGCCGGGCAAGCCGATGCAGAACGGCTATATCGAGAGCTTCAACGGCCGGATGCGCGACGAGCTTTTGAATGAGAGCCTGTTCTTCGGCCTCGACCACGCCCGCAGCGCCATCGCCGAATGGCGGCAGGACTTCAACACCGCGAGACCGCATTCCTCGCTCGGATACCAGACCCCGGCGGCTTTCGCGGAGACCTCGCCGCAACCGGCTCCGACGCTTCGCTCGATAGGGGCTTCGTGTCTCAGCCGGTTGCTCAACTCGCGCCTTACGGCGTAACACAAACGGCCGAGGCTCTAATCGCAGCTGGATCACAGTTCAGTGACAGGTCAAACTCGCTTCGATCCGTATCTGGTTGCGGATTTACGAGGCGGTGACCTAGTAAGCCGAACTAGGCAAGCACCTTGTCCCCCGGCATCACAGCGGTGACGAATCGGTACGACTTGTTCATGTAGTAGCGAGGATCATTTTTGATGAGCTCCATAAATTCTTTGTGCCCTTCTTTGCTTCGTCCAACTAGGCAGCCCGCACTGGTGCGACCAAGATCGCTCGCCGGTGCGTCGTACCCCCAATGCTGGTTAATTGCGAACAAACCGGTATCGACCGCATCGCCCGTACGAATATAGTCCTTGTTCATGTCACGATGGACGCTGACGGGCCCGACTTGCACAAGTGCTTCGTGCCCCGACGCTAGCGACGCATGGTGCATGCCGACTGACCATGATTTGTACTGATTGAACGCGATACGGGCGGCGCCTTTCGAATTCATCGGGTTCTCGGTCCAGTATTTGCCCGGCTCGGTCGTGCCCTCCCATATTGAACCTGCGAAACTTGGTATTCCTGATTCGGATATGCTGAACACAATTCGAAGGTCGTTGAACTTGTTTGGAGCATCGTCATTGGGTGTGCCATCCGCATTGGCGCCTTCGAGGTAGATGATGTTTTTGCATTTCGGGTGCCTACAAATGAAATAGTTTTGTGCCTTCATATAAGAGATCACCTTGTCGAACCAACTGGCGGTTGGGACGATCTCAGCGAGCGTCTTGGTCGGCGACAACAGCTTCTGCGCAATTTCGCGCGTGAAACCATTGCTTAGGTACAGGCTATTCAGGGCACAAAACTCGCTCAGCGCCCAGTTCGATACCGGACCGAACACTCCATCGGCCGGTGGATCGAGATACCCCAGTTCGAATAACCTCCACTGTATGGCCTTAACCAGAGTGGTTTGGCCTCCAAGTTCAGCAAGCCGGATAGGCGGCCCGTTGAACTTCGTTAACGCATCCGAAGTTGCTGCGGTGGGTGCCGACTTCGCGCTTGAACGATATTTTGACGGCTGGATCCGCTGGTCCATGTAGTCGTTCAGCCAATTGCGGTAAGCGCGTGTCGTGTCTCCGCCGGCGGCGTCGACATAGGATTTTGCCTTGGCCAACCCCACTTGAGTCTCAAGGTCGCTGAACGTGTGGGAATCTGTTCCCTTAATGATTGCCTTGGCGCCACCAAGGCCTTCGTGATGCGCCATGTAGATGAAGCGTGCCTTCTCATCGTCGCCGATCTCGTCTTCGACAAGACCGTCCTGGATCAGGCTGTTGAGATTGAGCGCACCGAATTCTGCTGCAGACACAATGGAGAGTTCGGGATCGAAACGAAGCTGAAGAATATCGTTGTGCCTCCCGTACACCACATCATTCGAGGCCGACAGAAACCCTTTCTTTTTGCACTCGTCGTTGAGCATCGTTGAAGGCCTCTGGGCGTGTGCCATCCATGTGGCATCGAGGAACTGCGTAAGGCCCGAGGCACTGCTGGTTCCAGCCTTGGAATTGCTGTTCCATTGACCGCTCGGCAATTTCGCCGCCTCGGCATCAATCAGCGCGGCGAGCGCCGCAGCGTCGATTCCGGTAATCTGCTCTGCCCTTAGCAATGCTGCCCGGTAGGGCTCGTTTGCGCCCAGGGTCAGCGCAGATTCAACCTGCTCTTCGGAAGTTTCGGTCTTGCCTGTCTCCGTACCACCTGACGGGACCGTATCTGTCTGCACCCAACCGCTGGCCGTGCCGCCGAAAACAAGCTGCACAGTCACCTTCATCCACGACCCGACCGTAGCGCCTCGCTCAATAATCTCGCCTTGGACGGTGTTGGGAGTGCCCAGTGGCTCGTTGAAGAGCTCTACAAAAGTTTCTGTAATCTCGCCAAGATTCGCGGATAGGGTCCAACCGACAATCGTATTTCCTGACTGGTCGGTTCTGGAGACTTTTGACCAGGTTACCAGTTCCTTGAGCTTCTCAACTTTGTCCCCGACATTGAGATCGGCCAGCGGCTCTGCGCTGTCGTCCGGATCTGGCCAGATTCTGCTCGGAGACTTCACAATAAAATGTGCCATGATACCCTCCTCGTCTTCATGATTGAAGATTTCTTGATCAAGGAACCTGCCTGGTACTAAGTCACCGTAATACCCTGTGGCATAGACTGCTCCCCCAACTTGGAGTCCACGAGGATAATCTGCCAGATGCCCGATGTGTCGCTCGCCGGAATGTCGATTTTGATGACCAGGCGGCTGGTCGATTTCTCGGCAATGGTCGCAGGTGCATCCTTGCCGTTGAGGCGGAGTTTAACGCTGGATATTCTCTCGAGATTGGTGCCTTTCAACGTTATGTCTTTCGGACCGGAACCTTTCACGTAGGCTAACTGGTCGATGTTCTCGATCGTCGGCGCCGACGGCTTGATGTTCGATACTTCGGTGGATGGCGCCACCGCCCTCGATCCGAAGTAGAAGCTTGCAATCGACGTCACGAGCGTGCCCACCAGCACAAGGAGCTGCTTCGCGAAGTCGACGCCCTCTTGCGAAGCGCCCTTCGTGAGAACCGCCGTAAAGCCATTGCCGTCCGCTGCGGGATAGGCTTGAAAGTTGAGATCTCCGTACTGCTTGAGCAGCCCCGCACGCGTTGGCTCGTCAATATTGTTCAGAATGGTCATTTGGCCATTGGAGAGGCTTCCGTAGAGATAGATGGAGAGGATCGCAAACAGCACGATCAGCATCAGTGCGATAACCGCGCGGATTGAGCCCTCGGGCAGTGCCAGCGCCTGGGTCTTGTCTTGGAGGTCATATGTCGCAAACACGATTGCTAGCAGACAGAGTAATATCACTAGAACGATGACTGCTCCGACCGCCAACATGGGTAGTCCCGCCACAGCGGAGATGTTCGTCTCTAAGAGTACGATGACGGAAGACCCGATCATGACCAATACGACGGCCAGAAATCCGATCAAAATCACGCTGTTAGACACTCTGGACATCAGTATTCTCCTCTAAGAACCGGGCTTGGCGATACATCTTTCGTCAGTGGAGATTGTACAGATTAGCAGCGGGACATTTTCTTTGCCGCTTTCAGGAAGGATGACATCAAGGATATCGTCGCCATCAAGATCGACGACCAGCATTGGACCACGGCTAACCGTTAGAAACATTTCTTTGGCCCACTCGACTGCGCTTATTTGCTTTCCCCCTCTCCTCGGCGGTTCCGACGAAAGGATAAGGATTTCCGGCGCAGGTTGCGCCAGCGCTGGACAAGTGCCGTCCGAGCGAACAAACAGCGTGGCAATCTGAAACTTTCCAACCCAGTCCTTTGATACAAAAGGCTTCAGCTTGGAAAAGATTACTAGTGAACCTCCGTCACGCGCGATGACTTGTGGCGGACGCAGCAACCACTCCGAGCCCAAGCCGGGCACGCATCCATCCGCGACGCGATCGACTGGGGCGATTTCGGTTAGTCGGTCATCTATGTCTGGTGGCGGCAGGCGCCATTCCGGCATGATTACCGAACCTGTGCCAACTCCTGTCGAAATACTCCTCAAGCTTGCAAGAATGGGTGCCGAATTGTTTCGGTCAAGCACGAAAGCCGGCTCATCAGCTTCCGAAAAGCCTGCTAGCAAAACCGTTCCAAGAGAAACAGCCGTGTCATCGCGAGTCCCAGGCCCAGCGCCTATATCTACGGCGGCTCGGCGGAGGATTGCGTCTTCCTGGTAGGAAGCCTTACGCCCTGTCCAAGCTTCATAGTCCGCTTCGCGTCGTGTCCACGCGATCGTTGGCGCAGCCAAGCCGGCAGACCCGCGCAGCACGAAAGGAAGAGAAGCGAAGTTGCGATATCGGTTCTTTTCAACGCTGTTTGGCTTACGAGACAAACGATCGTTGATGCTGAGCGGCTCCTGCTCTTGAACCAGAGGCAGTCCGAAGTTTGTCTTGATCGACACGTGCACAAAGCACGGTGCATTGCCCTTATCCTCACCACGACAACTGTGGTTGCGAAGGCTAATCAAGGAAAGATCGTGGTCGGCGACTGAACCAAAGTCTGCAGGCTGCAGTTGATCGATTTGGGGATCGTCACGCAGAGTCTCATCACGACCAATCTGGGCCATGAGAGCATTTGGATTTGCATCGATCTTCCCACGTTCGGAAGTACAGAATCCTTCAGCATAGGATGCCATTTTAGGCGCAATGGCGAGAAATTGTCCAACGGTTGTATCCTCACTTTCTCTTTGCCACCACACGAACCAATCTACTGCATTCTCACCAGTTCCCGTATGTATCACGAGCGGCGGTGAGGTCAGGTAACGAGGGTCACCAGGAATTGTCTTGTACCGGACGTACTCGCGGTATCCGGCTGAGTATGAAACAATGGTTCCGGCCGGCCTGATATCGAAGCGGTAGATTGCCTTACCACCGATGGCTGCCGCACAGGGCGGTGCATCCGCTATGCGATACACGGTGTAGCCAGAGGTCCGTGCCGGATAAGGGTCAAACTCAAAGAAAGTTGAGGCGTTCTTTTCCGATCCGTTTCTACCAACGTCGCTAAATGGAGGTACGGAGCGCTCATCAAGGGTAAGGAACGAATCGCTTCCGCCAATCCGAACGCCCAACGTAACCAAGCGTGCGTCCCGCATGCAGTCGCCTTCGCTGGCGCGATCCTTTGCATCTAGGGTGCGCTCACTTTCAATGAACTTGCAAATTCGAAACGCCTGCACTTGCAGCGCGAAGTCGCAGTCAGCCTGCGTGTATCCATAAGTAGCGGCACCATGCCGGTAGCAGTAATCGTGATATACGCACGCCTGCCGGACTCTCAAACCGATCGGAGACCATTCGCTCGAGGTAGGGAACGCGAGGCGATCCAGTATCCAGGGCAAACTGCAACTAAGCCCCCGTCCCATGCCGCCCACTATCTGAATGTCACCTGATCGGTAAAGCATTGCGCCTGATGTCGCCGGCATCTCGCGACCTGCAGGACGAACTGCATTGGCAAGAATATGGTCGGCCGCAAATCGCCCAAAATATCTTAGATCAAACAACAGTACTAAAATGCAAAGGGCAAATATAACGCCAATAAATTTAAAAAATGGAAAAATAAAACGGAATATAAAGAAAAAAATAAAATATCGTACTGCGCCCGAAATTGGCTTCAATAGTCCGTGCGCGCTATAAAAAATGAACAAGGCATTGAAATTGATATGCGACACCGCGCTCTCGCCCCGACGCAACGGTAAGTGTGTTATATAAACTCATTTTGCATAATATTTGGAACATTTGCAATCGGCATTGCAAAATTTTTCGTTCTGCTCCTCGGATATGCGACCTAGTGCAGATTAGACTTAATCCGGGTCAACTCCGCGCGCCTCGATGCCATGACCGGAACAATAGAGCAGCGCGACATCGGAGCTGGACACCCGCAAGAACCCCCTGATTTTCGCTGTTGACGGCGCGACTGCCATTCGGCGCGCGAGGTTCGCGGACCCCTGATAAGATCGGGGCCGTTCCGAGGGGGCACCAGCCGTTTTCGGACAGACTCATCCCGTGGCCGCACGACGCTCATGGAAGATGAGGCGGTTCATGTTGTAGGCGATGTTGGCCAACGTCAGTTTCGCCTCGGCGCGCTCAAGGCCGATCGTGCAGATGAAGAGGCCGAACCGAACCTTCTGATACGCGAAGACATGGTCGACGGCGGCTCGGATCGAGGACTTCTTCGCTTTCGCGCGGGCGGTCACCTCCGGCATCGGCTTGCCCGCCAGCTTGCGGCGATGGATGCGGCTCGTCAGCATCCGCTCCGCCAACCACGTTTCGTTCTTCTGACTGCGGTAGGCGCTGTCGGCCCAGACCTCCGAGCCGGTGTTGTCCTGGCTCACCAGGCGCTTGAGTTGCCGTCCGTCGGGTGCCGAGGCCGATGTCAATGGAACATTGAGATCATTAAGCGGTCCGACGCGGCCAAGGGGTTCGTCGTCCTGCCCCGCCGCTGGGTGGTCGAGCGAACCTTCACATGGCTTGGACGCTGCCGCCGTCTCGCAAAAGACTGGGAGAAATCCATCGAAAGCGCCACCGCATGGGCCAACATCGCATCCATCAGAGGTGGTTCGGTTTGTTTGAACAGCTTCTGGGCGTTTCGTAAGTGGATTTCCGCGTCTGTAGGGCCGCCACCGCTTCCAGTTTCGGCACGTTGAAGTCGGCCTGATCGGGGGTTTTCCCGTCAAGTGATGAATGTGACCTGCAAGCGGTCGGAGCGGCGCTAGCGGTGTCACGAAGGCAGGGGGAAATCGATAATACGGTGTGACAGCAGGACTGCCGGGATCGCGCCTGCCACTAGGTTTAGGGTAACGCTTAGGGTTCTCTCACGCTTCCTCGAATAAAAGTCAATGAAACCAACATCTTAGAGTAAGATATTGGTGCCCAGTCTCGGATTCGAACCAAGGACACGCGGATTTTCAATCCGCTGCTCTACCAACTGAGCTAACTGGGCCTCCCTGCCATCCGGATCAGAACTCCAGCGGCAGTGCGTTCCGGGCCAAGGCGACCCGGCGAAAGCGGGTGGGTTATAGCACGGGATTTTTGACTGTCCAGCACCAGCGCCAGCGAAATGCGGTGAAGGTCGGTATGAGCGCCATTTCATCCGCTCAGGCCGTGCCCGTGCAAGAGCGACAGCGCCCGCCTGCGCCCCGGCGAGAGCAGCACCGCTGCGAAAGAGCGGATCCGGTTCCGACGCCGGTCGCCGCGTTGCCGTCACTGTTTCGGTTCGGTGTCCGCTTCGTCCTCGTCGTCGCGCACCGGAATGGCGTAGCTTCCCGACAGCCATCGGTTGAGGTCGACGCTCTTGCAGCGCGGCGAGCAGAAGGGAAACGTCTCGCGCGCCGACGGCTTTCCGCATTCGGGGCAGGGACGCTTGGGCCGCAGCGGCGTCACCTTCGGATCGGCGATCATGCGACCCGCCGGCAGGCCGCCGCGTTCGCCCAGGCGCCCGTCACGTGCGCGGCCCCGCGAGCCAGTTGAACTGCACGTCGAAACCGTCGGCCGTCAGAAGCCCGACCGTTTCGTAGAGCGGCAGGCCGACGACATTGGTGTAGGAGCCGACCAGCTTGACGACAAAGGTTCCTGCGAGCCCCTGCACGGCATAGCCGCCTGCCTTGCCGCGCCATTCGCCCGACGCGAGATAGCTCTCCAGTTCCTCGCGCGACAGCCGCTTGAAGCGCACGCGCGTTTCGACCAGCCGCTGACGAACCTTGCCGCCCGGCGTGATCAGGCAGATGCCGGAATAGACGCGGTGCGAGCGCCCGGACAGGAGCCGCAGGCAGTTGGCGGCCTCGTCGATCAGTTCGGCCTTGGGCAGGATGCGCCGTCCGACGGCAACGACCGTGTCTGCGGCCAGGATAAAGCATTCGCCATAGTCGCCTTCCGCCGCCAGCGTGTCGCGTGCCCGCTCCGCCTTGGCGCGCGACAGGCGCTTGGCAAGCGAGCGCGGATGTTCCGCGCGCTGCGGCGTCTCGTCGACATCGGCGGGGTAGACCCGGTCCGGCTCGATGCCCGCCTGCTGCAGAAGCTCGATACGGCGCGGCGAACCCGAGGCAAGCACAAGCTTCTGGAAAGCGCTCATGAGGGGGCCATTGCCTCCCCGGTCTTACTTGAAGCGGTAGGTGATGCGCCCCTTGGACAGGTCGTAGGGGGTCATTTCGACCAGGACCTTGTCGCCGGTGAGCACGCGGATGCGGTTCTTGCGCATGCGGCCTGCGGTATGCGCGATGATCTCGTGTTCGTTTTCGAGCTTGACCCGGAACATGGCGTTCGGAAGCAATTCGGTCACGATTCCCGGAAACTCGAGGACTTCTTCTTTCGGCATTCTTGACCTTTGTTGTGGATGGGCCGGCCGGCGGGCGGCCCGGAATTTGGGCGGAACCTATATGATAATCATCGGATTGTGAACACGCATAATCCGGCGGCTTTCAAGCCCCGAAACGCGCGGAAATGCGCGCTTTCAACCGGTCCCGAACATCGCGATAGGCGGCCATGATCTGCTCGCGCGTGCCGGTGGCCGTCGTCGGGTCGGCCGTCGGCCAGTACTCCACGTCGACGGCCATGGAGCGTGTCAGTTCGAGTGCCGCGTGATGCGCTTCCGGCGACAGGGTGACGATCAGGTCGAAATAGCTGTCCTCGAGGTCGGCGAGCATCCTCGGCTGGCGCTCGTGCAGCGACAGGCCATCCTCGGCCAGCACCGCGTCGACGAAGGGATCGCGCTCGCCGGCCCGCACCCCGGCGGAGGCAACGAAGGTCTGCTTGGCCAGCATCGCGCGCGCCAGCGCCTCTGCGATCGGCGAGCGCACGCAGTTCATGCCGCACATGAACAGGATCGACCGCGGGGGCGGGGAGGGTTCTATGTCTATCCTCGCCAGTAGAGGACGCAGATGAGCGTGAAGACCCGTCGGGCGGTGTTGAAGTCGACGTCGATCTTGCCCGCCAGTCGGTCGAGCAGCGTCTGCGACCCCTCATTGTGCAGGCCGCGCCGGCCCATGTCGATTGCCTCGATCTGGCTTGGCGTGGAGGAGCGGATCGCCTCGTAATAGCTCTCGCAGATCAGGAAATAGTCCTTCACGATGCGCCGGAACGGGGTCAGCGACAGGATGTGGGTGACCACCTCCCGCCCATCCTCGCGCGACACGGCAAACACCAGCCTCGCATCGATCAGCGACAGCTTGAGCTTGTAGGGCCCGCCCTCGGCGTCGTTGACGGGCTGGAAACTGTTTTCGTCGATCAGGTCGAAGATCGCGACCGCGCGCTCGTGCTCGATGTCGGGCGTCGAGCGGCCGATCGATTCGTCGAGTTCGACATCGATCAGCCTGGAGGTCGGTCGGCTGCTTTCGGCCATGCGCTCGACTACATGTTCAGCCGGATCGCGACCGAGCGCCCATGCGCCTCCAGCCCTTCGGCCTTTGCCAGAGCGATAGCGGCTGGCGCGAGCGCGCGCAACTGTTCCGGGCCAAGCTTGAGGAGCGACGTCCTCTTCATGAAGTCGAGCACCGACAGGCCCGACGAGAAGCGCGCCGAGCGCGCCGTCGGCAGGACATGGTTGGAGCCGCCGACATAGTCGCCGATCACCTCCGGCGTATGACGCCCGATGAAGACCGCACCCGCGTTGCGCAGTTGCGCGACAAAATCCTCCGCCGCGTCGAAGGCGAGCTCGACATGTTCGGCCGCGATCCGGTCGGCGATTGGCAGGGCGGCCATGATGGACGGCACCAGGATGACGGCGCCGAAATCGCGCCAGCTCGCCGCCGCCGTCTCCGCGCGGGGAAGCGTTGCGATCTGCCGCTCCACCGCCTGCTCGACGGCGCGGCCGAAGGCTGCGTCGTCGGTGATCAGGATCGACTGCGCCGAGGCATCATGCTCTGCCTGTGCCAGGAGGTCGGCCGCGATCCAGTCTGGGTCGTTGGCGGCGTCGGCCACGATCAGCACCTCCGACGGGCCGGCGATCATGTCGATGCCGACGGTGCCAAAGACCTGGCGCTTGGCCGCGGCGACATAGGCGTTGCCCGGCCCGACGATCTTTGCGACGGGCTTTATGCTCTCCGTTCCATAGGCCAGCGCCGCGATGGCCTGCGCGCCGCCGATGCGGTGGATCTCCGAGACGCCGGCGAGATCGGCCGCCACCAGCACCAGCGGGTTGACCGCGCCGCCTGAGGCCGGCACCACCATGACGATGCGCGCGACGCCGGCGACGACCGCCGGCACTGCGTTCATAAGCACGGAACTCGGATATGAGGCCGTGCCGCCCGGCACGTAGAGCCCGACCGCCTCGATCGCCGTCCAGCGCGTGCCGAGCTCGACCCCGATCGGATCGACATAGCGGTCGTCGGCGGGTTTCTGGCGCGCATGGTGGGCGCGGATCCGGTCGCGTGCAAAGCTCAGCGCCTCGACGGTTTTCGGGTCCACCTGCCCATAGGCAGCCTCGATGTCGGCGCGCGACACGGTCAGGCCGATGGCGGCGAGGTCGGCGCGGTCGAATTTTTCCGTATAGTCGAACAGTGCGGAATCGCCGCCCTTGCGCACCGCGGCGATGATGTCGCGCACCACCGCGTCGACATCGGGAGATGCCTCGCGCTTGGTGGTGAGGAACCGCGCAAAGCGGTCTTCGAAATCGGCATCGGTGGTGGACAGCGTGATCGCCATTGTGGCCCCTCGGTCAGATCTCGTGGCGGGGCAGCGACGATGCCTCCCAGGCGCCGCCGAGGTCGGCGAGCCGTGCCTCGACGCATTCGACCTCGAGCCGGATCGTGCCGCCGCCCGAAAACTGCAGCGTCACTGCGCCGGCCGGCGCCTCGCTCGGCTCGAAGCCGATCGCCAGCAGCGCCAGCATGGCGTCAGGCGTGTCGCGCCCGATGCCGCTCGTCCGCACGGCATGGACCCGTTCGAAATGCAGCACGCTGTTGCGCCGCTCGGGCGTTGCCGGCGTCGCTCCGCTCTGCGTCTCCCAGGCGAAGCGGTGCATCGGCACCACGAAGCGCCTGGCCTTCTCGATGAACTTCAGCGCGCCGACCCGCGTCACCGCGTCCTGCACATGCGCCGAAACGATGGTCAGGTCCTGGTCATCGAGGGCAACGAGCTTCAAGAGGTCCATGTCAGGCTCTACGACGAGAGTCGTTCGATGACGGCGCCGCAGCCCGACAGCTTTTCCTCGAGCCGCTCGAAGCCGCGGTCGAGATGGTAGACGCGGTTGACCACCGTCTCGCCCTCCGCGGCGAGGCCGGCGATGACCAGCGACACCGAGGCGCGCAGGTCGGTCGCCATGACCGGCGCGCCCTTCAGCTGCTTGACGCCCTCGACGATGGCCGTCTGGCCCGACAGCGAGATATGCGCGCCGAGGCGGGCGAGTTCCTGCACATGCATGAAGCGGTTCTCGAAAATCGTCTCGGTGATGCGCGAGCGGCCATGCGCCATGGTCATCAGCCCCATGAACTGCGCCTGCAAATCGGTCGGGAAGCCCGGAAAGGGCTCCGTCGTCACGTCGACCGGCTGGATGCCGTTGCCGTTGCGCCTGACGCGGATGCCACTCGCGACGTTGGTGATTTCGGCGCCCGTCTGCGACAGCACGTCGAGCGCGCTCTGCAAAAGGTCGGGCCGCGCGCCCTCCAGCACCACGTCGCCGCCGGCCATCGCCACCGCCATGGCGTAGGTGCCGGTCTCGATGCGGTCCGGAATAACGCGGTGGCGCGCGCCCGACAGCGAATCGACGCCATCGATGGTGATGGTGTGCGTGCCCGCGCCGCTGATCTTGGCGCCCATCGCGTTGAGGCATTCGGCCAGGTTGACGATCTCCGGCTCGCGCGCGGCGTTTTCCAGCACCGTCTCGCCGCGCGCCAGCGACGCCGCCATCATCAGCACATGAGTCGCGCCGACCGATACCTTTGGAAACACGTAGCGGTTGCCGGTGAGCCGCTTGCCCTTCGTCTTGGCCAGCACATAGCCGTTCTCGACGTCGATGTCGGCGCCGAGCGCCGCAAGTCCTTCGAGAAACAGGTCGACCGGCCGCGTGCCGATGGCGCAGCCGCCCGGCAGCGACACCTTCGCCACGCCCATGCGCGCAAGCAGCGGCCCGACCACCCAGAAGCTGGCGCGCATCTTTGACACCAGCTCATAGGGCGCGGTGGTGTCGACGATGTTGCGCGCGGTAAAGCTGATCGTGCGCGAATAGCCTTCGCCCTGCTTTTCGCCGCGACCCTTGACCGCATAGTCGACGCCGTGATTGCCGAGGATGCGGATGAGCTGCTCGACATCGGCCAGATGCGGCACGTTTTCGAGCGTCAGCGTGTCGTCGGTCAACAGCGAGGCGATCATCAGCGGCAGCGCCGCGTTCTTGGCGCCCGAGATCGGGATGCGGCCGTTGAGCTCGTTGCCGCCGACAATTCTGATGCGGTCCATGACAATCACTTTCCCGGCGCGCGGGCCGGCATAAAGGCATTCATTGTGTTGCGGCCCCTCTAGAGCAAAGCGCAACGCGGTTCAAGAAAGAGCGCGCGAGAGCCCTGCGAAGGTGGGTGGCGTCAACCGGGAGGCATGACCAGGATCATCTTCGACCCTCTCCGGATTCTGAAGTCGTCCCGGTGGTGTTCCCTCGATCCACGTTCCAGCAGCCAGGCCCTGATACCGACCCAGGGGATCGTGGGAGAAAGCCGCGCTCCAAAAAGTCATGTCTCCTCCTCGCGGTCCGCCACCAGCGTGCCATCCTTGCGCGAATCCTCGGAGCCGCCGCGGCGTGCGCGCAACTGCGCCTTGCGCTTCTGCAGATTGGCCCGCAGCGCCTCGGCCAGGCGCGCCGCGCGCGGCGAGGGCCTCGGCCCGGCCTCTTCTCGTTCTGCGTCCGGGTGTCGTGGGCTCATGCGAAAGATCCGAAATGCGGGGATGCCTGCTGCAGACAGCGACTTTGCGGCCTTGTGATGGCCACGGCCATGCCGGCGCGAGAAGCTAGCACAGATGCCTTGCGCTTGCCCGGTCCCTGTGGCAGAAGTCCGCCGCATTCGACGGGCTGCCGTAGCTCAGTGGTAGAGCACTCCCTTGGTAAGGGAGAGGTCGAGAGTTCAATCCTCTCTGGCAGCACCATTTTTCCCTTCCGTGTGAAACCGATGAATTGCGCGCTACAGCCTGTCGCGGCACGAGCAGCCGTATGGCGCTTGCAACCGGGCTTTTCGCCTTGATCCCGCGTCAGGGGCCGTGTTTTCACCTTGGCCCGACAGCACCAGCATTCAGCGGCGGTCCTCGCAGTAGGACTTCATCGTCGCGTTGGATCTGTCCAGCGCATAGGCCTTGCAGAAATAGTCGACGGCCTCGGTCTCGGCCAGTCTGCCGCGTGCGTTGTGGCCGAGATGCACGAGCACCTCCTGATCGAGAGGCGAAAGCATTTGCGCGCGCTTCAGATAGGGCAGCGCGCCTGTGAAATCGCCGGACGCGTTGAGGAGTTCCCCCGCTCGCAGGTGGTTGAAGGAATAGTCCGGGTCGCGCGCGATCAGGATGTCAACTTCCCGGCGCGCCCGCGCGACCAGTTGCTCTCGAATGCCGGGCGCCGTGCCCGCGTCGCCGGCCGCGGCGATAGCGGCCGTGACCAGCCGCCTTCGAATGTCCTCCGTCGCGAACGACCGGAACTCCAGCGCCTGGGCATAGGCGCCCGGAGCCAGGAATTGCGGGCCGACAACCGCCCGGGCGAGCGCGACGTTGGCCATCAGCGCACGCGCGTTTTCGACGAGGGCGTAGGTGCAGGCGGCAAGGACGACGAGGGCTGTGCCGCCCGCAAGCCAGGGGCGCGCATGCAATCGGCGCTGCGGGCTTGCTTCGGCGCCGGTCTCTGAGGTCGCGCGCCAGTGGACGAACGCCAGGATCGCGACAAAAATGATGTAGCTCGCCAGATTGTCGAACATGAAGAAGTTGCAGGCGAGATAGGCACAGAGCAGTCCGGCCAGAACGCTGCGTTCGGCCGGTGCGAAGCTGTTGCTGCGAAACAGCGTGACGGCGGTGACGAGGAAGATGCTCACATACGCGAGGAGCGCCACGATACCGCCGGCCAGAAGCCACTCGAGAATGATGTTGTGCGGACGGTCGAGCCGAAACTCCGAATCGTAAAGAGCGGGCTCGAAGAAGCGTTGCAGCACATAGCGGTAGTTTTCCTGTCCCCAGCCAAGCAACGGGTTTTCGAGAAATCCATGCCAGGAGACCCGCCAGTTCAGAAGACGGCCCTGGATTTCGGGCTGGCTGGTGGAGATCGCAACGATGCGGTCGAAGACCGGGAGGTTCGATATGGCAAGAGCCAGCAGGCAGACCACGACGATCATGCCTGCGAAAACCGCGGGAAGCCATTTTCGCCGTGCTTCATCGCGCGAACCGCCGAGCTGCAGCGCCGCCATGATGCCCGAGACGACAATCCCGCCGACGAGCCCGAGGAGTGCCGCGCGGGTGCCTGAGGCGACGAGCGCGAACAGCTGGGCGGACATCGTCATGGCTGCCAGGCCGAGGACGAGGTATTTCGCTCTCGTGCCACGAAAGCTCCGCAGTCCCTGCGCGGCGGCCAGCGCCGTAAGGAAGATGCTCAGGAGCATGTAGATGCCGAGATAGCCGGGATTGCCGAATGTCCCGCTGAAGCGCCCGGGCACGATCGATCGGTCGAGGATCATGCCGATCGACTGGCCGTAGGTGATGCCGCATACGGCCAGCGACGCCAGGATCGAGGCGATCCAGAAGCCGAGCCAGATCCGCTCGGTTCGAAAGAACGCAGCCATGACCAGGAACAACGCGAAGAGATGGGACAGCAGGATCCAGCCGTCCATGCGCTCGTAATTGCCCCACAGGCTTCGGTAGCCGTTGACGCCGAAGATGTTGGAGATGCCCAGCAAGGCAACGAAGGCTGCGAACGCCAGGAGTATCCACGAGCCACGCGGGCGGTACTCCGGCCTCGCCGCAATGATGACCGCGGTGATCGGCGCCACGACCTCGATGATAAAGCGGAAGGCAAACGCCCTTCCGGCGACATAGGGGAAGTAGGTCGAGCGCGACACCACGAAGACCAGAAGGGGCATCGCGAAAATGCCCCCGATAGCCAACCAGCGCAAAGGCCTTCCAAACGTCATCGCCAGGATTCCGTCTCCGCTGCAGCCCGCCAGCAGACGGTGCGCCGCGGTTCATGTCGCCGAATCAATGGCCCCGCGCGAAAGCTCGCGCGGGGCCATTGAAGAACCAGGCCGACGAGGTCAGAAGCGGAACTTGACCCCGAACTTGCCGCCGAACGAATCCTCGTCCTCGGCATGGTCGAACGAAATTTCGCCGCTCACCTGCACCTGCTTCGACACATTGGCCAGCACGCCCCCGCTGAGGCTGAAGGTGTAGTCGTTGCCCGAGTCGAAGTCGTAGACGAAGCCGTTGACGCTCGACCTGCTCTCGTAGTCGAAATCGGTCGCCAGGGCGGCCCGCACATAGGGCTGGAAGCTCATCTCATTCACGACGATCGTGCTGGACAGGCCGGCACTGATCTGGCCCTGCCAGTACGAAACCTCCGACTCGCCGAAGACATTGCCGATCGAGTCCGTGAACGCGTCGCCGCTATGGTTCACATATTGCAGGCCGCCGCGCAGATCGAGTTTCCACGTGTCGGTGATTGGAATGAGCTTTCCGACCGTTCCCGACACGGAATAGGCCGATGTGTCGTACTCGCCATGCGCACCGCGAACGCGCTCGTCGATGCTGGTCTGGCCGAACATGAAGCCCGTGCTGACGACGCCATAATACCCGTCACGGGCGATGGTCGCATAGCCGCCGACGATGCCGCTTTCATTGTTGGCCGACGTGCCGTCAACGCCAGCGGCGACTTCGAACGGCGACCGGTCGAAGTCGACGTCCATGTCCGTGTAGCCGCCGAAGAGGCCGACCATGAACAGCGTGCCGTCGCCGAGGATGTTTGATTCGGTGAAGTCGAACTGAACGGAGCCAAGGATGGAGCACTCATCGGCCGAGAAGCCCAGCGTGCTGCCGGTAAAGCTCGCGCCGCCGCCCGAACCGGTGAAGCGCGAGCCGTCGCCCTCGGTATGCGCGCAGCGTCCCCTCGGTCCGATGTTGGCGATCGGCGTGAAGATGCCGTCCGCCGCGCCACTCGTCATGTCCTGCATGGTGCGGCCAAGCGTGCGTGCGCCAATTTCATTGATCGTCGGGATCGCCTCCACCGTGGATGATGGCGACTGGGCCGATGCCATGCCCAGCATCGCGATCGACATCGACATCGTCGCAAGGACAGCAAGCAACGGCTTGACCAGCCGTCCGACGTTGATCAGCAACCTGCCCATCAATTAAGCCCCCTGTAGCGCACGGATCTCGAAATCTGTCCAAGGAGAGACAGAAGCGCTCCGTAAGGTCAATTGCATCGTCATTGTCGATTGCGCGCACGAGCCCGCCCGCAATGCACGTAGGGCACTTCGTTCACGGCCAAGATGTCGGCAACAGATTGATAGGTATAGTGAAATCGGTGAGTGGAAGCTTCATCGAGCGCATCTTCATCTTCGCTCGAGTCGTTTGAAACGATTAACTTTTTGTCCACACGTTGCTCAACTGCATCACCTGCTTGTCCTCATCTGCGGGAACGCGACCCTGCCACGCGCGTGCCACAATGCTGCCACCGTCGACTAAGCTCCTAGCCCATGGCGGTCCAGCCGGCTGGTGATAGTCAAGGCTCAGAGGACGGCGAGAAGTCGATCGGTGCGGCGCCGTTCGGCAGGTGAAGCCGGGCAAGCCGCGCGACGCGGCTCCGCGCCAATTGGGTCTTTCTGCTCGCCGCAGCCCACACTATACTCGGTCGGGTCCGGGATGTTCCGAAATGGCTTTGTCAGGCACTGGTGGTGTGGCATACTGTTGCGGGGCTCGCGGCGGCACACGCAATGGAATGGCGGGTGAGATGAGATCATCACGACGACTGATTGTTTCCCTCTGGCTTGTCGCACTGATGGCATTCGGGATCTCTTCGGCGGCGGCTCTGTCCGAGGCCGATACAGACGCCCCCGTGCTCAAGCGTCTCGCCATCGTGATCGGCAACTCGCAATATCAGAGCCCGCGCTATGCGGACCTCGCCAATGCGTCGCGAGATGCCGTCAAGCTTTCTGAGAGCCTGCGCCGCCTGAATTTCGAGGTCGCCTCCGGGATCGACCTGACGCAAGAGCAGTTCGAGGGCATGTTTCGCAAGTATGAGGCGTCGCTGGCGAGCTACAGTTCGGTCCTGGTCTTCTACGCGGGCCATGGCATCCAGCACAGCGGCGAGAACTACCTGCTTCCGGTCGACACACTGGATCCGGACAGTGTCGAGAAGCTGACGGAGAAGGCGGTCAAGCTGAACGACGTGATCCGGCGCTTCGCCGACCGTTCGCGGCCGACCTTCATCTTTCTCGATGCCTGTCGCAACAGCCCGCTGCCGGCGGGCATTGCCGACGGCGGAAACGGTCTCGCGCAGGTGGAAGTGGGCGAGAACACCTTCATCGCCTTTGCCACCCAGCCGGGCAATGTCACCGTGGATGGCGCTGGCGACAACAGCCCGTTCACCAATGCCCTCCTGCAGAATGTGGAACTGCCGGGCCTCAGCATCTCCGACATGATGATCCGTGTGCGCAACAAGACCGAGGAGGCGACCCTTGGCCAGCAGGTGCCCTGGGACCAGTCGAATCTGCGCGAGCAGTTCTATTTTACCGAGCAGCAGGTCATCGATTCGGCTGAACTGACCGCCATGCTGAACCGCATCATCGCGGATCCCAACAAGAAGCGCGACCTGATGGTCCAGCTCGCCTCGGCCGACGTGGATCTGCAGAGCGCCGTGCTGCTGCTGGGCCAGGGATTGCCCGACGTCGTGCGGTCGGTCTCGCTTGACGGCCAGGCGCCTGTGTCGCCAACGCAGCAGCAGGGCCAGCAGGTTGCAAGCCTGAGGCCGCCGGAGACCACCGCGGGCGTCGCCTCCGACCTTCAGTCGCTTCTTCTGCTGGGCGAACAGGATCAGACGGGTACCCAGCGCGAGAAGGCTTTCGACCTCAATCATCGGGTCCAGACCGAGCTTGCCAGGGTCGGCTGCTACCGCTCGCGCGTCGATGGCGACTGGGGAGCGGGCTCCAAGAGGGCGTTGTCGGACTATTACCGCCGCACCAAGCAGAATGTGGCCGAACAGGTGCCGAGTGTCGAACTCCTGAGCGATCTGTTCCTGCGGTCGGGTCGCATCTGCAAGCAGCCCGTTGCCGCACCCAAGCCGGTCAGGGTGAGCCGAACCACGGCCGGCAACTCGGACGAGGGGGCCGTCAACGGAAAGCGCATCGGCAAGAACAGCGCCAAGCCAAAGGGCAAGAACAAGACGACGGCGCGCGCCCGCCAGCCCGCCGCCCTGCCGCCGGACATCGGCGCCGGGATTGGCATCGGCGGCGTCTTCTGACGCCGCATGCGAAACCGTCGCCACAGGCCGCACCGGAGCGCGGCCTGATTGGTGCGTGATTGAACCGGGGACCGAAAGCGTCCGGCCTGGAAGGGTTCTCGCCCGCCTTGCGCCGTCCGCCTGACAGAACGCCCCGAAGCCGCACCGCCTGCACGGTCATCCTTAGCCTCGTCGGCGACGAAACCGGCATGCCGCCGGGGGATGCAGACGGCCGGTTCCTGTCGTATAGAGCAGCCGGATACCAACACCCGGACGCCTGCCTGACCGCATGACGTCCGACACGATGGAACCGGTGCACTATGCGGATAACGATGGTCGGCAGCGGCTATGTGGGCCTTGTCTCGGGCGCGTGCCTGGCGGATTTCGGCCATCAGGTCGTCTGCGTCGACAAGGACGACAGGAAGATCGAGAGCCTGCGCGCCGGCGTCATGCCGATCTACGAGCCGGGCCTGCAGGCGCTGGTCGCCGCCAATGCCAAGATGGGCAGGCTGGCCTTCTCGACCGATCTCCCCGGCGCCGTTGCCGACGCCGAGGTCGTCTTCATCGCCGTCGGCACGCCGTCGCGCCGCGGCGATGGCCACGCCGACCTGTCCTATGTCTATGCCGCCGCCCGCGAGATCGCGGCCTCGCTGAAGGGGTTCACCGTCGTCGTCACCAAGTCGACCGTGCCGGTCGGCACCGGCGACGAGATCGAGCGCATCATCCGCGAAGCCAATCCGGGCGCCGACATCGCCGTCGTCTCCAATCCCGAGTTCCTGCGCGAGGGTGCCGCCATCGACGACTTCCGCCGTCCCGACCGCATCGTCGTAGGCCTGTCGGACGAGCGCGCCCGAGAGGTGATGACGGAGGTCTACCGGCCGCTCTATCTCAACCAGGCGCCGATCGTCTTCACCACGCGGCGCACCTCGGAACTCATCAAATATGCCGGCAATGCGTTTCTGGCGATGAAGATCACCTTCATCAACGAGATCGCGGACCTGTGCGAGCAGGTCGGCGCCAACGTGCAGGAGGTGGCGCGCGGCATCGGCCTCGACAACCGCATCGGATCGAAATTCCTGCATGCCGGGCCGGGTTATGGCGGCTCCTGCTTTCCCAAGGACACGCTGGCGCTGGTCAAGACCGCGCAGGACCATGACAGCCCGCTGCGTCTCGTCGAGACCACGGTCGCCGTCAACGACACGCGCAAGCGCGCCATGGCGCGCAAGGTGGTCGCGGCCTGCGGCGGCGACGTGCGCGACCGGAAAATCGCGATCCTCGGCCTGACCTTCAAGCCCAACACCGACGATCTCCGCGAATCGCCGGCTCTCGCCATCATCCAGGCGCTGCAGGATTCCGGGGCCAGGATCGCCGCCTACGACCCCGAGGGCATGGAGCAGGCGCGCCACGTCACGGAGGGCGTGACCTTCGGCACAGACGCCTATGACGTTGCCCAGGGCGCCGATGCGTTGGTCATCGTCACCGAGTGGAACGCCTTTCGCGCCATGGACTTCCGAAGGCTCGGACAGGTGATGAAGACGCCGCTCCTGGTCGACCTGCGCAACATCTACCGCAAGGAGGAGGTGCGCCAGCATGGCTTCGCTTATGTCAGCGTCGGCCGGCCCGCCGAGGATTTCCCCAGCCCGGTGCGCCTCGGGCTAAAGGCCGCCGGCGGCTGAGCCGGAACCACGCCGGTCGCCTGCCCATGACCAACGTCGCCCTGACGGGCATTGCCCGAGACCTCCCCCGGCGCGCCGCCGAGGGCAGGCCGGTGCGCATCGGGGTCATCGGCTCCGGCGAAATGGGCACCGATCCGTTGGCGCAGGGCATGCTCATGCTGGGCATCGAGGTTTGCGCCATCTCGACGCGCCGGCCGCATACGGCCCGCGAGGCAATTCGCATCGCCTATGGCGACGAGGCGAACACCGCCAGGCCGGGTGACCGTTCCGTCCCTTGGACCGACTGAAGCCAATCGCCGCCTGCCCCTGCGTTAACCAATGGTCAACCATACGATTGACGGCATTCGCCGCTCCGACATATGTCGCTGATCAGATCAAGGGGGAATACGCATGAAAAAACTGTTGGCAGCCAGTGTGTTGATTGCCGCGTTGCTGCCCGTAGAGGTCGCGCGGGCGACGCCGCCGGACATCGCCAAGGTTAAGCAGAACTGGGCGGCACTATCGCGACTGCTCAAGCTCAAGCCCGCCGGAGGCGCATACGAGACGGTGTCGTGTTCGGGCGTCGACGGCACCACCGTCAGCTTCTCGACCACCACGCGCCCTGACCGCACGCTTGCCGGGCCGATCACCGTGCGCAACGGTTCGCAGCTGCAGATCGTGCCGGCGCTGACGGTCAGCAACTACATCAACCACGACGACGAGATCGTGCTGTCGGCTTACAAGCCGCTTACAACGCAGCTTGCCTTCGCGCTGCGGATCGAACTCGTGCCCACCGTCGCGCCCAAACCCAACGAGGTCGCCACCTATGCCGGCATCGCAACGCGTGGGACCGTCAAGAGCGCAGTGACCTGCAGCGCAACCCGCGCTGGCGCGGGCATGCTCAAGCCTCAGGTTGGTGCGGGTTCGCAATTTCTGGTCGGCTGCTTCGCGCCCGGCCAGATCGTGGCGCCGACCACGACGCCGCTCCTTACCTCCGGAGTCGCAAACACGCCTTCGTCGCGACTGATCTTTGATCTCCAGGAAACGAGATCGACAACCGACTCAGAGGTCTTACCTTCATTCCTCGTCTCGCAGTTCACCTTCAACAAAAAGCGGCTAGATATTGAGGTCGACGATTCCAGCCCGGTTGGCAACGTACTCGCCAGGCTCACCGCGCGCGGCGTTCGCGTTCCAACCAATCAGGCCGCGGGTGACCCGGCGATCTACGGCATTTGGGCCGGCACATATGAGCGGTTCGACGCAGGCCGACAGTTAATGTCGGACGTGACCTGCTACGCCTATTGAGGCCGCAGTGGCGGCCCGAGGCCCACTTTAGCCTGAAGCCTTAGAGTCGGTTTCGAAACTCATGCTGGGCGAGCGATGCGTCGCACGAGGAGCATGATGGAAGCGGCGTAGAGGAAGGCTTTTGCCGAGGCGATTGAGGCTTCGAAGTCCTTGGCGAGTCGACGGTTAC
>Ga0209906_100346_pt1 | contig 24769 bp, 25 predicted proteins | sample FECB24metaG_FD_188303 | JGI IMG/M metagenome (GOLD analysis project Ga0209906, IMG submission 188303) | Cyanobacterial communities from the Joint Genome Institute, California, USA from Joint Genome Institute, California, USA - FECB-24 metaG... ... | reverse complement strand
TCTCTCCGATCCTCGCCGCCCGATCGAAGCCACGCTGGTTGCGATGATGACGACGCCTCACCTTGGCGATAGAGGGCCGCATCCCGTTGTTGCCTCCGCCGCGCGCGAACTTCTTAACAAATCCGACAATGAGCGGTCCGGCGTCCTCTCAACCGCCATGTCGTTCCTTGGTCTCTACCGTGACCCCGTTGTCGCACAGGTAACGCAGCGCTGCGACTGGCGCATTGCCGACATTGCGGGGGAGGACAAACCGGCGACGCTATACTTGGTCGTCCCGCCCTCTGACATTAGCAGAACTAAGCCCCTCATTCGTCTGATTCTCAACCAGATAGGCCGCCGGCTTACGGAAGACCTGAAGGCCACCGATCGGCGGCATCGTGTGCTCTTGATGCTTGATGAATTCCCAGCGCTTGGCCGGCTCGACTTCTTCGAGTCCGCCCTCGCTTTCATGGCCGGATACAAGCTGAAATCCTTTCTGATCGCGCAGTCGCTGAACCAGATCGAAAAAGCCTACGGCGCCAACAACTCCATCCTAGACAATTGTCATGTCCGGGTCAGCTTCGCGACCAATGATGAGCGCACCGCCAAGCGCGTGTCCGATGCGCTCGGTACCGCGACCGAGATGCGGGCGATGAAAAACTATGCCGGCCACAGGCTCAGCCCGTGGCTGGGACATTTGATGGTTTCCCGCCAGGAGACCGCCCGCCCACTCATGACTGCGGGCGAGGTCATGCAACTCCCGCCCGACGACGAGATCGTGATGGTCGCTGGCGTTCCGCCGATCCGCGCGAAAAAGGCACGATACTTCGAAGACGCTCGTCTCACTGAGCGTATCTTGCTGCCGCCGAAACCGGATGCGTCAATACCGGGGCCGAAGCCTGACGATTGGTCGATCCAAGCCGCGATAAAACCAACAGCACACACCAAGACCAATAATGTCGCTGCGGAACAGATCGAACCATCCGTCTTCAACTCATCGCCAGATGACAAAGTCGAATCCGACCCGGCCAACGCCGGACTGCGGCGCGAGCCTGGCCTCGAGCGCCATAAAGACATAGCGCCCGAGCTAGCGAACCATCCGATCAACGAGTTCGACCCCGACCGCGATGAAAACGATGATGACGCGGTGCGCCGGCGCGTCGTCACCCGCAGCATGCGCCAGATCGCCCGGCAAGCAGCCATGGACCCGCACGACGGCGTCGAGCTTTGACATGGACAAGAAAGCCCGTCTTTCCGTCTATCTCGAGCCTGCCATTATGCGCGCGCTTGCCGACTATGCTGCGCGTCGTGGTCAATCGCGATCCCTGATAGCAGAGGCAGCCGTCGCGTCGTTCGTTTCTCCAGATTCCGACGAGCGTCGCGAAGCGGCAACGGCAAAGCGGCTCGACGGCATCGGACGTCATCTTCAGAGGCTTGAACGCGATCTAGGCATCAGCGTGGAAATGCTGGCAATATTCATCCGCTTCTGGCTGGCTTCAACGCCGCAACTTCCAGGCGCGGCGCAGGCGGCGAGCCGGGCAAAAGCAGGCGAGAGGTACGACAGTTTCCTTGAGGCGCTCGGCCGTCGGCTCGCCAAGGGGCCAAAGGTTCTGCAGGAAATCGGTGAGGATGTTGCGTCTCGGCCGGCCAATTCCGAATCCAAGCCGGTCCAAAGCTAACTCAAAGTTTGTTCCTATCAAGAGACGCGAAAATGGCCGGGCCTCGTGCCACAAACGGTTGTGCCAACTCCTCGCGCTAAGTCTGCCAGCTGAACAATTCTAGTGGTTTCGATCAGTCCCGCGGTGGACGCAACCCGACCGCGGTTCGTAATTCCAGCACGCAGTCAGGGAAGTCACTTTGCTTTTCGCGCTCTTGCGAACGCACGGTCAGTTGCCATGAAACGCTCGATCATGGGCGCCACGATCTTCGCGGCATCGGGAGCGGGCTGGCCGCTCTCTCGTCCGATGGCTTCCGCATAGGCGATGAGGTTGCGGTGAACAACGGCGGGCAACTCGATTGTTAGCTTTACCGGCCTGTCGTTTTCAATCGTGCCGAGCTTGAGCTTCATCATCGACTTGCCTCCTGCTGGCCGTACGGTGCCATCAACAGATCACGGTTGACGATCACGCGGACGGGAAAGCCCTGACGGATGGTGAGCGTCGGCTGGATGTTGAGCTGGCGGCGGACGAGCTGCTGGCCGGTATTGTTGATGGAATCCTGCGAGCCACGGCGTAGTGCGCGCACAAGATCGGTCTCGACCTGGTTGGAGCCCAGTTCGGCGCCTACACTCAGCAGGGTCGAAAGGGCGGCGGCCTTGATCAGATCCCACCAATGATAGTCGACTTCGTCCTCGAGACCGGAGAGGCCGCGGGCGTCTGCACCCTGCTGGCGCTCCAGCACGATGGACTTGCCGTCGGGCAGGGTGATGCGATTCCAGACGAGCAAGACGCGCTTCTGCCCAAAAGAGACCTGACTGTCGTACTGGCCGATCAGACGCGAGCCTTGCGGGATCAGCAGGAGCTGGCCGGTCGGTGTATCGAAAACATGCTCGGTCACCTGGGCTGTGACCTGGCCGGGCAGATCAGACTGGATGCCGGTTAGGAGCGCCGCCGGAATGACCGTGCCGGCCTGAACGATATAAGGAGATGCGGGATGCGCGAGACGGTCCGGGCTGACGGTGCGGCGGTCGACCGGCGCGTTGACGAAGGCGAGCTTGCGATCCTGCATGTTCTGCACTGCATTGGGATCGAGCGGTGGAGCTTCGGTCGGCATGGCGAATGTCGTGCGCGGCGCAATGTTCGTAACGGCGGGCGCGATTGGTGTGGACACTCGGATGGCCGTCGCGGCAAAGAGCTTGCTCAAGCGTGCGGCCTCGATCTCCTGCAGGCGTCGCTGCTCCTCGGGCGTCATGCCCGGCTGTGGCAATGGTCCGCCGGCAGGAATGGGCTGACCCTGATTCTGTGCGTTGAGGATCGGCCGGCCGAGATCGCCGGGCAATGGTGGGCCAAGTCTCGGGATGCCAGTGTAGTCGCGCGGTAGTCCGGTGAGGCCGTCGGCGGTTGGGCGGTTCTCGATCGAATAGAGCTCTTTCGCCGATCGATCCGCATTACGGGTCTGGAGCGCGTAGATCAGCGCGGCGGCGATCGTGAGGCCCGACACGCCGCCGACGCCGATCAGCACCTTGCGCGACAACCGCGTCACCCGTGGGCGTTCAGGTCGCAGACGCAAATCCGGCGTCACTTCAGGTGCGCTTGACGAAGCGTCCGTCATGACCGGCGCCTCCCATCGGTGCGCATGATGCGGACGCGACGCTCGCTGACCTTGTCGCCGAGCCGCAGCTCCGCCGCTGCGAACAGCCGGTCGACGACATAGTAATTCTGCCGGGCGCGGTAATTGACAAGCTCGGTGTCGCCTCCCGGTCCTACAATAAAGAGTGGCGGCATCTCGCCCTGCCGGATACCGGACGGGAACTCGATATAGACCTTGATGCCGTCGTCGAAGGCGCGCAGCGGCCGCCAGGCCGGTGTATCGCCCTCGATCTCGTAGCGGAAGTTGAGCGACGAGATGTCGACTCCGGTTGCGATCGGCCGAGCAGCGAGTGCGGTTGCGTTCTGACGGCGCAATGCGATGAGCTGGTCGTGCGGATATTGCCAAGAGACCGACGCCATGTAGGTCTTCTCGGTTGAGTTCAGCTCAAGCAGATAAGTGCGGCGATCGGTGTTGATGACGAGATTGGTCTGCAGGTCGGGCCGCGTCGGCTTGACCAGAATGTGGACTTGTTTGGCCTCGCCCGTCCCGCTCTCGGTGTCACCGATGATCCAGCGCACCGTGTCGCCCGCCGCCACAGGGCCGGAGCCGACAAGCTGCTCACCGGGTTGCAGCGCGACATCCGTCACCTGCCCCGGCGCGGCATATACCTGATAAAGAGCGCCCGGCGAGAACGGATAGACTTGGACGGCATTGATGAAGCCGTTACGCACCGGCTGCACACGCGCGGCCTTGTTGGCCTGGGTGATGCGGTCCTTCGGATCGGTCGGCTCAGGCGGCGCCTTCGCACCGGGCAGGGGCTTCAATTGCCCCGGCAACGGCAACGGTCTCGGTAATTCGACCACCTGTACTGGCGCTGGAGTTTCCGCAGCCTGCACGGCCGGCACGAAATCGTCATAGGTGATGTCGGGCGGAAAAAGCTTCTGCGCACAACCGCCGAGCGCCGTAGTGCCGATAAGAAGGAGTGGTGTGAGCAGTCGAAGCTTCGAGAATGTCGCCGGCTTCATTGCGAAAGCTCCTTCGACCAGCTGATGGCGTTGACGTAAATGCCGAGGGGGTTCTGCTTGAGTCGATCGGCATCGCGAGGCTGTTGCAGGGCGATGGTGAGGATGGCCGTCCACCGCTCGGTACCGGCGAGTTGGCCGTTCTCGTAAGACCGCTCGAACCATGCGACGCGGAACGAGTCCGGCGAGGCACGGATGACGCTGGAGACCTGGACGGCGACCTGACGCTTGCCGACCTTGGCGAACGGATCGTTGGCGCGTGCGTAGTCGTTGAGGCCCGCGGCCCCGCGGTCGGTCGTGAACTCATAAGCGCGCAGCCAGTTTTGGCGCACAATCACGGCATCGACCGGAATCGCGCGTACCTGCTCGATGAAGCGCGCGAGGTGCCAGGCGATCTGCGAGTCGATGGGCTTGTAGTCGGCGATCGCAGGACCGACCGCCTGCGCTTCGCCGATTTTGTCGATCTGCACTACCCAGGGGACGATCGAGCCGCGCGCCGACTGCCACACCAGACCGAAGGCTAATCCGGCCGACAGGAACAGCGAACCGAAGGCCATCAACCGCCAGTTCTTGGCCTGCACGCGCGCGGAGCCGATGCGGTCGTCCCACACTTGCGCAGCGCGCTGATAGGGCGTTTCGGGTTCGGGCGTGGCGCCATAGCGCACCGATGGTCTGCGGAAGACATTCATCAGCGTTCATCCTGTCGCAGCGAGATGGAGGCACCGCCGCCGTGGCTGTCGCCAGAGCGGACCGCATGAGCAGCCGCAGTCGCGCCGTGGTTCATGGATTGCCGGCGCTTGATGCGCTGCGCCCAGGCGGGCGGCGAAGATGGAGACGGAGCGATGTTGCTCGCGATTGCTTCGCCGATCGTACCCATTGTCGAGGAGCCGCCGGTGGCCGCGACGGTGCTCCGTGCTCCGCCTTGGTAGCTGTCAGCCATTGCCCCCGATGCGCGGCTTGCTGCCTGGTTCACGGGCCGCGCTACAGCCCTCGCACCAGCGCGTGCAACGCCGTAGAGACCTGATGCGACGCCGCCGGCACCACTCTTTCCGCCTGAAGCAAGCCTGTAGACGGTTGTGGCACCTCCAGTCAGCGCGGCGCCGCCGCGCGCCGCCGCGGCGGTCGCGCCCATCGCCGCGCCCGCTCCCCGCACGGCCATGCCGGCCGCGGCACCACCCGCCACCATCGCGCCGCCCGCAGCAACGGCAGTGCCGACCGCGGAACCGGCGCCGAGTTGCGGGCCGCCGGAAATCAGGCCGTTGGCGATGCCGGGTCCGAAAATACCGAGACCGAGCAGCGAGAGGGCGGCGAGAACGATCGCCATTGCGTCCTCGATGGTTGGCTGGTTGCCGCCGAAGCCGGCGGTGAACTCGGAGAACAAGGTCGAGCCGATGCCGATGACGACGGCGAGCACCAGGACCTTCACGCCGGATGAGACGACGTTGCCGAGCACTCGCTCGGCGAGGAACGCCGTTTGTCCGAAGAGCCCGAACGGGATGAGGATAAAGCCCGCGAGCGTCGTCAGTTTGAACTCGATCAGCGTGACGAAAAGCTGGATTGAGAGGATGAAGAAGGCGAGCAATACCATCGCCCAGGCGAACAACAGCACGACGATCTGGACGAAGTTTTCGAAGAAGGCGATGTAGCCCATCAGACCGGAGATCGATTCCAGGAGCGGGCGTCCCGCATCGAGTCCGACCTGTGCGACACGGCCGGGACGAAGAAGATCGCTCGCGGTGAACCCGGTCCCAGTCGCCTTCAGCCCGAGACCGGCGAAGCTCTCGAACACGATGCGCGCGAGCGCGTTCCAGTTGCTGATGATGAAGGCGAATACGCCGACGAACAGCGTCTTCTTGACGAGTCGCGCGATGATGTCCTCATCGGCGCCCCACGACCAGAACAGGGCCGCGAGCGTAATATCGATTACGATCAGTGTCGTGGCGATGAAGGCCACCTCGCCGCCAAGGAGACCGAATCCGGAATCGATGTAGCGGGTGAAGACCTCGAGGAAGCGGTCAATGACACCGGTGCCGCCCATCAGCGCGCCTCATTGGATAGGTCGGGAATGATAGAGGTCGGAATTCTGTCCTGCGTCTTGGGCGGAGTGCCAGTGGTTCGTGAAGCAGGAGCGGTAGGCGTGAAGAAGCGCCGTCGGCTTTCCGCCCAGACGCGGCGGCAGGCGTCGTCGGCCGCGAGTTGCTCGGCGGTGATGTCACGGCAACGTGCAAGATCGGCAGCGAACGGATCCGCAGTCTTTGCGGCGGGCGTGGTGAAGCGATCCGGGACATCGGGGCGAAGGGCCTCGCCGATGCCGATGATCGCAAGCGCCGTGATGAAAATGATGATGGCGAAGCGCAGCACGGCCCTCATGGTCCCGCCATGCTCATGCCTGGTGTCTCGATTGATCCAAAACGGCATCATTGGAACATCCGGACATTTGCCGGCCGGTAGCCCGTTCCGGGAGTGAGGAAGCGGCGGAGCTGTTCGCGCGCCTGTTCCTGCGCTGCCGTGCGCTGCGCGGCTTCGAGGTTCTGCGCGCGACCTTGGGCAGCGACAGCGGCGGTGAGGTCGGCGATCTGTTGGGTCTGCAAGGCAATAAGCTGGTTGCCCGCTTGCGTCGCCTGCAGGGCGCCGGTCGCGGTTTGGCTTGCCGTAACGAGGGAGGACATCTCGACACGATTGGTGTCGATGTTGGCGACGACACCTGCCTGAACCTTCATGGCGTCTTGAAGGCCCGCAATCGAGTTGCGCCAGCGTTCCCGCGCGCCGTCGATCAGTGCTTGGTCGGTGGCTGTTGTGGACGCCGCACCGTAGGTCGTGGAGAAGGCGTGGTCGATCTGGCCGACATCGTAGGCGATGCGCTGCGCTTGACCGAGGAGCTGCTGGGTACGTTGGATCGACTGCTGGATCTGGTTGAGCGAGGATTGCGGCAGGCTCGCGAGATTGCGCGCCTGATTGACCAGCATTTGCGCCTGGTTCTGCAGCGAGGTGATCTGCTTATTGATTTGCTCCAGGGCCCGCGCGGCCTGAAGAATGTTTTGGGCGTAGTTGTTTGGGTCGAATACAACGACCTGTGACGATGCTGGTGAGAATGACAACAAGCCAGCGACAGTCGTGACAAGAAGGGCGGCCCGGATCCGCTTCGTGCTCATGGTGCCTCCAGGTTGGGTAGGTCAGGAATGAGATCCGCCGCCCAGAGCAGGTCGTGCTTCGCGAGCCAGGCATGCAGGAAGCCTTCTTCGCCATGTCCCGAGAGAACGCGATCGATGCTGGCGTGATCGGCCTTCGATGACGCCGCACACAGGGCGAGTGCGATCGGACCAAGTCCCAGCTCAAACAGCCTGTTGCCGCGGCGAGACTGGCAGTAATAGTCGCGCTTGGGCGTTGCGCGGGCGACGATCTCGATCTGCCGGTCGTTCAACCCGAACCGACGGTAGATCGCGGTGATCTGCGGTTCGATTGCGCGCTCGTTAGGAAGGAAGATGCGCGTCGGGCAGCTCTCGACGATCGCGGGCGCGATCGGGCTGGCATCGATGTCGGAGAGCGACTGGGTTGCGAAGACGACGGAGGCATTCTTCTTGCGCAAGGTCTTGAGCCATTCGCGCAATTGCGCCGCGAAGCCGCCATCGGGGGGGGGGAGCCAGCCTTCATCAATGATCAGTAGTGTCGGGCGACCGTCGAGACGGCCTTCGATGCGATGAAACAGATATGCGAGCACGGCGCCGGCGGCCCCAGTGCCGATCAGGCCCTCTGTCTCGAACGCCTGGATGGACGCCTCGCCGAGCCGCTCGCTCTCTGCGTCGAGCAGCCGGCCATACGCACCCCCGATGCAGTAGGGCCGCAATGCCTGCTTGAGCTTTGCGGACTGCAATAGCACCGCAAGACCTGTCAGCGTTCGCTCGCCGACAGGGGCGCTCGCGAGCGAGGTGAGAGCGGCCCAGAGATGCTCCTTCAGCTCGGGCGTCAGCGCGACCTGCTCGCGCGTCAGAATGTCGACGACCCAGTCGGCGGCCCACGCCCGTTCGGGCGTGTGATGGATGCCGGCCAGCGGCTGGAGCAGTACGGAACCCTCAGCGCCATCCGACAGGCTCCCGCCGAGGTCGTGCCAGTCTCCTCGCATGGCGAGCGCCGCGGCGCGGATCGATCCGCCGAAATCGAAGGCGAACACTTGCGAGTGCGGATAACGCCGGAATTGCAACGCCATGATCGCGAGCAACACGGACTTGCCGGCGCCGGTCGGGCCTACCACCAGCGTATGGCCGACATCGCCAACATGGAGGGAGAAACGGAACGGTGTCGAGCCCTCGGTCCGGCCAAAGAATAGCGGTGGCCCGGCGAAGTGCTCATCCCGTTCGGGCCCGGCCCAGACGGCCGAGAGCGGGATCATGTGCGCGAGGTTCAGCGTGGAGACCGGTGGCTGGCGGACATTGGCGTAAACTTGACCGGCCAGGGAGCCGAGCCAGGCCTCGATCGCGTTCAGCCCTTCCGCGATGCAGGTAAAGTCGCGGCCCTGGATGATCTTTTCCACCAGCCGCAGCTTCTCGGCCGCGACGTTTGGATCTTCATCCCACACCGTCACGGTCGCGGTGACATAGGCTTGGCCGACGTCATCTGCACCCAGCTCCTGCAACGCCATGTCGGCATCGGCGGCCTTGTTCGCGGCGTCGCTATCAACCAGAACGGACGCCTCGTTGGTCATCACCTCCTTGAGGATCGCAGCGATGCTCTTGCGCTTGGCGAACCACTGGCGACGGATTTTCGTCAGCAGCCGGACAGCTTGCGTCTTATCGAGCAGGATCGCGCGCGTCGACCAGCGATATGCGAAAGCAAGCCGGTTCAGCTCGTCGAGGATGCCAGGATGCGTCGTCGTCGGGAATCCGATGACCGTGAGCGTACGAAGGTGCGCTTTGCCCAGCCGCGGCTCAAGTCCTCCGACCAGTGGCTGATCCGTCAGCAACGCATCGAGATGCATCGGCGTCTCAGGGACGCGGACGCGCTGGTGCTTCGTTGAAACTGTGGAATGGAGATAGGTCAGAGTCTCGGGATCGTCGAGCCATTCGACCTCGGGCACGAAGCCCTCGAACAGCTGCAGCACCCGATCGGTGCGGTCGATGAAACCGCGAAGGAGCTCATGGGCGTCGACGCCGCTCTGCTCGCGGCCCTCATAGAGCCAGCTCTCGGCGCGCGAGGCGTCCTCGGCGGGCGGCATCCAAAGGAACGTGAGGTAGTAACGGCTCTCAAAGTGGGTGCCGGCGGCTTCGAATTGCTCGCGGCGTTCGAGATCGACCAGGGCGGACGCTGCTTCCGGAAAGTTGCTATCCGGATAGGCGGTCGCCGGGCTACGCTGCGCCTCGACGAAGATCGCCCAGCCGGATCCGAGCCTACGCAAGGCGCTGTTGAGCCGCGCCGTGGTGCCGACCAGCTCCGCCGGCGTCGCGCTGTCGAGGTCCGGACCACGGAAGCGAGCCGTGCGCTGAAAGGATCCGTCCTTGTTCAAGACAATGCCAGGCGCGACCAGCGCGGCCCAGGGCAAATGGTCGGCAAGGCCTGCAGTGCGGTTGCGGTATTCGGCGAGGTTCATCATGGAGCGAACCTCACGGCCGAAGATATGCGGGGTAGCGCAGATGCCGGCGCACCACTTCGACAAACTGCGTATCGCGCCGGGTCGCCCAGACCGCCGCGAAATGGCCGGCCGCCCAGAGCAGGATGCCGATGAGCCAGAGTCGGAGGCCGAGGGTGACGGCAGCAGCCAGCGTGCCGTTGGCGATGGCGACCGCGCGCGGCGCGCCCCCGAGCAGGATCGGGTCGGTCAGCGCGCGATGGACCGGCGCATGAAAGCCTATGATGGGTTCGCCTGCTTGCATCACAGGAGCGCCCCGCCGCCGAAGCTGAAGAAGCTGAGAAAAAACGAACTGGCCGCAAACGCGATCGACAGCCCGAACACGATCTGGACCAGACGCCGGAAACCGCCCGACGTGTCACCAAAGGCGAGCGTCAAGCCAGTGACGATGATGATGATCACCGCGATGATCTTGGCGACCGGTCCTTCGATCGATTCCAGGATTCGCTGTAGCGGTGCTTCCCACGGCATCGAAGATCCGGCGGCATGCGCGTCCGATACCGAAAACAGGGCAATTGTGATAGTGGCGGTGAGATTGGCGGTCCGCGTACGCAGGCCACGTGCGAATGCGGTCATGAATAGTCTCCAGTGGGAGTGAGATCGCCGACCGCTTTGGGCGGAAGGATTCGGTAGTCAGCGGTCGCGGGATCGAGCCCGGCGACGAACGAGAGCTCAGCCAGGCGCCGCTGCGCGCCCCGCCCGGCGAGCACGGCGATGATGTCGATCGTTTCCGCGATCAGGGCGCGCGGCACGGTGATGACGGCTTCCTGGATGAGCTGCTCAAGCCGCCGCAGGGCGCCGAGTGAGGACCCGGCATGAATGGTGCCGATGCCCCCGGGATGGCCTGTCCCCCAGGCCTTCAGGAGATCGAGCGCTTCCGCACCGCGGACCTCGCCGATCGGGATGCGGTCAGGACGCAGCCGGAGCGACGAGCGCACGAGATCAGAGAGCGTCGCAACGCCATCCTTCGTGCGCAATGCCACGAGATTGCGAGCTTGGCATTGCAATTCTCGCGTATCCTCGATCAGCACCACGCGGTCGTCAGATTTTGCGACTTCCGCGAGCAGCGCATTGGTTAGCGTGGTCTTTCCGGTCGAGGTGCCACCGGCGACCAGAATGTTGCGACGTTCGGCGACGGCCTTGCGCAGAATCTCCGCCTGCGCCGCGGTCGTGATTCCGGCCGCCGCATAGTCGTCGAGCGTGAAGACCGCCACAGCCGGCTTGCGGATGGAGAACGCCGCCGCAGACACGACCGGCGGCAGGAGACCCTCGAACCGCTCTCCCGTTCCGGGCAACTCGGCAGAGACGCGCGGCGCACCGTGATGGACTTCGGCGCCCACGTGATGGGCGACGAGGCGGATGATGCGCTCGCCGTCGGCATGCATTAGTGTCGCGCCGGTATCGGACAGTCCCTCCGAAAGCCTATCGATCCAAAGCCGTCCGTCCGGGTTCAGCATCACCTCGACAACGGCCGGGTCTTCCAGAAAAGCGGCGATGTCCGGCCCAAGCGCCGTACGCAGCATGCGGGCACCGCGCGTGACCGCTTCTGCCTTCGGAGTTGTGTTCCCCATGTTGCCCCCGGAGATGCGCCGGCTGCGGAGTTCGGCCGGACAGTGGGGACGAATAGAAGAAGCAGAAATGGGAGCCGCGCAACAAGAGTCAGGCTGTCATCGTAGCCGTGCGAAAAAATACAGAAGGAGTGCGACGTTTCCGGTCAGTTGCTACTTACAAGGCATCAGTCGGCACAGGCGGAGGGCCGCAGCAACGCAGGAGCTGCTTCAACGTGGGATTATCATTGTGGTACGCCGCCAGTAAGAGTCGGCCTCGATCGCCATCTCCGAGCACCTCTTGATCTTGTGCGTTGGCACTAACGATGAAGCGCCAGCAATGCTGATGTGGGGCGCCAGCGAAGTGAAGCTAGACAAATCCAGATCAATCGCGCGTTTTTAGTCACCACGATCAGCGTCTCAGCGGTCGCGACCTTTTCGACTTCTGCTTTGGCGGGAGTGACGAATGGAGCACCGCGCATCATCTGTGGTCGGCCGTGATATCCGCTCGCTTCCCGACCTGCCTGTACGGAAGCTCGATCCGACCATCTGAGCTGATGGAATCCGCTATAGTCGGGCGATGATCGCGCTATTTTCGTTCGTGCTAGCCGTACTAAATTTCGCCTTTGAGGTCGAAGCGCAGTTTCGTCGCTAATGATAGAGGTTGGTTTTCTTCGCTTTCTGACCCGGTAGCTCAAGCACGACGGCTATCGGGAAAGAACTTTCGCCAGAGGTTCGTGTGCCTTTGGCGTCGCCCGTCCGCGCGGTGGAGCGGTGGACTTAAGGTGGCGCGAGGAGGCCGCGCAGTGCGGCCTCTTTCGCACAGCGCGGGGGCGTCCCCGGTGCCCGAAGCAGTCAGCTCGAACGGGAAAAGTGACTGAAGTCTCGCGTGAGTCCGGCAGAATTCCCAAATTCGGAGGCGCAGTGCGGAGAACCAAGTTTAATCCGCGCTGTGCAGCAGCCAACATTCGTGATCTTGAGCGCAACTGCGACTGGGCAAGCATCAACTGACTCAAAAAACGCCAGTTGACGGACAATGAGATGATTCCGACAATTGATCTAACTGTTCGCGATCTGCAACGGAAGGCTCAACGGGCTGCGGAAATTCGATGAAGAAATCCAGGCCAAGTCCGCATTGCTTCTACGGAAATGCGGGATGCGCTGCAGAAAGGCACCCATCGCGACGTCGCTGACCAGCCGCGAGAACTGGCTGCCGATGCAGAAATGCTTGCCTGTGCCGAAGCCGAGGTGTCCTTGCGGCTTGCGGCCAATATCGTAGCGGTCCGGATCGGTGAATTTTCGGGGATCGCGGTTCGCCGCGCCATAGGCCAACACGACGTAATCACCCGCATGCATCACTTGTCCATGTATCTCAATGTCGCGGGTCAGTGTGCGTTTGAAGCGCTGCGCCGAGGTATTGAAGCGCAGCGATTCCTCGATCGCCTGTGGCAGCAGTGCCAGATCCGCGATGATCTTCGCGCGCTCGTCCGGCCAATCCGTGAGATTGAGCGCGAGCATACTCATAAAGCTTGATAGGGATTCCACGCCGGCCACGACGAACATGGATGTGGTGAGTATGACTTCGCGTTCGGAAAGGCGGTCGCCGTCGATTTCCGCCTCCGCCAGCCGGGTGATCAAGTCATCTCGCGGCTCCTTACGCCGAATACCAACCTGTTCACTGACAAACCCGCTCAGTTCGGCAAACGCGGCATCGAACTCGGCATTGCGACCCTTGCGCGCCTTGTCAGTGGATACCGATTTTACCACCAGCGCACGTATTGCGAGCGGATTGCGTTCAGGCAGGCCCAGTAGCCTAAAGATCGTCGCGACCGTCACAACCGCCGAGAATTCACCCACGAAGTCGAAGGATCCCTTTGCGGCGATCCGGTCGAGCGCGGGCTCCGCCACTCCCAATATGACGGGGACCAAGTAATCCAGATTTTTCTTGGTAAAAGCTGCTTGCGCGAGCGCGCGCAGTCGGTCGTGGCGCGGCGGATCGGTGGTGCCTAGTGTGCCGCCGGCGCGGTTCGGAATTTCGTCGACCAGATTACCTTGCAGGGAGGAGAATGTTTGCCAGTCGGTGGCCGCCCGCGCAACGTCATCGTAGCGCGACAGAATCCAAAAGCGACCGCCGGAACTCCAGTACGCCGGATAGCGCTCGCGCAGCGCCTCATAAAGCGGGAAGGGATCGGAATCGATGGCAGGCGAGTAGAGGTCGACCGGTTCGGTCGGTCGAGCGGCGAGCAGCGTCATTTGACTAACCTCTCGGCCAGCTCTTTCATCCCGCCCTTTCACCTCCGGACCCGTCATATTCTCCCTCACGGCAAGAGCGTGGCTCGCGTAGCTTCTCTCACATCTCTTTCAGAGGAGCGAGCGTAATCTTGCGGCGGATGCGGTTCAAGGCTTGAGCCGTTCGCCTTTCCTTTGAACGTTGATGCCGAGACTGGCCTGTTTTGACCCCCGGCAAACGAGATCACTCTGCGCGCCAACCGTCACCTACCCGTTTTTTCAAGCTGACACTGTTCCAACTCGAGAAAGACGCGATAGGCGTTCCCTTTGTTATTATTCACGAAACCTGGAAACTGCCTGTACTCTGACCAGTCCACCTGCTGGTAGGCTGTTTCGAAGTCGCTCCAATTATCCACTGCACTTTTCATCGCACTCCGTACATAATTAATGTAATGCAGGGTGAATGCGATTGCGTCCTTGGCAGCGTTCGAAGCGGCGCCATGACCAGGGACGATAAATTTTGGATCGAGCTTCTCGATTTCAGTTAGCCTGCGAAACCAATTTGATGTGTTGACATCATCGGCATTCATGAACGGAATGCGGCTGTTTTGCACAACGTCGCCGGCGAACAGAACCCCGTCGGGCTCGACCAGCATCATCAAGTCGCTCGATGAGTGCGCAGCGCCCGCGTATAGAAGAACAAAACGTTTCCCACCCAACGTCAAGGTGAGACGCTCTTTGAATACAATGTCGGGAGGAACGACGCGTGTATTCCGATTTACCCACGGCGAAAGCGCGTCTCGCCGCTGCGACAGACGCTGTGCAGCTTTTTCGTCGGAGGTATCTTCACCTTCTTTGTATTCTGTCGAACGCTCCTGGGCGATGATCGCAGCAGCGCTGTGATCTTTAAATGCCTGCAGTCCATAAATATGATCTGCATGATAGTGACTGACGACTACGTAACGAACAGGCTGGTCCGTGATTTCGCGAATTCTCTGCAAAAGTGCCCAACCGAGACTGGGTGTACCCAAGGCATCAAATACGATAACGCCTTCAGTTGTGATAATGAATCCCGCATTTGACGTATTGCCCTCATTGTCTTTGCTCGGTATGCCGGGACTTCCAATGCTGTAGTAGATGGGTGCGCCGGATACCTGCTCAAGATGAAGCGGTTTTCTGATCGGAGGATAGGGTTGTTTCTCCGCGCCGAAACATGAAGTCGTCACCGCAATCCACGCCGACATTGCTATGGCGACTACTCTCATGTTGTTTTTCCAATTTGAATAGGGTGCGAGCGCAATCTAGTCCGCGAGCCCAAGCACGTTAGCTTGATCTCATCGGGTGGACAAATGAAGGATCCATCCAGAATCACGCCCGATATCATTTTTATTGATCCGATGTTCTTCCCTGCGCGTCGAATTGCTTGAGGTATGCGATGAGGTCTTGAATCCTCTTTTCGTCCTTCAAACCTGCGTACATCTTTTTAGTCCCGGGCATTTTTGCTTTCGGATCCTTAATGTATTCCGAAACGTCACTTCATCCAATGTGATGCCTGAGTTTCGGTTTGCCGGAGAATAGTTGAATCCTTCTATAATCCCCGCTTTGCGCCCAAACAAACCATTCAGCGCAGGACCGCCGGTATTCTTTGCTGCGGAACCAACCTGATGGCAGGCCCGGCATGTCCATCCCGGCATTTCGCTCGCCGAATCGCATAGGCTGAGTCTGCTGGGTGAAAAGCTACTGTCCGAGGCGCCCGAAGTGAAGTCCGTGGGCCGCCGGACCGGTCGGGCCGAACTCCATGAGCACGCAGAGAGTGTCCACTTCAGTGAGGTTGACGTGGATCTGGTGCGCTCCACGCGCCCGAAGCGAAAGTCCTGGCAGATATTCGCGAAAAGCTGTCGGCTCTGCCGCTGTCGATCGCCGTCGGACAGCCAATCAGCCACCGAATTGACCATCTGCAATCGGGAGTACGCGCGCAGATAGTTTTGAAAATATTCGGAGACGATTTTGAAGCCCTCCGCCGCCTCGCGGAAACCGCTCGCCAGCAGCTCGCAACGATACCCGGCGTTGACGATCTGCAGGTGGAGAAACAGGTCCTTCTTCCGCAATTGCGCATCCAGGTCGATTATGAGCGAGCCGCGCCTTACGGTCTCGCGCCTGCAACGGTGACCCTAGCGCTAGAAGCGCTATCAAATGAATGGCCATGTTGTTGCGGGTGTCGATCACGAAGATCGACCGCGGGAACTGGTCTGGTCGTCAGAGGCATCGAGTTACGGGGAATTTCAGCGAGACTGACGGATGGGTCCTGGTGCGTGACCGGGATATAGAGCAATTCGCTGTCGACGTCACCGGGTTCTCTCGCTCATGACTGGCAAGTTCAGGCTTGTCGGCGTCAGCGCCCCGAGATCGGTCCTACCCGACGTGCCATGGAATCTCGGTACAGCTCGTTTTGGCGGGCGCGCGAAACGCAACCCGGTACTATTTGCGCGGCGCATGTATGACCGCATTGTGTGCAGATCAGTTCAGGCGGCGCTCCAGCGGCAAGGATTTTCGGAACGTGCTGTTCTGCTCACGAGTACGAAGCCCGATCTACTTGCCGACGTGCTCACGGGATTTGAAGTCATTTCGCTATGGGATGCGGTTGGCGTTGAAAGCGGCCTTGAAATCAACCCCGATGACGATCGCCGCCCGGCTGAGTAACCGGCCGCCCGTTGGTGACGCCGATCTTCAGATCATCGCCGACGGGAGGGAGTCCGGTTCGTCAACGCAACCTTCAGATTCAAGTCGGGTCTCAAGCAGCGAGACATAATACTTTTTCTGCATCGCAAGCTCGGAGAAGACCGGCGATGGGTCTCGTCTGCCGAGATTATTGCCGAGCTTGATCTCCTGGGGAAGCATTCGTGATATCTTCAAAGCAAATCGTGCGTGGGGACGGCTGCTCACCGAACGAGGCGGAATTTGCGGTTTCTGTTTCGATACCGAAGCGACTGAGGGGATCGCCGGCCGCTAGCGCTATTCCCCCCGTTTGCCCCCTCCAGCCCCCCCAATCCCACCCTGCGCAGGGGCGCACTCTGTATCGCATCAATGCGACACAGACGGAGCGCTCGCGCATGTCTACGAAGCATCGGGTGACCATTGCGCCCTCTCGGCTTTGGACAAATCACTAGGTTAGAGACCGGCAAGTCGCCGCAACGGTCCGCCATACGGGCGCTGTTATTCGTGGATTGTTCTGCAGGCTAAGACTTAGTTGCATTTCAACCGAACGCTGACGTGGAACAAGCCGGGCGTTGATCTGGAAACATTCTTCTCGCATTTTAAGCGATTTGAGCAGTCAACCTTTGCATTTCGCCGGTATCACGGATGGAGAGCAAGTGGTGCGCTCATGATTGGAACTGCGGTTTCTCTGGATGACATCCTAATCGTCAACAGCGGACGCGTTGCGCGGACTGACGTCAGTATCCTCGGGCGCTACTCACTTGCGAACCGACGCAATCCTCATGGAGACCGGCGCGAATACGCCTGCCGCCCCCTCAGAATCTCACCAGAGGCGTTGTGTTGATCGGACCCGTCGCTGGCCCGATCGGTGAACCAGTTATAGCTACTTTCGACGAATTAGGGAAGCTGGACGGCAAGATAGTCCGAGTCATCGAGCAGGGCTTCGAAGTGCGGCTCGTTCTGGGCAACAGCCAACGCACTACGCTCATTGGCAAGATCGGGTGGCTGGATCGGAACAAGCACCACAATTGCAGAATGACCGGTTGCACAAGCGCACGATACCGAAAAATTCGCATCTACCGTGTTGCTCCCAGACGCCAGCGTGATCGGCTGCTTCGTGTTCGATATGTCAGTGTCCGGTGCCGCGGTGTCTACCGAACTCAGTCCGCGGCTAGGCGACGTGCTCGCGGTAGGCAAAATCGTTGGTCGCGTGGTGCGGGTATTCCCCGAAGGCTTTGCGATCAGGCTTATCAGATTGCAGGATCAAGACGCTCTGGAGCGCCTCCTCATCCAGGCGTAAGAGCGGTGCCGAATACGTCCACCGTGCAAAAGTCTGCACGCGGAGTTTCAAGGTCAGAATCCGGATGCTCCGTGCGGAAACGGCTGGAGGTTGTGATTATGGCTGCCGCGCCCCGCTGAGGGACGTGCTCTCCGCTTAACCAATTCATTATGAATTTAAGGAGCGCTTGCGCAAAGGCGTGCCGCCGTGTGTGTTTGCTTCGCAATAGGACCGCCCGTCCTGTCTGCATTGGTTCTTGCCGCTCCCGTGCGAGGCAGGACGGGCAAAACAAATGAGTGCAGCATGGTTGATTGGTTGTTTCCCATTGTGTTGGGCCTTCTTAGCTTGCACTTTTTCGTCGTCAACATCTCGAAATGGTGGGGCGCTCGCTCCCGCTCTGTTACCGGATTTCCGCGTTGGTTGGATTAAGGTGCCGTCAAAAGCATGTGCGGCATTTAAGTCCGCCCCCCGCGAGGGGGCTTCACAATCACCGGATCTATCGCGGGACGACCGCTCGCGAATGGGCGGCGCACCGGCTTTATCGTCAGGTTAAGCGTCTTTGCCCGGGCTCGGATTGTGTTCTTGTGACGTTTCAGCCGGACGCACAGTCGCTTTATGCTGACACCTTCGGCGATGTTTGGTCAACTCGGAATCGTCTTGCGCAATACAAGGCCAGCGAAGCTTCATAGCGGATCTTCAAAGCGTCGGCTTGCACTGACGGCAGGGGCCTATATTTCGAATCCCTAAGCTATCCATGAACTCGGTAGCCTCAGCGAAACTATCGAAAGGACCGTACCAGGCGGTCCGGTTTGTTTGCTCCACAGGCAAATGCCTGCGGATGTCGGAATGCAACCCGGCCATCGGCATGAACTGAGTGTAGACTAGGTATCGAGGCACAGTGACCTGATGGGGTGGACGGCCTCCGCCCCGGCATCGATGTGCCATATCATGGCCGTTTGATGAGGACCACAGCGAGGGAGGTCGCCCATGGGAGAGGTTACCACAGTCGGGTTAGATATCGCGAAGCATGTATTTCAGGTGCATGGGATCGACGCCCAAGGAACGGTCGTGATCCGTCGCAAAGTCAGACGATCTGAGCTTTTGAAATTCTTCCAGTCGATCCGACCGTGTTTGGTCGGGATGGAAGCCTGCGCAACAGCGCATCACTGGGGCCGCGAACTTCAATCGATGGGACATAAAGTGCGGCTGATGCCGCCGGCGTACGTTAAGCCGTATGTGAAGCGGCAGAAGAACGATATGGCAGATGCCGAGGCAATCTGCGAAGCGGTATCACGACCGACGATGCGCTTTGTTCCGGTCAAGACAAGCGAGCAACAAGCCGTTCTCATGTTGCACCGTTCTCGGGAGCTGTTGATCCGGCAACGTACAATGCTGATCAATGCGCTGCGTGGGCATCTCGCGGAGTTTGGGGTGGTGATGCGCCAGGGTGCAGCAGGCGTTACATCTTTGATCGCAATGCTTGAAGACCATGGCAATAGCCTGATTGATCCGACAGCTCGTGAAGCGCTGCTGCCATTGGTTGCTCAGCTGCATGATACACAGGGTCGGATTGCTGACCTGGACCGGCGGATCCTCGGGTGGCATCGTTCGAACGCAGTCAGCCGCCGGCTGGAGACAATCCCCGGCATCGGGCCGATCACCGCCAGCGCTATTGTTGCTACGATCACTGATCCCTCGCTGTTTCGATCCGGACGCCAACTTGCTGCCTGGCTAGGTTTGGTACCCAGGCAGAACTCCAGCGGCGGGAAGGATCGGCTCGGTCACATCACCAAGAAAGGAGATGGATATATCCGCCGTCTTCTGGTGATCGGTGCACACGCGGTCCTGCGCTTCGTGCGCAACGGCAAAAGTGCCTCGAACCAATGGGCAGCCGAGTTCGTATCCCGAAAGCCTTACAAGGTGGCCGCGACCGCCCTTGCCAATAAAATGGCGCGGATCGTGTGGGCGCTGTTGACCCGCGAGGAGGAGTTTAAGGTTCGCGCCGCCTGAGGGAACGGACCACACAGGCGCGTGAAACGAGATTGGCGAGGTGCAACAGGATGTGATGACGAACGGTCGAGCCGGGATCGAATAAACCCGATCAGTGGGGAGCAGCGCACGATCAGCGCGATGACCTGAATGGGACTCGATCTGCGGACTTCATCAGGGCCAGCGGTCTTAGGTGCCGCGCTAACAGGCCGGACACATGACCGCACCCGACCAACTCGTCACTGCATCCCGAAAGACCTTGCCAAACGGAGGCCGTCCATGTTGAACAAAACATGTACTTTTTAAATGCCTGATGCAAAGTTCCGAGTTAGGAACTTTTTTTTGGTGCATATTTTGGAGCTTGGGCGTGAGCAATCATTTATTGAGAAAAATGTGGCCCTACGCGCTAGCAACTACTTGTGTCGGTGCTGCGATAGCTGTCCGGGCCGGCTTCGGTTGGTTTGGTGCCACACTTTACTTCGCGACGTTTTATCCTGCGATGTTGATTGCTGCTCTGTACGGGGGGGCTGTGTCGGGGGCGCTCGTCGCCTTGGCAGCATCCGTATATGTGTGGTGGGCTTTAATGCCACCATTTTACGAATTCGGTCCTCTTAACGCGTCGGCATTTTCTAACTTTGTCTTGTTCGGCGTGGCTGCAACGTTAATTATTTGGGTTTCCATCAGGCTTCGTAAGTCCGAGAGCGATTTGAAGATTGCGGTTGGCGAGTTAGCGCATCGCGGCAAAAACACCTTCTTTGTGGTCGAAGCCATCGTACGTCAAACGTTAAGCGAACACCGCGACTTAGCTGACAAGGTCGCGGGTCGTATACGCGCTGTATCCTCCACCAATGATTTAGTCTCTTCCTCCTCGGCTATGAGCGTCGATTTGCGGGAGTTGCTGCTGTCGAAGCTAGAGGGCATAGACGCCGTCTCGGCAATTGGGCCGCAGCAGGAGCTCCCATCTAACGTAGCGCGCGGGCTATCGCTCATCTTTCACGAGTTGCTCACTAATGCTCTTAAATACGGCGCACTCTCAGCTCCCGGAGGGAAGGTGGGTGTCAAATGGGACAGGAGCGGTGATATACTCAACGTGCAGTGGCGCGAAAGCGGGGGCCCACCTGTTTTGATCGCGAGCCGTGTTGGTTTTGGGACAAAGCTTATGACTTACGTCGCGCGCGACCTTAAAGGGGAAATACATTTTGAACCGAAGTCTGAAGGCATGACCGCGCGCTTGAGTTTGAGCTTAAAATAGTCCGCGGCATAGAAGGCCTATTTTATTTCAAATCCGTGGCGTACGCCTAGTCATTTGGAACGCAAGTCCATGTCATTATAAATTCTCGCTTTCACCTGTGTCGTGGGAGCGAGATCATGACGAATGCACTGGGGCGCCCAATCGGGCCGTTGGTTTTGAACGCGGATGAACGGCCGTATATCGAGCGCAAATCGAGCACATTCGTGTGGCTCGATCATTATCAGAGCGCTGCCGCGCATCGTCAGGTGCGCTGATGTCGTGCCCAGCAAGTCCGATGCGATTGAGCTTGGCGTCCACGAGCGTACAGTCGGCAAAATGGTGTCGACGGTTTCTGAAGGACCGTATCGAAGGGCTCCTGGATGAAGCCCGTCCCTGCAGATATTCGAACGATCGAGCACGATCAGGTTGCCGCCGTTATCGAAAGTACGCTCCGCTCGGCGCCAAACGACACCATTCACTGGTCGATCCGTTCGATGACGGCGAGGACGAGCTTTTCGCACACAACCATCCGCAGAATCTGGACAGCTTTTCGGTTCGCAGCCTCATCGTTCGCAGACATTCAAGCTTTCCAGCCATCCGCTGTTCGTTGACAAAGTCCGCGACATTGTCGGGCTTTGTCAATCGCCGCCCAATCGCGCGCTGGTGCTCAGCGTTGACGAGAAGAGACAGATAAAAGCGCTCGATCGCGAACAGCCGGTCTTGCGATGGATGCCCGGCATTCCAGAGCGAAGGACACAATTCCTATGTCCGCTACGGCACAACATCACTATTCGCGGCTCTCGGCATTGCGTCCGGATTTGTGATCGGCAAATGCTACAAGCGCCACCGAACCGCCCGATGACGTCCAACTTCCAATTTGAGGTCGAGTTAAAGGTGGCGATCGAAACGGCGGGCCGGACCATTCCAGTCGAAAGCGCACTCGACCGAGATATGCGGCCGGCCTCCGATCTCACGCGGCGCGAATCGGCAGTTCGATGCCCGGTACATGCAGCTGCCCGAGGAAAGCGGCGAGCGCTTCGATGCATCGGCGCCCTGTGGCGTCATCACTCCGGCACGCGCCTGCAAATAAAGGCTGCGATAAATGGTCTCGTGAGACAGGCGCCACGCCTCAGTCTCTGGATATGCCCGCCTCAGCCAGCCTGCAATCTGCTCGGGCGACCAGTTGAGCTCCAGCTTTCTGACAACAGCCTGCCGCAACTGGCCATGCATCGCCAACTTGCACGGCTTTGGGCGCAGCGCCTGCTTCCACGCGAGCTTGTCAGCCGCCGCAGCACGGTAGCGACCCACCCCGCCGTTGCGACTGATCTCGCGGCTGACCGTCGATGCTGCGCGAGCCAGCATCCTCGCTATCGCCCGGACCGATTGGCCTTCCACAATGCCTCGAGATATCTCCTCGCGGTCCGCCATCGTCAGCGCCAGACGGGATCGGCGCCGGGCCGGCGGCATGATCCCACCGCTGGGCCTCAAATGCGCAAAAATGCAGGAGGACGGCTTGCCAAATGCGCGCCCGATCGATTTCAGGTGTGGTTCGGCGTGCAATTTTGACCCCCTGAGCCGGGGGATCGGCGTCCAAAATTGACCCCCTCCTGATTGGGCTGATGCGCTGCTTGCTTTGATTCGAAGCAGGCGGTGGGGGAATGTTGACGGTGGAGACGATTGGGCGGATTCGGCGTGAGCATTTTCTCAAGGGCAAGACGATCAAGGAGATAGCGCGGGACCTGAGGGTGTCGCGGAACACGGTCCGCAAGGTGCTGCGGTCGGGCGAGACGTCGTTCGAATACGAGCGTGAAGTCCAGCCCCGACCGAAGCTTGGGCGATGGACGGACGAACTCGATGCGCTGTTGGTCGGCAATGCGACCAAGCCCGCCCGCGAACAGCTGACGTTGATCCGCCTGTTCGAGGATCTGCGCGGTCGTGGTTATGACGGCGGCTACGATGCCGTGCGTCGCTACGCCAGGCGCTGGGCCAAGGAGCGCGGGCAAGCGACGGCCGCGGCCTACGTGCCGCTGAGCTTTGCGCCGGGAGAGGCCTTCCAGTTCGACTGGAGCCACGAAGTCGTCTTGCTGAGCGGCGTGACGGTGATCGTGAAGGTCGCCCATGTCCGGCTCTGTCATAGCCGAATGCTGTTCGTGCGGGCCTATCCGCGCGAGACGCAGGAGATGGTGTTCGACGCGCATGACCGCGCGTTCGCTCTGTTCAAGGGCGCCTGCGGACGCGGCATCTACGACAACATGAAGACCGCGGTAGAGACGGTCTTCGTCGGCAGGGACCGCCTCTATAATCGCCGCTTCCTGCAGATGTGCAGCCACTACCTTGTCGATCCGGTGGCCTGCACGCCGGCGTCGGGCTGGGAGAAGGGTCAGGTCGAGAACCAGGTTGGGCTGGTCCGCCAGCGGTTCTTCACGCCCCGATTGCGGTTCAAGACATACGAGGAGATGAACGCCTGGCTGCTCGATAAGTGCATCGCCTACGCCAAGGTGCATCGCCATCCGGAGCTGACCGAGCAGACAATCTGGCAAGTGTTCGAGGCGGAGCGGCCGAAGCTCGTTCCCTATGCAGGTCGGTTTGATGGCTTCCATGCCGTGCCGGCGTCGGTCTCGAAAACCTGCCTGGTGCGCTTCGACAACAACAAATACTCGGTCGCAGCCAGTGCCGTCGGGCGTCCGGTCGAAGTTCATGCCTATGCGGATCGTGTCGTAATCCGCCAGGATGGGCGGATCGTCGCTGAACATCGCCGCTCGTTTGGGCGCGGCGACACGGTATACGACCCTTGGCATTATGTGCCGGTGCTCGCCCGCAAGCCCGGCGCCTTACGCAACGGTGCGCCCTTCAAAGACTGGGTGCTGCCGGCGGCGATGGAGCGCGTGCGGCGCAAGCTCTCCGGCGTCGCCGACGGCAATCGGCAGATGGTCGACATCCTCACTGCGGTGCTCACCGATGGGCTACCGGCGGTCGAAGCTGCCTGCGCCGAGGCGATCACTCACGGCGTCCACTCCGCCGACGTGGTCCTCAATATCCTCGCCCGCCAGCGCGATCCGGACCCGCCCGCCACTATCCTCACCCCGGCCGCGCTGACGCTGCGCCACCCACCGATCGCAGACTGTGCCCGTTACGACAACCTCAGGAGGACCATCTGATGGAACGCACTCAGCTCTTCGACCTCATGGGCGAGCTCAAGCTCTACGGCATGAAGGCCGCCTTCGACGAGATCATGGCCACCGCCGTCAAACGGCAACACGAGCCTCAGCGCATCGTAGGCGATCTGCTCAACGCCGAGATCAGCGAGAAGCAGGCGCGCTCCATCCGCTACCAGCTCACCATCACCAAGCTGCCGCTCGCCAAGGACCTCGAAGACTTTGTGTTCGAGGGCACGCCGATCAATGAGACGCTCGTAAACGACCTCGCCGGTGGCGGCTTCTTCGCTCAGCAACGCAACGTCGTGCTGGTCGGCGGGACCGGGACCGGCAAGACGCATCTTGCCATCGCAGTTGCTCGCAGTTGTATCCGCGCCGGCGCCCGCGGTCGGTTCTACAACGTGGTTGACCTCGTCAACCGTCTCGAGACCGAGACCCGCAATGGACGGCAGGGCCGGCTCGCCGATCACCTGACCCGCATGGACTTCATCGTGCTCGATGAACTCGGCTATCTGCCGTTCGCTCAATCCGGCGGCCAGCTCCTGTTCCACCTCGTCAGTCGGCTCTACGAGCGCACCTCGATCATCGTCACCACCAATCTCGCTTTCGGGGAATGGCCGAGCGTGTTCGGTGACGCCAAGATGACCACAGCGCTGCTCGATCGCCTGACCCATCACTGCGACATCGTCGAAACCGGAAACGACAGCTGGCGATTCAAAAGCCGCGATGACGATCAAACAACCCGCGCTCAAGG
>Ga0209906_100343_pt1 | contig 25322 bp, 27 predicted proteins | sample FECB24metaG_FD_188303 | JGI IMG/M metagenome (GOLD analysis project Ga0209906, IMG submission 188303) | Cyanobacterial communities from the Joint Genome Institute, California, USA from Joint Genome Institute, California, USA - FECB-24 metaG... ... | reverse complement strand
AGGCGAACGCTATGACGCGTTTGTCGCCGCGCTCGGACGGCGACTCGCCAAGGGGCCAAAGCTCGGCCAAGAAATCTCCGAGGACGTTCCGGGCGAACCGAGTAACGAATAAGCGAGATCACGACGCTCGCAAGTCGTCAGCGGCTTCGCCGTTTCCCTGTATTTCTACGCCACACTACGACGACCCCATCGCGCTTGTTGCACCGACCGATTTTCTGCCTCTTCTACTCATCCCCGATCCAGGGCCGCTCGCGAGCGGTCCCGCGCAGAACGGGGACGACATGGCGGTTTCATTCCAGCAATCCGAGGCGGTCCTTCGCGGCACGCGTATGCTGCGCACGGCGCTTGGCCCGGCCATTGCAGGCTTCCTGGAAGACCCGTCGATCGTCGAGGTGATGCTCAACCCGGACGGGCGGCTCTGGATCGACCGGCTTTCCGGGGGTTTGGCCGATACGGGTGAGCGACTGTCGCCTGCCGACGGCGAGCGCATTGTCAGGCTCGTCGCCCACCATGTCGGCGCCGAGGTCCACGCCGGCAGCCCGCGTGTCTCGGCCGAACTGCCCGGAACGGGAGAGCGCTTCGAGGGCCTCCTGCCGCCTGTCGTGGCCGCGCCGGCGTTTGCGATCCGCAAGCCCGCGGTCGCCGTGTTCACGCTGCACGACTATGTCGCCGCCGGCATCATGTCGGCCGAGCAGGCGGAGATTCTCCGCCGCGCCGTCGCCGACCGCCGCAATATCCTGGTCGCCGGCGGAACGAGCACCGGCAAGACCACGCTCACCAACGCACTGCTCGCGGAAGTCTCGAAGTCGGCCGATCGCGTCGTCCTGATCGAGGACACGCGCGAGCTTCAATGCGCGGCGCCCAATCTCGTCGCCATGCGCACCAAGGACGGCGTCGCCACGCTCTCCGACCTCGTGCGCTCTTCGCTGCGCCTGCGCCCCGACCGCATTCCCATCGGCGAGGTGCGCGGCGCCGAGGCGCTCGACCTCCTGAAGGCGTGGGGCACCGGACATCCCGGCGCCATCGGCACCATCCACGCCGGCACCGCGATCGGCGCGCTTCGCCGCCTCGAGCAGCTCATCCAGGAAGCCGTCGTCACGGTCCCGCGCGCGCTGATCGCAGAAACCATCGATCTCGTCGCCGTGCTGAGCGGCCGCGGCGCCTCGCGCCGTCTCGCCGAGCTCGCCCGCGTCGAGGGCCTCGGACCCGGCGGCGACTACCGCATCACCCCCGCGACAGCAGGCCCAGCAGGAGATCACGCATGACCGCCGCCCGACAGCCATCAACTAAGCATCGCCTATTCGTCGGCTCGGTTCTCGACCGGATCGGCGCCATCGGTCTGACCGCGACAGGGCTTCTCTACGCGGCGCCGGCCTATGCCAGCGGCTCGTCCATGCCGTGGGAGCAGCCGCTTCAGCAGATCCTGCAATCGATCGAAGGCCCGGTGGCCAAGGTCATCGCGGTGATCATCATCATCGTCACTGGCCTGACGCTCGCCTTCGGCGATACGAGCGGCGGCTTCCGCAGGCTCGTGCAGATCGTCTTTGGCCTGTCGATCGCATTCGCAGCCAGCTCCTTCTTCCTGAGCTTCTTCAACTTCGGCGGTGGGGCGGTGGTGTGATGGCTGGTGTGCTTGAGACCGCCGAGGTCCCCGGCTTCTCGGTGCCAGTCCATCGGGCGCTGACCGAGCCCATCCTCCTCGGCGGCGCGCCGCGCTCGATCGCCATCCTCAACGGCACGCTCGCCGCCGCGCTCGGGCTCGGCCTGCGGCTCTGGCTCGTCGGCCTCGGCCTTTGGGCCGTCGGCCATTTCGCGGCGGTGTGGGCGGCGAAGCGCGATCCGATGTTCGTGGAGGTCACGCGCCGGCACCTGCGCATTCCCGGCTTCCTGGGCGTGTGAGGCGGCCGATGATGAACCTCGCCGAATATCGCCGCACGTCTTCGCGCCTCGCCGACTTCCTGCCGTGGGCAGCGCTCGCCGCAGAGGGCGTCGTCCTCAACAAGGACGGCAGCTTCCAGCGCACGGCACGCTTCCGCGGCCCCGACCTCGACTCCTCCGTGCCGGCCGAGCTGGTCGCCGTCGCGGGCCGCCTCAACAACGCCTTCCGGCGCCTCGGCTCCGGCTGGGCGATCTTCGTCGAGGCGCAGCGTCACGGCGTCGGCGCCTATCCGTCGAGCCGCTTTCCCGATGCCGCGTCTGCGCTGGTCGACGCCGAGCGCAAGGCGGACTTCGAGGAAGCGAGTGCGCATTTCGAGTCGAGCTACTTCCTCACCTTCACCTACCTGCCGCCGGCCGAGGACGCCGCGCGCGCCGAGAACTGGCTCTACGAGGGCAAGGCCGACCGCGGCGTCGATCCGCACGAGATCCTAAGCGGCTTCGTCGACCGCACGGATCGCGTCCTGCAGCTCATCGAAGCCTTCATGCCCGAATGCGCCTGGCTCGATGACGGCGAGACGCTGACCTACCTGCATTCCTGCATCTCGACCAGGCGCCATCGCGTGCGCGTGCCCGAGACGCCGATATATCTCGACGCGTTATTGGCCGACCAGCCGCTGACGGGAGGCCTCGAGCCGCGGCTCGGCGACGCACACCTTCGCGTGCTCACGATCGTCAGTTTTCCGACGGCAACCACGCCGGGCATTTTGGATGAGCTGAACCGGCTGGCGTTTCCTTATCGCTGGGCGACGCGCGCGATCCTGCTCGACAAGACCGACGCAACCAGGCTGCTGACCAAGATCCGCCGGCAATGGTTCGCCAAGCGCAAGAGCATCGCGGCGATCCTGAAGGAGGTAATGACCAACGAGGCCTCGGCTCTCGTCGACACCGATGCCGCGAACAAGGCGGCCGACGCCGACCTCGCGCTCCAGGAGCTCGGCGCCGACTACGCCGGCGAGGCCTATGTCACCGCGACGGTGACGGTCTGGGACGATGACCCCCGCATCGCCGCCGAAAAGCTGCGGCTGGTCGAGAAGGCCATCCAGGGCCGCGACTTCACCGCGATGCCCGAGACGATCAATGCCGTGGACGCCTGGCTCGGCTCGCTGCCGGGGCATGTCTACGCCAACGTGCGCCAGCCGCCGATCTCGACCCTCAACCTCGCCCACATGATCCCGCTGTCGGCGGTGTGGGCGGGGCCGGAACGGGATGAGCACTTCGGTGCACCCACCTTGCTGTTCGGCAAGACCGAAGGGTCCACCCCGTTCCGGTTCTCTTTGCATGTTGGTGACGTCGGTCACACGCTCGTCGTCGGCCCGACCGGCGCCGGCAAGTCGGTGCTGCTGGCGCTGATGGCCCTTCAGTTCCGGCGCTATTCCCGCTCGCAGGTCTTCGCCTTCGACTTTGGCGGTTCGATCCGCGCCGCCGCGCTCGCCATGGGCGGCGACTGGCACGACCTCGGCGGCGGTCTCACGGACGGGTCCGCCGAGAGCGTTTCGCTGCAGCCGCTCGCCGGCATCCACCATGTCCCCGAACGCGCCTGGGCCGCCGACTGGATCGTCGCGATCCTGATGCGCGAGGGCGTGGCGATCACACCCGAGGTCAAGGAGCATCTCTGGACCGCGCTGACCTCTCTTGCCAGCGCTCCCGTCGTCGAACGCACGATCACCGGCCTCGCGGTGCTCCTGCAATCAAACGATCTCAAGCAGGCGCTGCGGCCCTTTTGTGTCGGCGGGGCCTATGGCCGCCTGCTCGACGCCGAGCACGAGCATCTCGGCGAGGCATCGGTCCAGGCCTTCGAGACCGAGGGCCTGATCGGCACCGGCGCGGCGCCGGCCGTGCTCGCCTATCTGTTTCACCGCATCGAGGATCGCCTCGACGGGCGGCCGACCTTGCTGATCGTCGACGAAGGCTGGCTGGCGCTCGACGACGAAGGCTTCGCGGGCCAGCTCCGGGAGTGGCTGAAGACGCTCCGAAAGAAGAACGCCAGCGTCGTCTTCGCCACGCAGTCGCTTTCCGACATCGACAATTCACCGATCGCGCCGGCCATCATCGAGAGCTGCCCGACGCGAGTGCTGCTCCCGAACGAGCGGGCGATCGAGCCGCAGATCACTGCGATCTACCGCAGGTTCGGGTTAAACGATCGCCAGATCGAAATCCTCGCGCGCGCGATGCCGAAGCGCGACTACTACTGCCAGTCGCGACGCGGCAACAGGCTCTTCGAACTCGGCCTCTCCGACGTCGCTCTCGCCCTGTGCGCCGCGTCCTCCAAGGCCGATCAAGCCGCCATCGAGCGCATCGTCGCCGAACATGGCCGTGAGAATTTCCTGCCGGCATGGCTGCACCTGCGCGGCGTCGCGTGGGCCGCCGATCTCATCCCAAACCTCACCAACCTGGAGACACAATCATGATTGTCCGTCGTTCCCGCGCGGCGCTTCTTGCCGCGACGGCTCTTTCACTTCCGCTTTGGTTTTCGCCGGTCCTGGTCGCGCCTGCCGCAGCCCAGTGGATCGTCTACGACCCGACCAACTATGCGCAGAACGTGCTGCAGGCGGCGCGCGCGCTGCAGCAGATCAACAACCAGATCACCTCGCTCCAGAACGAAGCGCAGATGCTAATCAACCAGGCGCGCAATCTCGCGAGCTTGCCGTATTCCTCGTTGCAGCGTCTCCATCAGTCCGTCCAGCGCACCCAGCAGCTTCTCGGCCAGGCGCAGAACATCGCCTTCGACGTGCAGCAGGTCGACCGCGCGTTCCAGACCACTTATGGCAACGCGTCACTCTCGGCATCGGATCAGCAATTGATCGCGGATGCGCGCACGCGCTGGCAGAATACGGTCGGCGGACTTCAGGACGCGATGCGCGTCCAGGCCGGTGTGGTCGGCAACATCGACACAAACCGCACGGAGATGTCGGCGCTGGTCGGCCAGAGCCAAGGCGCCACGGGCGCGCTGCAAGCAACACAGGCTGGCAACCAGATCCTCGCACTCCAAGCGCAACAACTCGCCGACTTGACTGCTGTCGTGGCAGCCGATGGGCGAGCACGGGCTCTCGCCGATGCCGAGCGCGCGGCCGCGGCCGAGCAAGGACGTGAACAGCGCCGGCGCTTCCTGACGCCCGGCGCCGGTTATCAGGCCGGAAACGCCCGCATGTTCCCGAATAGCGGCAAATGAGGGCGCGTCCCGTGGACGCCAAGACTCTCGCCCGAATCGGAGCTGTCGCGTTCGTCGCCGTCGCGATCACCGCGACGGTCATCGAGCTGACCCGGAAAGTGGAGCGGCCTGAAACCACTCCAGCCCGGCAAGCGGAGGTGGGTGCGGCCGACCCGCTGCGAGACGAGTTGTTCCGATGCCAGAGCCTCGGCGAGGCCGGGCCGCGCGATCGGGCATGCCTCCGCGCCTGGGCGGAGAGCCGCCGACGATTTCTGATGCCGCGGACAACACCTTCGACGAGCCCGTCGGATGCGAGCCGGCCCACCGGCGAGACGCGCGGCGAAGGCGCCGCGCCGAACGGCGAGTAGAATCATGGGCGGCACTGGCGTCATCGACCATTTTCTCGAGGTATTTACTCGATACATCGACTCCGGTTTCGGCTTGCTCGGCGGCGAAGTCGCGTTCGTTGCGACGACGCTGATCGTGATCGACGTCACGATCGCCGCTCTGTTCTGGAGCTGGGGCGCCGATGACGACATCCTCGCCCGCCTCATCAAGAAGACGCTGTTCGTCGGCGTGTTCGCCTATCTCATCGGCAACTGGAACAACCTCGCGCGCATCGTCTTCGAGTCCTTCGCCGGCCTCGGACTGAAGGCGAGCGGAACCGGCTTCACGACGGCTGATCTGCTCCGCCCGGGCCGCGTCGCGCAGACCGGCCTCGATGCCGGCCGTCCGCTGCTCGACTCGATCTCGGGCCTCATGGGCTACTGGTCGTTCTTCGAAAACTTCATCCAGATCGCCTGCCTGTTCCTCGCCTGGGCGCTCGTCCTGCTCGCGTTCTTCATCCTCGCGGTGCAGCTCTTCGTGACTCTCATCGAGTTCAAGCTGACCACGCTCGCGGGCTTCGTCCTCATCCCGTTCGGGCTGTTCGGGCAGAGCGCGTTCATGGCCGAGCGCGTGCTCGGCAACGTCATCAGCTCCGGCATCAAGGTGCTGGTGCTCGCCGTCATCATCGGCATCGGCTCGACGCTGTTCTCCGAGTTCACCGCCGGCTTCGGCGGCGCCAGCCCGACGATAGATCAGGCCATGGCGATCGTGCTCGCGGCGCTCTCGCTTCTCGGCCTCGGGATCTTCGGGCCCGGCATCGCCAACGGCCTCGTCAGCAGCGGCCCGCAGCTCAGCGCCGGCGCGGCCGTGGGCACCGGCCTTGCCGCCGGCGGCGCGGTGGTCGCAGCGGGTGCCGCCGGCGGTCTCGCTTTGCGCGGCGGCGCGGCCGCGATCTCGGGCACCGCCGCGGCAGCGCGCGGAGGCGCGACCCTCGCGGGCGGCGCGGCGACCGCTTACAGCCTCGGGGCGGCCGGACAATCCGGTCCGGCCGGCGTTGCCTCCGGCCTCGGCGGTGTCGCACGGGCGGCTGGAGGCGCGGCCATCTCGCCGCTTCGCCGCGCGGTCTCTCACGCGGCCGACAGCATGCGCTCCAGCTACGCCCGAGGCGCCCAGTCCGCTTTCGAGGCGACCGGCGGCGCTTCAACGATGGGCACCATCGGCGGCGCGGTCAACGCGTCAGGAGCTCCCGTGTCTGACGGTCCGCCCGCCTGGGCCCGCCGCATGAAGCGCTCCCAGCAGCTCCATCACGGCGTCATGGCCGCCGCGCACGCGATCCGCAGCGGCGACAGCCATGGCGGCGGCAGCTCCGTTAACCTTTCCCAGCGAGACCAATAATGTTCAAGCGACCTTCGACGCATTACGGCAAGACACCTGAGCCCGAGACGCCCTATCAGCGCGCCGCGCAGGTCTGGGACGAGCGCATCGGCTCGGCCCGCGTGCAGGCCCGAAACTGGCGGCTGATGGCTTTCAGTTCGCTCGCGCTGTCGGCCGCCTTCGCCGGTGCGCTGGTTTGGCAATCGGCGCGGGGCACCGTCGTCCCTTGGGTCGTGCAGGTCGATAATCTCGGCCAAGCCCAGGCAGTCGCACCTGCGGTCGCCGATTATCGCCCGACCGATCCTCAGATCGCGTTCCATCTCGCGCGCTTCATCGAGCAGGTCCGCTCGATCCCGGCCGATCCGATCGTGGTTCGGCAGAATTGGCTGCGCGCCTACGACTTCACGACCGACCGTGGCGCTGCGGCTCTGAACGACTACGCACGCGCCAACGACCCTTTCACCAAAGTGGGCAAGCAACAGGTCGCGGTCGACGTTTCGAGCGTCATTCGAGCGTCGCCCGACAGCTTCCGCGTGGCCTGGACCGAGCGGCGCTATGAGAACGGCCAGCTCGCATCGACCGAACGTTGGACCGCCATCCTCACCATCGTGGTGCAGCCGCCGCGTGACGCAGAGCGGCTGCGCGCCAATCCGCTCGGCATCTACGTCAATGCGATCAACTGGTCGCGGGAGCTGGGGTAAATGAATCGAGAGAACGTTTGTGCCGCAAAGCCGGTTTTCCGTAAATACGCAATCCCTGCCGCGCTCCTGTCGGCCGCGCTGCTGAGCGCATGCGCCACGCAGAGGCCGCCGCAGATCAGCTATGACTCCGATGTCCCGCCATTGCCGGCCGTTCCAGCGGCAATCGCGGACGAGCGGCCGCGACCGCTGCACATTCCGCCCGCTTGGACTCCCAGCCATGGCGGGGCCGCCGCCAATTCGCCGACGGCGCGGGTGGCGAACGCCAATGCCGCCGCCCGCGTCGAGCCTCGCCGAGAGGGCTACTACAACGCCATCCAGATTTATCCATGGTCGGAAGGCGCGCTCTATCAGGTCTACACCTCGCCGGGACAGATCACGGACATCGCGCTTGAGCCTGGCGAGAGCCTGACCGGCGCCGGCCCGATCGCCGCCGGCGACACCGCGCGCTGGATCATCGGCGACACCGAAAGCGGATCGGGGATCACGCGCCGTGTCCACGTGCTAGTAAAGCCGACGCGGCCCGACATCACCACCAACCTTGTCATCACCACCGATCGCCGCAGCTACATGATCGAGCTGCGGGCCGGCGCCAATCCGTACATGCCGGCCGTAGCATGGGCCTATCCACAACTTCCCGCTTCGCAGCGTGCGGGTGTCCCGGCGACGCCGGTCATCCCCGCCGCCGCGGCGCGCAACTATCGCTACGCTTTGAGCGGCGACAATCCGCCTTGGCGACCGATCGCCATCTATGACGATGGACGGCGGGTTTATGTCGAGTTCCCGCGCGGCATCGTTCAGGGCGAGATGCCGCCGCTCTTCGTCATCGGCTCGGAAGGCGAGCTCCAGATCGCCAACAGCCGCATCTACCAGAACGTCCTAATCGTCGATCGCCTCTTCGGCGCCGCCGAGCTTCGCCTTGGCAGCGGTGACCGCCAGCAAAAGATCAGGATCTCGCGCAGCGACGGGAGGCCATCGTAATGACCAGCTCTGACAATCCTGACCGCCTTGAGACAGAACAAGGTCCGCGTGACTCCGCGGCGCCTATGCGTCTGCGCGGCGACCCGCCCCGCGTCACCCGATTGTCCCGCAAGGCGTTGGCGGGGATCGGCCTGGTCGCGTCGATCGGCCTCGGCGGCGCCCTGATCTACGCGCTGCAAACCCGCGATGCCGGCCCCCGCAACGAGGAACTCTATTCCACCACCAACCGGCCCACGGCCGATGGACTCGCCGGGCTGCCGCGCGACTATACCGGCCCGCGGCTTGGACCACCGCTGCCGGGCGACCTGGGCCGCCCCATCCTGAGCGCGCAAGATCGCGGACAGCCGGTCGTCCCCCCGACGATCCAGCCGACCGTGGATGCCGCGGAGCAGCGTCGCCTCGCCGAGCAGGAAGCTGCGCGCACGAGCCGCGTCTTCTTCCAGACCGAGGCGCGGGCGCTTGCCGCTTCGCCTGCACCTGGCGGCGCCGCCACCAACACGAACCTGTCCGGCCTCGGGCTTCCCGGCCAGTTCAACATGCCGACGGCGCAAGAACGCGCGCAGGATCGGCAACTGGCCTTCCTCAACGCCGCTGCCGATCGCCGCACTGTCGCTCCGGATCGTGTGATGCCGCCGGCCTCGCCCTACGTGCTGCAAGCCGGGGCGGTGATCCCGGCCGCCTTGATCACCGGCATTCGCTCCGATCTTCCCGGACAGATCACCGCCCAGGTGACCGAAAACATCTACGACAGTCCGACCGGCAGACTACTTCTGGTGCCGCAAGGCACCCGGATCATCGGCCAGTACGACAATGCCGTGCAATTCGGCCAACGCAGGGTGTTGTTGGTGTGGAATCGCCTAATCCTGCCGAACGGCCGGTCAATCGTCCTGGAGCGCCAGCCAGGCGCGGATGCGGCCGGATACGCCGGCCTCGAGGACGGTGTCGACTACCATTGGTGGGACCTCGCCAAAGCCGCTGGCCTTTCCACGCTCCTGAGCGTCGGCACCGAGTTCGCGATCGACGACGATGACCGCTTGCTGCGCGCCATCCGCAACGGTGGCCAGGATACAATCAACGATGCCGGCCAGGAAATCATCCGCCGGCAGCTCAACGTCGCGCCGACGCTCACCATCCGGCCTGGCTTTCCGGTCCGCGTGATCGTCACCCGCGATCTCGTGCTCGAACCCTATCGAGGATAGCGATGACAAAACTCAGACTCGCCGCACTCGAAGACGACAAGCCCGTCAGGGTGTCCTTCGATCTGCCCGCTGAGGTGCACCGCGAGCTGATCGCCTATGCCGAGGTCTTGGGACGAGAGACGAGCAAGCCCGTGTCCGATCCCGTGAAACTTATTCCTCACATGATCCGTCGATTCATGGCGACAGATCGCGGGTTCGCCAAAGCGCGTCGGCAGCGCGACACTTGAAATGCCTGTGCTCTGAGGCCGCAAAATTGGATCGTTTTTGGTTAGAGTCTTCGGCGCCGATTCCCCGGCTGGGAGGATCGCAGAGCGATGAAGGCTTCGAAGTTTCCGGACGCCCAGAAGGCGTTCATTCTGAAGCAAGGGGCTGACGGAATGCCGGTCGCGGACATCTGCCGCAAGGCCGGGATCAGCCAGGCGACCTATTTCAACTGGAAGAAGAAGTACGATGGCCTGCTGCCGACTGAGATGCGGCGGCTCAAGCAGCTGGAGGACGACAACACCAAGCTGCGGAAGGTCGTGGCAGATTTGAGCTTGGACAAAGAGATGCTGCAGGACGTCATCTGCCGCAAACTGTGAAGCCTGTCCGGAAGCGCAAGCTGGTTGACGCAGTCCGTAGCGACTGGGGTGTTTCGATCCGAAGAGCGTGTCGTGTGCTGCTGGTCGATACGTCCATCTATCACTACAAGTCGCGTCGGCGCGGACAGGCGCCCCTCGAACAACGGATCAAGGAGATTTGCCAGACGCGCGTGCGCTATGGCTATCGGCGTGTTCACGTGCTGCTGCGACGAGGGGGTTGGTGTCATGGTCAGAACAAAACCCGGCGCATCTACCGCGAGTTAGGCCTACAATTGCTCAACAAAACGCCCAAGCGTCGCGTGAAGGCCAAACTGCGGGACGACCGCCGACCGGCCACACGATCGAACGAGACCTGGGCCATGGACTTCGTGCACGACCAGCTGGCAACCGGCCGCAAGCTGCGGGTATCCCTGGCCGGAATTCAGGGGAGCACGTCAAGTTGGAAAGTGACGCCACTGAAGACGAGCTGGCGGCGGAGCGCGCTGTGGCCAAGGCGACGACGGTGCGCGGATTTACGCGCCAGCGCGGCGAACGCCAGACGTTCCCTGAGCATTTACCGCGCGAACGAGTGGTGATCGAACCGCCGACGGCTTGCGAGTGCTGTGGCGGCAATCGTCTGCGCAAGCTCAGCGAGGACGTGACGAGGACACTGGAAGTGGTACCACGCCAGCGGAAGGTGATCGAGACGGTGCGGGAGAAGTTCTCCTGCCGCGACTGCGAGAAGATCAGCCAGGCCCCGGCGCCATTCCATGCCGTCGCACGGGGATGGGCCGGCCCGAGCCTGTTGGCCATGATCATGTTCGAGAAGTTCGGCCAACATCAGCCCTTAAACCGCCAGGCTGAGCGCTACCCCCTGGAAGGCGTGCCGATCGCGCTGTCGACCATGGCGGACGCGGTGGGATCGGTCAGTGCGTCGCTGGATCTCCTGCTGCGCCTGGTCGAAGCCCATGTCATGGCGGCCGAGCGCCTGCATGCCGATGATACGACGGTGCCGGTGCTGGCCAAGGGCAAGACCGATACGGCACGGTGCTGGATCTACGTCCGAGACGATCGGCCGTTTGGCGGCGCCGGGCCGCCGGCGGCGATGTTCTACTACTCCCGCGACCGTAGGGGCGAGCATCCCCAGGCGCATCTGGTCGGGTATGCCGGCATCCTGCAGGCCGACGCCTATGACGGGTACAACCAGCTCTATCTGGCGGGACGCCACCCTGGACCGATCCGGGAAGCGGCGTGTTGGGTCCATGCGCGGCGCCCATTCTTCGCCATGGCTGATATAGAAGAGAATGCGCGTCGCAAGGCCACCGGCAAGAAAGAGATCCCGCTCTCGCCCATCGCCGTCGAGGTCGTGCGGCGGATCGATGCGCTGTTCGAGATCGAGCGCTCCATCAATGGCAGGAGCCCCGAAGAGCGTCTGGAGATGCGACAGACGCTGAGCCGGCCCCTGGTCGAGGACCTGCAGGTCTATATGCGGGAGCAGCTCGCCAAGCTGTCCCGTGGGCACGACCTGGCCAAGACGTTCAACTACATCCTGAAGCGGTGGGCGAGCTTCACGCGGTTCCTGGAGGACGGCCGAGTCTGTCTCTCGAACAATGCCGCCGAAAGAGGCTTGCGAGGCATCGCCCTTGGACGAAAATCCTGGTTGTTCTGCGGCTCTGATCGCGGCGGACGGCGCGCGGCTTCCATGTATAGCTTGATCATCACGGCCAAAATGAATGGCGTCGATCCACAGGCCTGGCTCACGGATATCCTTGCCCGCATCGCCGCCCACCCAGCTCACCGGCTGGACGAGCTTCTGCCCTGGAATTGGACGCCGGCATCAGCGTTCTCCGCTCGAGCGGCATGACCACGCACGTCAACAAGGTTCATCACGTCACCACCATCACCCAGGTCGCAAAGGACCTCGGTGAAGACGAAGACTGGCTGCGCGACATTGCCATCGAAATGGAGATCGAGGACGGCCTGATCTGGGTCTATGGCGTCGGCGAAGATGGTGTTCAGGCGTTCACCGACTTTGGCATCGAAAACCTGATCGAGCTCGTCAGGTTCTACAAAGAAAACCCCAAGCTGCTCACGCGCTGGCAACGGGAATGATCCAATCAGCCTGCGACCTACGCCGGATGCGTACGTTTCAGTTGGGATTCCGACCAGACGTCTGCGCGTTCTTCATCGCTCGAGCGAGGCCTACGAAGCGCCGGAGTGCCGGATTGTCATTGCCGGGAAGCCAGACGCCCACCGTCGGTAGGAGATCTCCATCGCCGTCTACGGGTTTGAATCGGACGCCATGGAATGGAGTTGCAACGGCCGATTCGCTCGTCAGCGTCACCCCAAAGCCCATCGACACTAGGTGGAATAGACTCTCACGACAGACGGACAAGCGTCTTACTCGCGGATGAAAGCCGAGTGTTGCGAGCCGGCGAATGAGGTATTCGTGGATTTCGGGACCAGGCTCGTCTCGACTGACTATAAAGCTTTCTGCTTGAAGATCCGGCCATTGAACTGCATTGAGCGAAGAAAGCCGATGTTCTTCCGGCAGCGCACAGTAAACGCGCTCGTGCCAGAGCAACTCAACATCACAATCTGGGAGCTCAGGAACTCCTGTGAAGAAAGCTATATCCATACTGCGATCGCGTATCTGACAAATGTGATCGCGGGATCCTCCATACGCCACGTCAACGGTAACGGCACTATGGCCTTGGCCAAACTCTATCAGCAATTTCCGGAGAAAGCCGGACGCGAGCGAGCAGAGAAAGCCAACTCTAAGGAAGCCCGTGGATCCACTTCCGGCGCTTCGTGCCGACTTCACCGCATAGTCGAGATCGCATAAAGCCGCCTTCGCCTTGAAAATAAATTCCTTGCCAGCTGCTGTCGGGCGAACACCCGCACGATGCCGCTCAAACAACGAGACACCTAATTCGTCCTCAAGTTTACGGACTCTGCGGCTGACTACCGACTGGTCAGTCCCGATTATGCTTGCAGCCCGATGGAAGCTTCGCTGCTCCAACACCACAATCGACTGCAATATTGCATGCAGGTTAATCTTCGATCCAGCAATGGCGGAAATGAGCCCGTTTCCGAGGCTGGAAATCGCGTCGTCCATTCCTGCTCGCGCCTTACGGTCAGGTGATGACACCATCGCGAATCGCTCGGCTCCTGTTACCGCCCTGCGCGCAGTAGTGCCAACTCGCCAGGGACCTTTTGAATCATGCTTATCCGGTTGACACATGCAGCACCTTCCTGTAGTGTTTCGCCATTGGGCAAGCCCGCCCTTTGATGGAGAGACAGATGAACTACGACGTTGAAGAAGCCCGCCGGATGGGTATGCGGGGCTTCGCTGGCTCGATCGCTTCCAAGAAGGGGGCCTGAGCCATGGCAAGCCGCACCGTCGAGTACGAGCCGGGCTGGGGTTGGATCGCGCGGAACCCATGGACGGGCAAAGAGGTCATCGAAAACTTCCGATGGTCTTCGCGCAGCGTGGCGCGCGCCGTAGCCGATGAGGCGCGGCTTCTCAGCAAGCCCGAGCAGCAGGAGGTCTGAGTCATGTCGCACATCGGCAGCCCCCGAAAAGGTTTCAGCGTCGGGGCATACAACGTCCAGAAACTCAGGCACGATCGGGTAGAGGCGCTCGTCGAGGCGGCAATCTCCGTCTGTGAGCCTGAAAACGCCGACGAAAGGGCGACGGAACACACGCGGCAAGTTTTGCGGCGGAAGTTTCGCACCATTCTGGGGCGCAATTAAATGCCGCCCTTTGCCGACGTGCTCCAATGGGAGCACCTGCCGTTCCCGAAGTCTCTCCGGGATTTCCAGCGGCTCTTTCCCGATGACGATGCCTGCGCCCGGTATCTTGAGGGCGCGAAGTGGCCCAAGGGCTTCACCTGCCCGCATTGCGAAGAAAAAGGCGAGCCCGTCCGGCTCGCCACACGCCCCGGCGTTCTGGCCTGCCGCGCCTGCCGCAAGCAAACGTCGCTCACGGTCGATACCGTGATGCAAAGGACACACACGCCGCTGACGGTTTGGTTTTGGGCGGCCTATCTGGTGTCCAGCATGACGCCGGGCATGTCGGCAGTGCAGTTCCAGCGCCAGCTTGGCCTCACCCGGTACGAAACCGCCTTCCAAATCCTGCATAAGCTGCGTGCTGGCATGGTCCGTCAAGGGCGCGACCGGATCGGCGGCAACCTCAGCCGTCACGATCACGTCGAAGTTGATGAGACATACATCGGCGGCGCGGTGCGCGGCCAAGGGCGCGGCCCGCAAGATCAGACTCTTGTCTGCGCCGCCGTCGAGGTCCGCCAGCGCGCCGCCAAGAAAGGCGACAAGCCCATGCGTCGCGGCGGCCGCTACGCCGGTCGCCTTCGGCTCGAAATCATCCCGAACCGTGGCGCTAAGGCTTTGGCGGGCTTTGTAGAAGCCGCCGTTGAGCCGGGCGCGATGATCATCACGGACGCCGCGCCGGGCTACGCCACCCTCAGCAAGCTCGGCTACCAGCACCTGCCGGTCGTCGAGGCCGGCGACCCCAACGTTGCTGAGGAATACCTGCCGATCGTCCACCTTGTGTTTTCGAACCTCAAGGCGTGGCTGCAAGGCACGCACCACGGCCGCGTCGAGCCGAAGCACCTGCAAACCTATCTCAATGAGTTCACGTTCCGCTTTAACCGGCGTTTCTACCCGTTCAACGCTTTCCGCTCTTTGCTCGGCATCGGCACGAACGGCGAAGGCCCAACCTATGACGGGCTCTATACGGGCGAGTGGAAGCACAAGACCCTGGACCGTCATGACTGATCAACCTGTAGGTGGCGCATGTTCAAACCGGATAAGCATGTTTTGAATAAACCAGGGCCCCCGCTATCCGCCGGCGATCTTCACCTTCGCCCCAGGACTCCCAAAGTGACGTGCAAGGCAGCCTCGGGTGCAGTTCGCTGACCGTGTCCTAAATGACAGCACAGACAGCGAGCGCATTCAATTCGCAAAAGTTTGAGCGCGCATTACTATCTCGACCTTGCGCGTTCGAATTTGACTAACTCTAAAGCGACACGACAATCTTGTTCTCAACGCTACTAACCCCTGGAGCAGGAAACCATGTAGTTCTTTGTGGAGCCAGGGAGGATCACCACACCATCCTTGACGGCGACGGCAATATGACTGGAATCGCCAATCGACAAATCCCACTTGATCTCATCCTCGACGTCGCGTTTGATCGTTGAGTCCGCACAAAATAGAGATATCATTTTTGCTTCCGCTGCTTTCGGATAGCTTTCAAGTCTACAACACTGGATCAACATCGCATTGACGATCGTCAATGTATGCACCTAGATTTTAGGCACTTGCGTGACGGGTTAACGATCATTGACCGTTGTCAATGTTTGCCACCGAGGCGTGAGCAGAATAGCTCTCGAACGACGGCGATCCTGCAGGCCATTCACCCTCGCCATATGGCTTACTCGACTATTATAACTTTAATGGATGGCCACTTGATCAGGCTTGTCGTTGCCGCATCCGTCTTGTTCGTTTCAGAGGGTGCTCCGCATCTGAAAGTCGAGCAGCACTGTCGAACAATTGCGGAACTTGCCGCGCCACTTTTAGTCTTCGATAGTTGCATACGCAGGGAGCGAGAGGCATATGAAACAATCATACATAAATGGAAGGAATTTGATCCGGCTGATCGCGCCCACTGCACGCGCTTGGCGACTTTAGGCGATGTAGGCGCGACCTACACGTCTCTACTGACTTGCCTCGAAATAAACGATCATGTGAGAAAGTTCAAACGGAAATAGCGTCGTTGGCGCGACCCGTGTGATCTTTGTGATCCATAATGATGACTTCATCTGATAGCACCAATGGCCAAGACGTTTCAGATGTTCATTCCGCTTTGAGCGGTGCTGGGCTGGCTCGCAATTGGTGGGCGATTGCGATTCGCGCAGTGCTTGCTGCTGGGCTTGCAATCAGCCTCTTTTGGGGTCCCACGCATACATTCGCCACCCTCGTTGTGTTCTTTGCAATTTATGTTGCGGCTGATGGTGCAGCCGCGATCGCTGCTGGATTGCTCAAGATGAAGCATGGTGAGGCATGGCGGACCTTGATCTTTGAAGGCGCGCTCAATCTATTTTTCGCAAGCGCCATTCTCGTATGGCCTGCCATCGCTGCGACAGCCTTTGTCCGGCTGGCCAGTATCTGGGCTGTCGCGACCGGTTCATTGTTGCTCGCCGCTGCGCGGCGCACGTCGAAGACCCACGTCCAGGGACTACTCGCATTGGCGGGGCTGGTGTCGATTGTCTGGGGTTTGCTGCTGGGCGTCGTAGGTCCTTTGCCGGATAGCACGGCGGATGTGGTCAGTAGCTGGTTGATCGGTTACGCACTGGCTTTTGCTGTGGCACTCTTGGTTCTGTCCGGGCTTTTGCGACAGCAGCACAGACAAAGCACACCGAGTTTCCATTGACCGTTAGCCGACAAACAACGATCATTGAGTTCACGGAAGCTTTTTCTTATCCGAAAGCGATAGCACGGCGGTGCAAATTCCCGGATCCTCGGAATCATCGACGATGTTAAAGCCAAGCTCTCGGCACATACGTAGCATCGCCCCATCTTCACGTAGGATCTGGCCCTTGATGTTTTTGATACCCTCGGCTTGAGCATATTCGATAATCAAGTTCATAAGCGTCCTGCCAAGCCCGCGTTCCTTGACGTCGGAGCGAAGAAGAATGGCATATTCTCCAACATCATAGTCTGCATCGGCATGAAGGCGAACGCCGCCAATCATTTCGTGGCTGGCTTCGTCGATGGCAATGAATGCGATCGCTCTCGCGTAGTCGAGTTGGGTGAGGCGCGCGATGAAGATACGACTAAACTCTTTGACTGGAGTAAAAAAACGCAGCCGTAAATCTTCTGGTGATACGCGCTCGAAGAACGCGCGAACCAGATGTTCATCCTCTGGGCGGACCGGGCGAATGAACAGACGCCAATCTTCATCAATAGAAACATGCCTTTCCCACTCTTTCGGATATGGCCGGATAGTCAGACGAGGGTGGCCACGCCCGGTAACTTTCGGAACTACTTTCCCCACAACTACTCGGCCATCAAGAGCGAGGACCCCTGTGTCGTCCGCGAGCAGGGGGTTGATATCGAGCTCACGGATTTCGGGCACGTCCGCGACAAGCTGCGCGAGCTTGACCAATACCAGGGCGACCTCGTTTACGTTGACTTGTGGAACATTGCGATGGGCGCGCAACAGACGTGAAACGTGCGTTCGTTCAATGAGTTCATGCGCCAGCTTTAAATCCAGCGGTGGGAGCGCCAACGCTTTGTCGTTGATCGCCTCAACCGCAGTGCCTCCTTGGCCAAATAGAACTACGGGACCGAAGGTCTCATCATCTGCGATTCCGGCTATGAGTTCGCGGGCGGCCGGTCGCACGATCATGGGATGAAGGCTGACCCCGGTTATTCGTGCTTGTGGCCTTGCGGCTTTGACTTTCACAAACATTTCTTCGGTTGCTCTTCGCACCTCCATTGGGCTAGAAAGGTTGAGCCGCACCCCGCCCACATCCGATTTGTGCGTAATATCGCGAGAAACGATCTTGACCGCGACTTTATTACCATCAGTCAGGAAGGGGGCGCAGGCTTTTTCGGCCTGTTCAGGCGTAGCGGCGAATGCCGTCGGAGCGATTGGAATAGCATAGGCATTGAATAGCTCGACAACCTCCAGCGGATCGAGCCAATCCCGTGTTTCGGAAATGGCGGCCATGACGACGCGGCGAGCGGTCGACGTGTCCGGGGCGAAAGTCTCCGGAAGACTTGGCGGAGCCTCCATGAGCGCCGTTGCAGCCTCGCTATGGTGGACCAGGTGCATGAACCCACGAACGGCGTCGGTTTCGGTCGGGTAGTGTGGTATCCTTGCGCGGTCAAAGATTTCGGATACGTCTCTGCCAGCGCCAAGCCAGACCGAAAAGAGTGGTTTCGGCAGACCGTCTTTTTTCTGTTGCTTTTCGTTGAATCTCACAATCGCATTGGCAGTGTCCGTTGCCGAGGCAAGCGCCGTCGGCACATTTATGACCAGAACGGCATCATTTGCGGAGTCGGAGGCGAGGATTTCCAATGCCGTTTCGTAACGAACAGCATCGGCATCGCCGATGATATCAACAGGATTTAACTTCGACCAAGTAATGGGCAGGACTGTATCAAGACGCGCGCGGACCTCCTCCGAGAGTTCGGCTGCAACACCGCCGAAATCCAGCAGGCGATCGATTGCCAACACACCTGCGCCGCCACCATTGGTTAAGATCGCAAGCCGCTTTCCAGCGACTGTCTTGACTCGACTCAATGTCTCTGCCGCATCGAACAATTCACCAAGGTCAAGCACACGTAACAGACCCGCTCGCCGGAAAGCAGCATCATATACAGCGTCCGAGCCGGCCATAGCGCCGGTGTGCGTCGCCGCTGCTTTTGCGGCCGCAGCATGACGTCCGGACTTCACAACAACCACAGGCTTGGTACGAGCTGCTGCGCGTGCGGCCGACATGAATTTGCGCGCATCCTTGACGGACTCCACATAAAGGAGAACGGCACGCGTTGCACGATCGAAAGCAAAAAAATCAAGCAAGTCTCCAAAGTCGACGTCGAGTTGATCGCCGATAGAGATGATCGCGGAGAAGCCGACTGTGCGCTGAGAAGCCCACTCGACCATACCAGCCGCAATGGCGCCGGACTGCGAGACGACTGCAAGGTCTCCGGCCAGCGGCATGCGCGATGCAAAACTTGCATTGAGTCTCGCTCCGGGAGCCAGCACGCCAAGGCAATTCGGGCCGACCAGCCTTAGTCCCGCCGCGCGGGCCGAGCGCTCGCATACGTCCGCAAGCGAGCCGGAGCCATGACCGAGTCCCGCGGTGATAATGATAGCTGCGGCAGCACCTCGGGCTCCTGCTTCCGCAACGACCGACGGTACACTGACCGGAGGAACGCAAATGACAACCAAATCTGGCGGTGAGGTGAGATCGGCAAGCGCCTTTACAGATATGTTGCCATCGATTGCAGGATATCGTGAATTGACCAGGCTGATTGACCCGGTAAAGCCAGCTGTGCGTAAATTTCGAAGTACCGCTCGTCCAAGCGATTTTTCTCGCAGGCTTCCTCCGACAACCGCGATCGACCCAGGATTCAAGAGCTTTTCAAGCCTGTATGTCGACATGCCGCGTTCTCATCAGGAGCAGCCTGGATATCGAGACATTGGGGCAAGCGCGGGAGAGTTACCCATTGTAACCCGACTCACCGGTCTGCAACGACGAACTTTCTGGGCACTCGGTGGTCTAGCCATTCGGTTCCGTTGATGCCCTTGGCTATCCGAACCCCGTCAGTCAATCGACACACGCATGATCAAGTTTGCTCATGGCCTCAGAAGGCAGCTTTATGACAAGCCGCAAGTCCACAGAACCAAGCATCGGACTTCAGTCAACGAAATGGTGTAAGTGTTTCTCGATCTCATAGATCGGATATTTGGTCAGATCCTTTCCGATTTCCGCGATGATGCGTTTTTTAATGGCAGGATTGAGCGCCTCGCGCACGTCTGCCAACGTTCGCGGCGGGGCAACAACCACAAGCGCTCGTGCGTTACGGTCGCGTACCAAGTTTTCCATGGCCGTCGCCACTCGTTTGGCAAAGCGATGCTCTTCTAGTTCGTGCCAGTCGGTCTGCGCCACAGCGCTGCGCAAATTTGTCCGAGCACGCTTGAAAACGCGCCCAGGTCGATCGCTACCCTGCTCATGTGCTGGGGGATTGTCGTCGACAAATACGCGCTCGGTCTTCAAGTCCAGATAGTGCTCATCGCCGTCATTCCGTAAAAATAGAGCTTTGCGGCCGTCGCCAACGAAGACAAAGGCGCCATGCGGGATTTTGAGCTTCGTCATCGGGCGTCACTCAAAAGGATGACCACTTCCAGTCACCATCTGCGAAAGAGCCTGTTGCCGACTCATTCTGCCATACTGGTTCTTGCTACGAACGGCTCGGCACGTTAGTGCTATCACTCCCGCATCTTCATCGGAAGCGACTGGCTTCGGCAGCACTTCTAATCATGTCCCTTTCACGTTTTCTGCAGCTTCAAGCGCAAGTCGCGCCTCGTGAACGAACGTCTCCCAACGCCTGTAAGGTGTAGTGCGGAGATGTTGCTTGTGATCGATAACGTCCTCATCCGGCCATTGATCGGCGCTACAAATTCTTTCGTTTGCGGGAATCTGAAAATAGGCCATCCGACAGAGCACGCGGGCTGCGGCTTCTATTTCAGCTTGCGTCGGCATTGGAGCTTCTCCCGTGGCTATTCAGCAGAACATTCTGAAGTGGTGCAAGGGTTCGCCTTGACAGTTGTCAATAAGGTCGTTGCACCATCTCAACTGGATCATAAGCGGAGCCCGCCATCGATCTCCAGGACGCGGCCGGTGTAGTAGTCATTCTGCAAGATAAACGTCGCTGCATGACTTATTTCCGCAGGGGTCGCCAGACGGCGCATCGGTATGCTTGAAACAATTTTTTCTCGGATTCTTGGTGGGATTCCGGCCACCATTCTTGTATCGACAAAACCCGGCGCGATACCGGCGACGCGAATGTTATAGCGTGCGAGCTCCTTGGCCCAGGTCACGGTCATGGCCGCCACGCCTGCCTTGGCAGCCGAGTAATTTGTTTGTCCCACATTGCCGTAGCGAGAAATGCTTGAAATGTTGATGATTAGCCCGCCGCGTTGCTCCTCGATCATGTGAAGGGCTGCTTCGCGCCCGCACAGGAACACGCCGATCAGATCGACGGCGATCACTTTGTTGAATTCTGAGAGCGACATTTTCCGCTGCACCTTGTGGTCGACGGCCTTGACCAGAAGCGCATCGCTCACCACGCCAGCGTTGTTGATCAGTCCGTCGATGGAGCCAAATTCAAGACGGATTTTGCGGAACGCATCTTCAACCGCCGGCTCGTCGGTAACGTCGAGCGTGAAGGATTTGCTCATGCCGTCCAAGCCGGCCAAGCCAGCACATTGCCGCAGTGTCTCCTCCAGCATGGAAGCGTCGCGATCGATGATCGCAAGGTTTGCCTTGCACTGAGCCAGGGTCTTTGCCATTTCCCGGCCGATACCTTGGCCAGCGCCGGTGATGACAATCGTCTTGCCGCGGATGTCCAAAATGGGGACCTCACCGGTTCCAATTATTGAAATCACCATAGAATGTGCTTCCTGCCAGGAAATTGACGGCGGTCAATGCGAAACGAGCCGCGACCCGAACAATTCTAGCCTGCGAAAGCCCCGCTTCTCGGAAATCGAGACGGGGTTAACAACCAACGGAGCTAAAGCTTTGGAGATGACAATGCGTACGGACAATGAGATCGAACGTGACGTGAAGGATGAGCTGCAATGGGACCCGGATCTCGACGCGACCGATATCGCGGTCTCGGTCAAGCAGGGGGTCGTAACGCTGGCTGGATTCGTCAAAAGCTGGAGCGACAAGTACGAAGCTGAAGCGGCAGCCAAGCGCGTGTCTGGCGTCCGCGGCATCGCCAACGATTTGGAGGTACGCCTCCCGAACGTCGACGAACGTCCCGATCCAGATATCGCGCGAGATGCCGTTTCCGCACTCAAGAGTCAACTTCCCTTGTCCGCCGATGACATTCGCGTGGTCGTCAAGAACGGCTGGATTACGCTCGAAGGAAATGTCGAGTGGTACTATCAGAAAAGTACGGCGGAATCGGCCGTCCGCCGGCTCAAGGGTGTCCGTGGTGTGATCAATTCGATCGTCATCAAGCCGCGCGTGCAGCCGTCGGAAATCAAACGTAAGATCGAAGACGCGTTCAAGCGCACTGCCGAGATTGACGCGAATCGGATTACCGTGGAAGCCAATGGCGGCGAGGTGATCCTCAAAGGCACCGTTCGGTCGTGGGCGGAGCGAGAGGAAGCGGGGCGGCAAGCGTGGGCTGCGCCGGGCGTTACCAAGGTTGACAACCGCATCGTCGTCAGCCCGTAGGTTGACAGCCGCAGGGGTACGGGCGGCGGGTCTTGCTGCCGCCCTTCTCCACGTTCGCCTGACGACTGGCCTTTATTCGAAGGAGTACTCCAATGCGCGCATTTCTATGCGCGGTCGCCGCCGCGGTCGCCCTGGCAATCGTTGCGTATTTTGCTCTTGCTCCAGTTCAAAAGACCGCAGATCAAGCATTCAGGACTGAGGCCGTTCGCCTTTGATTGCCATGCTTCTGTTCCGTACCCGGCTGGCCCATGGCCGGCGATCGCGCGGCCATTCACATCGCCTTAAGCCGCAGTCATAAGTTGATTGCTATTTGCATTGGTAGGCAATGATAGAAAATCATACGCTTGGGGGGCGATCTTCAGCTTGCGGGTTCCGTCGAATTCGAGGATGCCATGTTCCTTCAATTCTGTTAGCGCGCGGCTGACCGTCTCGACGGAAAGCCCTAGATAGTCAGCGATATCCTGCCGGCCCATCGGTAACGATATGAACTCATTTCGTCGCTGGCGCTTTTGAATCTGAGTAAGAAAAGCGAGAAGCTTATCGATGGAACGTTGATGCCAGAGATTGAGAATATGAGTCTCCATGTGGAAGGCTGCGCAAACATCCGCATGCCGCAGCATTCTGGCTATGTTGCTATCTTCGCGCGTGAGGCGCTCGATGTCGACACGCTTGTAGCGCCCCAGAACCGTGCCCTCACAGATCGCCTCCACGACGATATCTGCACAGCCATAAGTGTGACATGCAAAGAAATCGCCCGGAAAAAAGAACTCCATGATGCATCGCTGTCCGCTGGGCAACAACAATACCTTTCGAGCAGCGCCCGTCTCCACCTGCCACCAATAAGCGTTTAGGCAATCCGGCGGACATATTTCTTGTCCTTTCGCGCACGCCACAGTTGTCCGTAGTTTTTGGAGATTTTGTTCGGGACGATGATGAGGCGAACGCGGAGCGGATCGCGCGAAGTCATCGTGACAAGCGCGGAGCTGCATGAATTCCTCCATACAAAACCGTTTGTCGAGCGAGAGACGCCGGATAGCGGCGGCGCCGGTCGATTTGGGTAGGCCCGATCTGTATTTCAAGAGCTGAAGCGTTAAAAATTATCATTCTCCGCAAGAGTCAAGAGTCTGACAAATCACTCATTTTTCAGCCATTTTCGCTCTCGCGCAAAGGCGGGTACTGACCGGTGGACGGCTCGCGATTGTATGGCTGCATATCTGGCAAGCTGTCTTGGTCTGACGCCCAAGGGACATGGTGGCGACAAGCCTGCCAGGCGGTGCCAAATCTAAAGGCCCGGCAATGCTCAATGCGGCTCAGAAGGGCTGCAGATCAAGCATTTAGGGCCGAGGCCATTCGCCTATGATTGGCCCGCTCATGAAAGAACAAGCGAAGCCTGCAGGTCGCCGCGGACACTAGCGTCTCCGAGGGCCACGATCGATCGGCTGAGCGAATTTCACTTGGCGAGGCCCGTCAAATTCAATGATGCCGCGCTCCTTCAATTCCGTCAGTGCGCGACTGACTGTTTCGATGGAAAGCCCGAGGTAGTCTGCCATGTCATGACGGCTCATTGGCAACGAAAAGAATTCATCTGGCGCCTGCCCCAAACGCGTCTGCATTTCTGTGAGAAATAGAAGCACTTTATCGATCGAACGCTGATGCCAGAGATTATTGATGTGGTTATCCATGTAAAATGCCGCACGGACAGTCGCGTCCCGAACCATTTCAGCGATGGCGCCATCTTCTCGTGCGAGGCGCTCGATATCTGCGCGATCGTAGCGTCCCAGGATTGTGCCATCGCCGATGGCCTCTATGACGAGGTCTGCGCGGCCATCGGTATGGCATGCAAAGAATTCGCCCGGAAGGAGGAATTCCAAGATGCACCGCTGCCCACTGGGCGATAGCAGCACCTTTCGAGCAGCACCGGCTTCTACTTGCCACCAGTATGCGTTCAAGCGTTCCGGTGGGCATACCTCTCGCCCTTTCGCGCACGCGACTGCGGTTCGCAACTCTATCAGTTTTCGTAACACTGCGGTATTCTGGCCGCATGCGCGCGAGACGAGTCGCGCGAAAGCGGCGCGGCCGCACGTGGCATGCGATAGCTGATTGAACTGGGCGGAGGGAGCGACCTGAAAAAGATCGCGCGCGCATTATTTGGGCAGCGTCAAATATGTTTCAAGGGCTCAGGTCAAAAAATTGCCACACTGGCACATGGGTTCCACACCCACCACATATTTGATATTTTTCTGTGTCTGGGACGATTGCGAATAGGCGTCTTTCAAGCGGGGCCCGCAGCAGCAGCCCCGAGGCTACTTCACCTCCTCCAGGGGCGAGGCCAATCGTGGACAGCTCCGCAGCGGCAAGATGCAAAGGAGGTCAGCCGATGCGGCTTGTCATCTTGGGGCCGCCGGGGGCGGGCAAAAGTACACAGGCGCGGCGCGTGGCTGAAAAGTATGGAATCGCACACCTCTCGGTCGGCGATCTACTGCGGGCAGCGGTCGCATCTGACACGCCGGTCGGACCGCTAATCAAGGATGCCATGGCGCGCGGCGATCTTGTATCGGACGATATCGTGCAAACTATCGTCTTGAAGCAACTTGATGGTCCCGATGCCGCCAAAGGATTCATCCTTGATGGTTTCCCGCGGACAATACCGCAGGCTGAGGCGCTCGGCCGTCGGCTCAAGAAACGAGGCCGCGATCTCGATGCGGTGATTGAGCTGAAGGCGGATGACCGGTTACTGCTTGATCGGATTGCTGCGCGGAACGCAAACACCGGGAGCCGTGGAGAGTTGCGGCGGGTCGACGACGATGCCGAGGTGCTGCGGCCGCGGATCGATGCCTACCATCGACAGACAGCTCCGGTTCTCGATTATTATCGGGGACAAGGCCTTTTGCAGTCCGTGAACGGCATGCTTTCAATTGCTCAGGTCGAACAAGAGATCGACCGGGTTCTGGCGTGCCTTCCCCCTCAGAAGGGACTCGACTCTGACGCTTGATGCCCTGCCCTCAGCGATCGGCGCGAGATGAGCTTATCGTTGATGCATCAATCATGCTGCCGAAAGAAACTGTACCCCTTGGCGACCCTTTGCCCCAATTTGCCGG
>Ga0209906_100339_pt1 | contig 25643 bp, 15 predicted proteins | sample FECB24metaG_FD_188303 | JGI IMG/M metagenome (GOLD analysis project Ga0209906, IMG submission 188303) | Cyanobacterial communities from the Joint Genome Institute, California, USA from Joint Genome Institute, California, USA - FECB-24 metaG... ... | reverse complement strand
ACTCTGGCCTTGCACCAGACCATAGGCCCAGGCCGCGAAAGCGATCAGCACCAGGCCGGCGAGCGACGCCGCCAAGGCAGTGGGACCGACCTGGAAGCTCAGCACCCAGATCAGCCAGGCCACGGTGCCGTAAAGCGGAAAGGCCAGGAATTGCTTGAGCGTCTCCATCCACCGGCCCGGCCGCGGCAGCATTCGCTGAAGCCCCGGAACGAAGGCCAGCACGAGCAACGGTAAAGCCAGTCCCAATCCGAGACTGAGGAACACCGTCAGCCCGACGATCGCAGGCTGGGTCAGCGCATAGCCGATCGAGGCACCCATGAACGGCGCGGTGCAAGGCGTCGCGACCACCGTCGCCAGCGTGCCTGCGAAGAACGAGCCGGACAGCCCGGTCCTCTGCAGCAACCTGCTGCCGCCGACCCGGGTCAGCGAGGTCCCGATCGGCAAAATGCCCGAGAGGCTCAGGCCGAAGGCGAAGATCACGAAGGCCAGCGCCGCCACCATTGCCGGCGATTGCAACTGAAAACCCCAGCCGACTTCGTCGCCGCCGGCGCGCAGCGCGTAGAGCGCTGCGGCGAGCACTCCGAAGCTCGCCAGAATGCCCGCGGTATAAGCAAGGCCGTGCATGCGAATGCGCGCGGCGGATTCCTGCGCGTGCTGCGTCAGATGCAAGACCTTGATCGACAACACCGGGAACACGCAGGGCATGAGATTGAGGATGACGCCCGCGACCAGTGCGAGCAATGCCGCCTGAAGGAGGCTGATTCCCTGCCCCGCAATCGGCGCCGGCGTCGCATCGAGAGCAAAAGCATGCCGCGCCGATTTGCCGCCGATATCTTCCTCGACCACCAGCACGCCATCAAGCCGCTGCGGAATGCTTTGCGATATCTGCCCGCGCTCGATGGCAAGCCGCGTCCCCTCGCCCGCCGCGATAAGCGTCTGCGGCGCGGAATTGACGATCAGCGTGTTGTCATAAGGAAAGAAGGTGACGGAGCGGACATTGTCGCGCTTGAGGTCGGCATTTGGCAACGACAGCGTGACGGTCTTCGGATCGGCGGCGAAGGTTGCGGTCCAAGGCGAGGCCTGCGGCAACTGGCTGCGCGCTGGATCGAAGACCGCGCTGTTGGCACCGGGCGACGCGCCGCCCGATGCCGCTACCGGCAGCGCGAGCGATACATTCTCCTCGCCGGGGATGCATTCCTTCTCGCAGACGAGGAAAGCCACCTGCGCGTTCAGGGTGACCGTATCGCCCGCTTTCAGATGGGCCGGCGGAGTGATCCGCGCGAGCAGAATGGCATCACCCTCGTAGCCGAAGCTGGTCACCGGGCCGAGCCTGATCAGCGACGGTGCCGGCCATTCCAGCCCGGAGGCGACAAAGCCCTCGGGCAGCTTCCAGTCGACGGTCGTCGCCTCGCCGGAATCCCCCGGATTGCGCCAATAGGTGTGCCAATGCTCCTTCATGGTCAGGCGGATGCCGACCTGGAACGGCTCGCCCGGCGTGATCGCCGCAGGCTCGCTCAGAAGCTCGACCTTGACGAGGTCGGAGGTGTCCTGCGCCCGCGCCTGCGCAAACGGCAAGGCCAGCAGGACGGCGCAAGCGGCCGCGATGCAAATAAACGATGACGAAATGACGCGCCTCATGAGTCGCAATGTATCACCCGGCGTGACGGCCGTGCGATGCGACCATTGGCTGCGACAACACCGGCCCCCGAACAAATTCCCTCACCTGGGGCAGCATCAAAGCTTCAGCCCGCGAGGACCGATTGTCGCTCAGGAGGAGCTATCACGCGGTTCCACCTCGTCGCGGCTCCTATCACAGACACCATGAACTTGCGCCGAGGGGGCCGCTCCCCTGCATCGACCGGAACGTTTCGCACAACAGGATTTTCAGCTAGACTGGCCTCAGACTGGGACCGTAAGCTCGCTCACCTGCCCGCATTTGAAGAAAGCAAGGAACCTTGCCTCATCGCTTCAGGCGGCGGAGAATGACAGCCTCACCGTGCAACTGTTCTTATCCGGGATATGACCATGTTGGATTTCGATCTCTATTTCTTTCGCGCCGCTGAGCGCCTGGGCGTCTCGCCAAAAGTTGCTTTGCGTCTTATCCGCGCTCGCCGTATCGCGGCTGATTTTCCGCGTTGGCGTCGCAACCAGCGCGAACTCGCAAAGATAAGAACCAGATCTGCATTCAGCGGGATGATCAAGCGGCAACAAGGATACTCTGTCTTCGGGCCGGGCACACTTCCAAACGTCAATCCGGCGCTTCTTGAAGGCGCCGTCGCTCAAGCAGCAAAGTTGGCTGACGAGCGCGGCGATATGGTTGCGAAATCAAAGAAGCCCTTCTTTGCGAATGTCATGACCGCTGACGATTTCGACCGGTGCGATAAAATCATAGAGCTCGCAAACCATCCGACCATGATGGACATCGCGGCAGGCTATTTGGGAACCAGCTTCAAACTGCGTTCGGTCGGTGTGTATGTCAGTGAGAAGAACCACTCGCTTTATTCAAGTCAGTTGTTTCACTACGACATGAACGATCTGCACCAACTCAAATGCTTCATCAACGTGAATATGGTCACTGCCGAGAATGGCCCGCTCACCTTCGTGCCGGCGGATGTCTCGGAAGCAGCCGGGCTCTCCTGGGGCACGGGACAATTTACGGACGAGACCGTTTTCGCGTCGGTGCCGCGACCGGCCTTGATCGAGTTGGTTGGACCGCCTGGAACCGGTGCTTTCGTCGACACATCGAGATGTCTCCATTTCGGGAGCCGGACCAAAACCGAACGCCGGGTGGTGATCATGATTCAGTACACGCCGGACCCCGACGTCTCGCTGAAGTCCGGCAAGAAACAAGGCAAGAAGGGTGTGCCCGTCCTCATCGGAGAGGACTAGTCGACCGATGGAGGTGCACGCCAGTCACGAACTTCACGAGGCAACAGAACCGAATCGTCCACTGATTCACATTGGCCTTCACAAGACAGGAACGACCTGGCTGCAGAAAAGCGTTTTTGGCTCTGGCCAGTTCGGATTCGGTCATTGGAATAAGGAACTCTTTGAACGCCGAAAATACCAAGACGTCTGGATGGATTACCCTCCGGATTTCGACGCCGAAAAGGTTCGCCAATATTTTGCGGATAGGCTGACCACACCGGCAGGTGTGCAACCGGTCCTGTCCTCCGAGAAATTTTCGGGTAATCCGTTTTTCGGAGGGTACGAGCGCTACGATATCGCTCATCGCCTGGCAAAGATTTTTCCCGAGGCGCGTGTGCTCATCTGCATACGCGAGCAACGGAGCATCATCCGGTCGTCCTACTTTCAATTTATCAATGCCGGGGGCATGATCGGACTTGACGAATACATCAGCGGAAAGGAAAAGCGGGGTCCCAGCTTCAGGCTGGACCATTTCCGTTACGACGTCCTGTTGGAATTGTATCGTAGCCTGTTCGGTGCGGAGAATGTTCTGGTCCTCGCCTACGAGGAGCTCAGGCGAGATCCGTTGAACTACGTCAACAGGCTGCTTGCGTTTTGCAAGCTCCGCCAGATCGAAACATTTCCCGTCGACTTGCTTGACGTGGTCCACAAATCAGCGAGTCCGACCGCAGTTAGTATACGTCGCCGCCTCAACCTTTTCATGCGAAGGGACTACGTTAACGGCTTTACCCCCCTTGGGTCCGACGTAGGCCAACGTGTCGGCGAGCGAATTTGTAGCGCTTTTGACTGGGGGATCTTTGAGGCGAGCCACCGGAAGGTCTCGAAAACTTGGGACACAATCATCGAAGCTCGAACTGCCGATTTTTTTCGTGAGTCGAACACAAGGACTGCCGAACTAACCGGGATAGACCTTCGTTCTTTTGGTTATGCGATGTCCTCGAACGACGAGCGCTCATCGTGAGCCATCAGACGACAGGCGCTGCCTAGGTTCGGCGCCGTAACCCAAGGTTTGCCGGAGGTCCGGGCTATCGGTGCGACGATTTCCAGGCGACAAAGCAGTGGAACTCCAACAACCTGACGACAATTAATCACTCGGCAGGCGAACTGGTCATTGCTCACGTTTCAAGCGCCGAATTGCGATAAAACCTTGCGATCACTGAACCAATGGGGTTTGATCGACAGGTCGTATTTGTTGCATAAGAGGCGTCCACCATGGAAACGTGTCGCGGGGAGTTCGACCCTGAAACACTGCAAATTCTGACACGTGCGTTCGACCTAGCGTGGCGTTATCTGCAACGTGTGCTGGAAGATAGAACGGCGGAAGACCGGGAGCGGCTGACCGATATCGTCGTGCAAATCGGACGTAGTGGCGACCGCACAACCATCAGGATTGCCAATCGCGCAGTCGACAAGTTCAGCGAAGAAATGGGTGGCAGATTTCGCTCGACTTTGATTAGCGAACGCCGATCGGTGCATCAGGAGATCGTTCAGGTTCAAGGCGGGGCTTAGACAAAGGCCGTCCGCAAATTATCGATGTCTTGCTGCGACGGTTTGGGCAGCAGCTTGCCGCACCATTATCGCACCGAAAACAGGGCAATTCCCGCGGAGACCTCTGTACCGAATCAAACGGATTTAACCTACGTTTAACCCTGACCTGCCAATTTCAGGGGAGCTGCCACGTGCTTGCGTTCAGCAGTCGTCTAAAGCCTCGGGGCGGCCGGAACCGCTCCGGGGCTTTTTCTTTTTTTGACCGGCCTTCTGAGCCCAGGTCCATGTAATGGCTGGCAACCCGACCGATTGAGCATCGGTCATCTTTCGCCGGCGTGTTGTCGAGAAGCGGTGAGGGAAAGTTGCGCTACGGCTTACCTAATTGATCCCAGTAAGCGATGAGGAGCCACTCTCAGAACGTGCTCGCGACCCAGCCCGCACCCTAGGGTTTGCTTTCCTTTAATGATTCTCTGCTTTGTATGTGGTTGGACGGGGCACCAATCGGCTACCGTTTGCCTGCTCCCGCGGTTTTAACCGCATTTCCGTGGGGGCAGGCTCCGTTCCACTCCTAACAGCGGGATATCTCGCGATGCCCAAGGAGATGGGAATTCAAGATAACCCGAACTGGCCGCCGCGATGTCCGAGTTGCGGTGAACAACTGACGTTACTCCCCAAGAATGAGAGCTATGGTTCTACAATAAAGGGCTATCATTGCTCTCCGTGCCACGCAGATTTCAACTGGCGATCGCTGCAAGCGTATAAGGCGACGACCAAACGCGTGCCTTGAACCACGGAGCATCCCCCAAAGTATCGCGTTTATCGCGGACAAGCCACACAACCACGCCGTGGCCGGGGACATTGGTAGCGTGCCGATATCGCAGTTCGGCGAGTCTGCGGCGGGACAGCGGATTCAATGGAGAGCGAAGCATGGTCGGGGGAGCCGCGACGTGGTTTGGTGAGGTTTTGTGCGATCCGCTTTGCCGAAGCCCGAAGATCAGCAAGTACCAGCCCAAGCCTGAAAGACCCCGACCGCGATGTATGCGATAAAGATCAAGAACTGCATCGAACAAACCTAACTGGTCGGCGGTTTCGGCGCTCGCCTTCTCACTCGCGCCGGCGGCGCGGGCGGCGGCGCGATCGGTTGCAGCGTCACAATCACCGGATTTGGCTTGTGATCATAAGCGGCACCGCTGACACCATCGACCGCCATTCCAACAACGCCGCCCAATAGCAGGTTGCCCGCAAACCCAGCGGCGCCCGTCCCTGCAACCTCTTTCGATAGCGGCACAATCTGCGGCTCAAATCCATCCCGCTTGATCGTAACAACGATGTCCTCGTACCGCTTAACCTGCACCACACATGGCGTGGTGCAAACGGCCCCGGTCTCGTTGCCCTTGACCTCGGCTTCAGCGCCGGAAGGTGTGGAAGTTATCGTGATCTGCTCGGACCAGCCACGGGTCGCGGACGCGCATCCTGCGCAGCTCAGCGCAAGAAGCAAAACTCCAAATACTCGGTACATTCCTAAGCGCCCCCAGCGCGGCTTTATCCGCATACCTTCACACAACCTTGAGAAGTAGGCAATCGAGGCCGCAATGGACTGTGGAAATCAGTCTTGGGGAGCTGGCGATGTGAGGGAGTGACACCCATCGCTCCCCCTGCGACGCGAACTTGGTCTTCTAGCTCTTTCCAGCCATGCTGACGCAGTCGCGACCGTTTTGCGCGACCTCATACCGCTGGTCTCGGTTAGGTCCGGTCTCAGGTGCTCGCCGTCCGACATTTAGCGTCACGCCTCGAAGCAAAACGCCAGCGCGAAACACAGAGTATCGCCGTTGTTGAAGCCCCTTCCGATCATTTTCCTATAGCAAACGGACTGGGAACAAAGTCGTAATGCATGCGACTTATTGAATCAGGTTTGACCGAGGAATCCCGCCATTGCCCACCTGCGCTTCAGCTATGGGAGACCGTTGCCAGCCTTGCTCTCGCGCACCATGGCGGATTGCACAGCTCAACTGCATCCTATCTCGACAAGCGCGGTACAAATCTTTTGATTGAGAGGTTGGCTTTTTTTCCCGGGATGGAGTTATAGAATGTCTGGAAGTCAATTGCCGATTGAATGGGGTCGCTCACCATCACCGGCGGCGATGTCCAGATCTGAGCGCAGCCCTGTGGATCGATATCATGCTTGGTAAAAATCACGGGCAGCCGTAACTTCTGAGCAAACTTAAAGATGGCCGGGCTGAGATATGCCCGTCTTCCGCTCACATCTTTTTCATAGTCGATTGCACAGCATATGACGTGTTTACGGTGAGCTGCCTCGCGTAAGCGTGAGAGACTTTTAATGTTGTCCTCGATGAGGTGCACGTAAGAGGTATCAAGACCTGCCGCCTGTAGCTTTGTGAGGTACTTATCCGTATCCTTTACGACACGGCTCAACGGTCTTTGATGATCAACAAGCAGCTTCGTGAGATTTGGCGCTCCGTCGTGCAACTGAACCGCGACGAACGGCGCGTTCTTTTTCAGTTCGTCGATGAAATATTGAGGGGCAGAAATATGGATGGAGTTAAACAGCTTCGGACACGCTTCAATCAAGAACCGTAGAGCTTCTGCGTTGAATCTGGCGTCATCGGTCCACAAGAGGCAACGAAGCCGGAAACGGAAGAGTGGATCAGCCATTAGACTGGCCCACGTTCGACCAAGAAGCTGTGATTCGGGGCCGACTTTTTGCTGCTGCGCGACGGCTTTGTGCACAGTTCTTCGCAAGAAATACCGATTAATTCTTACAACAAGAATGCTCATGCTGATTATAAATCTTCATGCGAACCATCTGATTCGTTGATCAACGATGGCGGAAATAAATCGAGAGCTGTACGTAATCTCGGACCCGGTTTACGAATAACGTCGATCTTAAGCGGTGCACGGCTGGGTGGGAACCAGGACAAGCCCCAAATATCGGCCTATTTTTTTTCGCGTTGATAGTACGCAAGAACAATACACACGTTGACGAAGACGCTGGTCATACTGATTGCGCGTGAGCCTACCGTCGCTTTAATGCGGGCAGGCAGGCGCGTTGGCCGGTCAGGGCGCGCACACCTACGTGATAGCCTCACTCGCAGATGGTTGCGACAGAATAATAATGTTCACGCAAACGAACCTCGGTTGATTTGCAGCCGTCTGCCGTCAAAATCGGATACTTTTTGCCGACTTCGGAAGTAAGGGGAAAGTCGCCCCATTTTTTGCAATTCCAATAGCTCACCTCGCCGATCAAAAATCAAAACATGGAAAAAACTCGTACTGAGGTATCCAGATGAGCCCCAATCAAAAACAACAGTGAGGTCGGCCTTTCCCGTCAAAGCCTTTTCAACCTCCGCTGCGTAATAACTCCGCGCCGTAAACCACCGGGCATAGTCAATCGTAGCGTGCGCCGCCTTCGTGAAGGGCTGGCCAATTGCGAAACCCAGGACCAGCAGCAGAGAAGCAAAGCTATCCGAGCTGACGAGCGCGATTGAACCGGCCCGTTCAAGGGCCTGAAGATCGCAAAAACGTCGATCCATTGCTGCTCGACTGGACGCGCCGGTCCGCATGAAGAAACCTAATGCTGAGCCGCTGTAACAAGGTCTGACGAGGACGCCAAAAGGTGCGATCAGGTGCGCCTTCTCTCGCGATGCTGCGATGCCATGCCGCCGTGAACTCCAGCAGCCCGATCTGCTTCAGCGATTGCCGTTTCAAGATGTCGAGCCGTCTCGTCCAGGCCGCCCAGCTTGGCGACACTTAGCAGCTCCACCAAAGTAACCCGAATTTTGCGCGCTGCTTCCTGCGAGCTTTCAGAGCCGCATGGTCCGCTCATAGAAACACTCCGCTCCGACGCTTTCAGCAACGATGGCCTTGCGGTTACGTTCCATCTTAAGTTGCAATTGAACTATCTTAATGTGGGCGATCCGTACCCGCCGTTACGATATGATAGTTGCCTACAACAAGAGTTAGGTCCGCCAACCTCTGCGAGTAAAAGAGTTCCGCGGTTAGAGGAAAGAGTTCATGCCCGTTCTCGGGCGTTTGGCTAGGCGCAAAGTCGTAATCGCGTCGGAGAGGACGGTCGCTGGCTCCCAAAATGAGTGCGTGGTGTCGCTCGGGCTGTCAGCGCCGGCCTAGGCGAACGCCGATCCCCCCAGTGGAGTCGGCATCGAGAAAGACCACCCCGGCCTCCCTAAGGCATTCTTCAATCTTAACGATGGTTGATACCTGCGCCATCACTGGCCCCGGCGGCGATCGCTCAAGCCGCTGGATGGTAGCCAGACCGACCTTGGCTCTGTCTGCCAATTCCATTTGACGCCAGCCGAGAAGCGCGCGCGCCCCCCGAATATGAGCAGAGTGCAGCATGAGTTGAGTGTTCCTGATTTATTTGCGTTCGACAAGCCCTCGTATTCGAGCGTTTCCACCTCATTTTGATGGATCAGCCAGACGCGCTTGAAGTTTGACCACAGCTGCGGCGGTCGAAGCCGGTATCCATGTGCGTCAACATAAAACCGGCTTCTGGCCGCGTTTGATGCCGGGTCAGCCGCCTTGAACACTTGGCTGAAACTTTCGCGGCTGGCGGGTAATTCTATTTCTCCTCATCGAGGACGGCAGAGACATACGTTCGGATGCCGTGCTTCTTCAGGCGTTCACGGTCGCAGTAGTCGCAGCAGAAGCGCGCCCTGATGGCTTTTTCTTTGGTGCCGAATACCCAATCAAGAATGATCTCCCCAAGGCTTCGTCTAGGCGACACGGCGGAGTCCCCGAAGTAGTTGCGGATAGCCTGGCGAAAACAGCTGTCTGCGGTGAGCATCGCTGCAACCTGCTCGATCTGGCGGTACCGCAGGTCGCGCATACGCGCCTTGCCGTGTTCATCGAGGCCGGCATTTTCTACGGTCTTGTCCGCCATGAACCGGAGGCGGCCGAGATCTTTCTGGCCACCATTGCCTTCATGAAAGATCACCGATACGGAACCCTTGCGGTCTCTGCCAGCGCGGCCGAACTCCTGCAACAAGTCCTCGACCGATGCCGATTGCTGCCAGTGGATGACGAGCCGGACGTTCGGGATGTCCAAGCCCATCCCGAAGGCGTTAGTGCAGATGATTTGATCCACCGTCGGCAGGCTTTCGCCTTGGAAGCGCTTTTGGAGCTCCTGTCGTTCAAACGGCGTGCCGAACCGCGAGTGATACAGCGGGATGTCCAGGCCCAGCTCAGCGAGCTTCGCTTTCAACTCGTTTCCGGCCTTTGCCGATGGGACAAAGACCATCACCTTCTCTCCTTGCAGCTGCGGAAGGCGAAGCAGTGCGGCGATCTCCGCGGGACGCTTGTCGGCGGGGCAGCGCCGGCGCAAGAGCGCAATGTTCGGCCGGTCTACGTCCCGCACGAAGACAGCGGCATCGGAAATGCCGAGCGAGACAAGGATCCGGTCCTGCATCTCTCTGCCGGCGGTGGCAGTGAAGGCCAGGATCGGGGGCGAGCCAAGGTCTGCCCGCACTTCTGCGAGCTTTCCATACTCGCGGCGGAAGTCGTTGCCCCACTGATCGACGCAATGTGCCTCGTCGACCACGAGAAAAGATGGCGCAGATTCAGATAGGCGGTCGCGCTCATTCTTGCTGCGGACGAAGAACCGCTCCGGCGCCACATAGAGGAGTTTGAATGCCGATCGCGCGAGCATGGAGTAGCGGGTTTCCTTCTCCTCCTTGGACAGATCACTGTTGATGAAGGTAGCCGGTATCTTCTTGCGCAGAAGGGACGAAACCTGATCGGTCATAAGAGACTTCAAGGGGGAGACGACCAAGGACACATTGCTGCGCAACAGGGCGGGAAGCTGGAAGCATAGCGTCTTGCCCGAGCCAGTAGGGCTTACTACGAGGATTGACTTGCCCGCCAGCGCCGCGAGCACAATCGTCAGTTGGCCCTGACGGAAGCGGTCTGCGCCTAAAAGGCGCAGCGCCGGACCGAGGGTCTCGGTACGCTCGACCACGACACCTTCTTGATCGAGCCACTTCGCAAGGCGGATTGCCCACTTTTCCAATACGCGCCGTGCCAAGCCGCCTTGGAGCGTCGGATGGTGAGCCGCATGGCAGCCGTCGCAGAGGGTGATGAGGTTGGAAAGCTCGTCGGTGCCGCCCATCGAACGCGGCAGGAGGTGGTGAATATCGGCTTCAGCAGAGCGCAATTGTTCGCCACAGGAGACGCAGCAGAAATCGTCCCGCTGTAGAACCAGCTGCCGTATCGCCTGCCATTGCGAAAGCGCCGTCGACGAGTATCCAGTCATCCCGTTCAAGATTCAATCGACACGACGCGGCGGATTTCCTGACTGCGGAAGCCGATCATTGATGGTCGCCTGATGCCGGGCAACGAAACTACATCATAGAGTTCGCTGACCACGCCCTCGAAGCGCAGCCAGAAAGATCCGACGAAATTATTGCAGGACGGCAATGGCAATGGCAATCGGGTTGCGCAGCGGTCACACTAGGTCAGTGCGCAATGAGCTTGACTGCCAATCGCGATGCCCGACCAAGATCCTTTGGCACGTTCATGATCGTTGTCGCGCCGAATCTGCTCGTACGCATGTCAGTCCCCCTAAGGAACACACTCGGCCCGAAACGGGGGCAGCTACGGGGAGCAGGTCACGCTTATTCGGCGTTGGGGGTCCGCCTGCTTCTTATGTCTTCTAACTTACGCTGAACTCTGATTTCGCTTGACCGTACCTGTTTGACCGGCGGTACGATTCCCCTCTCGAGGCACTGAAAATTGTTATGCTGTGCATACAGAGGATCACGGTTTCCTATCAAAGGAAGTGCAAGATCTTTGAAGGTGTTGGAGCCTTCGAAGATGCCTGCATGTAGCGTCACAAGGTCGGGTTGGCTTTGTCCGAAGACAGTTTTTTGGTTTGGCGTCACGGAAACGTAACACACGAATGTGTTTCCATCAGCTTGAACTCCGGCCTTCAGCCAAAGCAACCTCGCGTTTTCCGGCATTTTAAGCTGATTGAGTTGCTCGGGAGTGAGTTGTGCATCTGGAATCTTCCGCGAGTCTATCACCTCTTGCGCTTTTTCATTTATCTGTTTGATGGCACTCGCACTGCAGCCCGCGAGACAAGAGAAAAAGACCAACAAAAATCCGAGCTTGAGCATGATGACCCTCAGTCCGCACGGAGACGGCATAACTTGCCTTCCAGAACCAGACAAGATTTGCGAACTGCCGCCGTGAATTGGAACTGATTGCGAGCATTCCGCTGAATTGAAAGAGCCGTTCGAAAGCTACATTGCTGCTATGGGGCGCATCCGGACTCCCGTGCTGTCTGGATAAGGCGGTTGCGCAAGATGCTTTACGGTCAATCGGATTCACTAGATTTCCGATAATCGCATTGGCGCCATCCTTTACCTCGACTCGCTCGAAACGAATTGTCTGCAGGCCTCGGCTTCTCGACCGACGCAAGTTGCTCAATGCGCAGCAGCCGTTCTATGGCGGGCCGAAAGCATGGACCCAGCGAAGCGAGCATTTAACGGAGTGCTGGCGTGGCTATCTTTGGTTCCAGTGCGCAATGTCCGCAGCGTTACCCGTGATCTGGTCCCGCCCCCTCAGCAATGCCAGCCGGATGGCTGCGTGGGTCGAAAACATATTGCCGCCTTTGGTCGCCGCCTCAATGATCCGCTCTGCTGCCACCTGGGCAGAGGGTGTTGGTCTTAGTCGCACCACTCGATCGGCCGCGTCACCAAGGGTGCGCAGAACCGTGCCATCAGAGAGATAGATCGGAGTTATGAGTTGGCGGGACCAATCCGGATTCGTCATCGGAAACAGCCGCAGATCACACGAGATCGCAGTACGCAAAGAAAAAGCCCGGTCGGGGGAACCGGGCTGTATTCGTCACCGCTCCGGGGGATGGGGATCAGAAGCGGCGGCTTGCGATATGAACCTACGCCGCCCGCAGACGTTCCACCGCTTCGAAGATTATTCGGTGACGCTGGGGTCGGTCAGGCCGGCGCAACCTCCAGGCCGACGACACGGGCACACGATCCCTGGAACGGCTGCAGGTGTGAGCGTTCTTGCCCCACCCATACATAGCCGGCCGTCGCCGGGTACTGGTGCGACAACTGCCAGAAAGAAACGGATGTGGAACTCACCTAAACGACTGAGGAAACTGCAGCACTGCCGGCGCGTCGGCACTTATTTACTTGTCGCGTCGCTGCGCAGTGTCCTGGCGTGACTGTGATGCCGTGCCGCCGCCCGCTGCAACCCGATCGACTTCAGCGATTGCGTTCTCCAGATGCCGAGCGGTCGCGTGTAATTCGCCCATCCTCGCGACGTTCAATAGCTCAACCAACGTTGTCCGAATTTTTTGCGCCATCGCTTGCGCGTTCAAATTCTCACTTTCCGCGTGCAATAGACCTCTCCCGCCAGACACTTCCGACAACACGCCGCCGCCGACTGCGTTCCATTCAAGGTTGTAAAAGTTCCATTATATGGAAATGAGATCGTACCGGCTGTTACGTTTTTTATAGGAAAGCAAAAAGGGCAATTATGCCGATAACCAAGTGAAGGTTGTAGAGTGGTCATCGTTGTGTTTTTGAATTAATGTGACGAGAAGTTGCGGCAAGGAAAGCGGGAGCGGATTCATGCCCAGTAATAGGGTGGAATTGGCACAATACGTCTGTGACATCGGAGTTGACCTCATTCCGTTGCTGAAGACCCATGGTCTTGAGGCGACGGCGCATTGCCTTGAGATGGCTGTGTACAGCGCGGCGACGGTGGTCAACCAGTCGCTCGCGAGCACCGAACCGACAAAGCATCACCTTAAGCTTGTCCGCAATTCGCCATAACGCCACGCCGTCCGCTATGCCCGAACGGCTTTACAGCGACACCTGTCAGCTTTGACAGGTGCGATCAAATAGCACACTGCGCCGAACGGAAACGGTCAGGCACTCGGTCAGGGAACGAACGAGTCGCAACCTGGATCAAAGAGCCGCGTATGATCTGGAACAACCCATTCGGATCGACGTCTTCGATCGCCCTACTTGGCCTTGGCGCATGCAGCGGGCTCGTTGCGGCTTTTGCGCCGCTACCACCATTCGCTGAAGGATTGCTCTACGGGAGCGCAGGTACCGCCATAGTGATGACTGTGGCCTATCTCTATTCGGATAACCGAAGGTCGTTGCCAAAGCGCAAGACCAATCGCGACCTCAGTTCAGACACCGCGCTTCGCAGGCCGTTTGACCCGTGAGGCCGCCTCAGTTTGCGGCCTCATTCGAAAGCTTCGCGATTAGTGCCCAGATTGCTTTTGAGGGTGGTGAGGGACGATGACGCTCGGCAACATTGCGGGCATTATTTCTGTGACCTGCTGGGTCCTCGCCGTCGCCATTCCATTTCTCGGCCCTTGGCCACAAGTGAAACCCTATGGTTTCCTGTGCGGCCTTGTTGGCTTCGTTGCCGCCGCAATATCGGTGGTAGCCCCGAGGCGAGTTGACTGATTTGATTGGGCAAGTCGCCCATTTCGGCCAGCGCCGCCCGGCTAGCTGTCGTCAATGGGAATAACTAGCGTTCGCTCTGCAACCCTCTTGCCTTCACGCGCCGGTTGCGGAAAGCTTCCCCTGCATGTCTGGGGGGCAAATGGAAACAGAGCACATTTACGGCGTTGCTATAGCGATTGGGGCCGTCGCGCTGCTGGCAGGATTAATGCGTTCACGGCGCAAGGCACGGGCGCTTGCGCAAGCACGGCGCAAAACGAAGAGATTCTACGACGAAGTTTACGACCCCAAAAATCGAACCCCACCCTCACCTGGCGAGTAACACCCCGAGCCACCGGCATCGTGCATTGCCCGGAGTTAACTTGGCGGCGGTTGACCTTTCCTGCGAGCGCTCATGCAGACCAACTCACCCCCCCACCGCGAACTGCACGCGAAGGAGTCTGCGCCATGCGTGATGATCAGGAGCGAACCTGATGCCGACTGCCTTCGCATCATCACCTGCGCCGAGATGCGGACGGCAGATAAAATTGATGACAACTGCCGGTGCGGCCGGATTTTAACCTTGCCCCAGGGCTGCACGGTCCGGTTTGCTGGCCTGCCTTGACCCTGTGGAATAGTTTGAAGCCGTAGTGAACCTAGTTTGCCGCACCGAGTGAGCTCGCATTCAACTGACCGATATAGTTTAACCCGGCGGGAGCAGACCGATGGGCGTATTTCGTGCACTAAAGAAAGTGATAACCGGAGAAGTCGTTAAGCAAATCGACACCGCGGTCCAAGGGGGACTGTGTACGATGTCCCTGCGTCTAAAGAGAAACAGGGCCTCTGGTGACCACTATGTCGTCCTCGCCGGACTCTCTAGCGGCAACTATCAATACTTTCCCATGGATAAAAACGATTTTGAGCAATTTGCCAAAGCGGTTGAAACGATCGGCGAGTCGCTGAGACAAGCGTCACAGAAAGAGTGAGGCAGCCGATACCTCTCATCCCTGATCTCGTGCAACCGCAGCGGACCGGAACCGGCTGCCTTGGTCGGAAACGAGTGCTTGGGAGACGCCAGCGGCCGTTATGTTTACGTGAGAGCCATTTCACGTGTGATGATGGTGATTGGCGGGGACGCTTCCACAGTTGCCTTTCGCCAGAAATCTCTGGGAACAGTCCACAGCCAAGCAGAAATTGATTGGCCATGGGCCCTGATGAGCAGCCAGGTGACTAAGCATCAGTCTGAGTCTTCACGAGGACATGGCTGGTTTACGACGACCATAGCCTGAGCGGGGTTCGAAGCCACGCAGAAGCGGAACTCGCAGCGCTGCGCGACCAGGCCCCCGGATTCCCGTGGGAGACCAGTTGACGCTCCCGAATCCAGCCTCAGTAGCGGACGTTGCAGAAGCCACTAGTGCGGCCGTCAACGACTCTCCACAACAGCATTGACGCACGTTTGACGGGAGTAAGATCTTGAATTATAACTCAACCTAAGCGTTAGCTCCAATCAGAAAAGCGTTAAATATCAATGAGTTGCGTGGGTGAGGATCGTTCTGTGCAGCCGCCGGGCAAGCTCAGCCTCAGGTTGATTGGCGCTTTCCAGCTCGTTTTGGAGCCCGACCACCGACTCGTCAATGTCAAGAACAAGAAAGCCAGGGCATTGCTTGCCTATCTGGCGATGCAACCAGATCTTTCGGCGCCAAGAACGAAGCTGGCCAATATGTTCTGGCCCGACTGCACGGATGCCAATGCGCGTCATTCCCTCAGGCAATGCCTCGTAAGCCTTCGCAAGGAATTGCACGGTGTTTCGCCTGATCTGGTTCAGGTGAGCGGTGAGACCATTGCTCTCGACGCGCAATTCATCGAAGCAGACGCCTTCCGGCTGTTGGAACTTGATCTCCACACCGAACGCTCTGAGCTGGCGGCGGTTCTGCCGTCTGTTCGCGGTGATTTCCTCTCCGGTCTTGAGATCAATGACACATTCTCGAGCTGGGCATCCGATTTGCGGCGCCGCGTCGTTCAGAAACTAGAGGAACTCCTGCTCGCAGTTCTCGAGGAACCTCTGAATGACGACGTCACGGCCAAGGCGGTTGTGGCGGCCCAGACGCTGGCAGAATTTGACCCCTTTTGCGAAAACTGCCGCCGTCTGCTTATCGGACTGACTGCGAGGGTGCACGGCCCTGATCGAGCGCTCGCCGAATACAGAGCCTTTGTAGAGCTTCTTCGTCGCGAAGGCTTGGGAGAACCCGAAGCGAGAACGCTGGAACTCATCCACCAGATCGAGCAGCTTCCTGTTCGAAGCACCCCGCAATTGGCCGGGCCGCGGGCCTTGGAAGTTGCATACGCGGGCAGCAGTAATCTGTCCGGTCAGGACAGCTCGGTCTTTCATCGTCCGAATGTCGCGCCGGACCAGGTCATCGGCGATGTCAAACCCGGAGCACCGGATCCCGCTCCAAAACGGCGCGCTGGACACTTCCGCTGGACCGAGACAGTTTTACGACTTGCTGCCGCAACCGCTTTGATCATGGCGCTTCCACTCGTACTTCAAGGCGTGGATCGCTTTATACATGTTGATAAGGCCGAAGCGACATCGGTGTCGGCGCTGTTGGCGAACGCGCAGGATGATCCGACGTTTCGTGCCATCCCGATCGTAATCCGGCAATTTCAAGGGCTGGCTAATGACGATCCCTTGGCCGAACAGCTTCGGGACATGATCTCGCACACCGTGTCCTTGATTCCTGAGCTGAACATGCTTTCCAGGTCGGATCCGGAATTGGCGCCTTATGTGCTGGATGGCAAAATAGCCACTGAGCTAGGGTCGCAAACCCTGACTGTGGAACTGTCGAGGTCAAGCGGGGAACTGCTGTGGCGCGAAAGCTTCAAGCTCAACGAAACTCCGTCGCCTGCAGGCAAGATCGCTCAGCGGATCACGCGAGAAATCGAGCTTGCGCTGATCAAGGCCGAGTCCCGCACCGCAATCGCACGCGGCGACGCCAGCCTGAAATCGCTGTTGCTTACTGCCCGAAACGTGCACACACGCGGTGTTTCGTCGAATACCGAGGTTGATGGTCTCAAGCTGTATGAGAAGGCGCTGGCGCTGGACGATGATTCTGCCCAAGCTCTGGTCGGCGTTTCGGCACAGATTTTGACGTCACAATCCCATTCCCTCAGAGCGGACACCGACCTCAAGAAGCGAGCCGAAGCCTATCTTCGGACCGCCATCAGCATCGATCCGAACATGTTCCTTGCCCACTTTCACATGGGCATGCTGCACAAGAACCGCGGACAGGCTGGCCAGGCGATCGCAAGCTTTAACCGCGCGCTGCAGCTCAATCCGAGCTTTGCCCCAGCTTATGCAAATCTGGGGCACGCCCTGATGCTGCAGGGCAAATTGGATGAAGCGCTCAGCAATGTCCGCCATGCGATGAACATCAGCCCCAATGACGGGTTCTTTGCGACCTGGAGCGTGTTTGCAGGCGAAATTGAACTCGAGCGAGGTAACACCGAAGCGGCCATCGATTGGTTTCGCACCGCCATCGCCCGCGGGCCGCACCTGTTGCGCCCCTACGGCTGGATTGCGGGTGCATATGAAATTGCCGGCGATTCGGCCTCCTCGGCGGACAGCATGCGCCAGTTCCGTGCGATGATCGGCGAGCGAGATGCCGACAGGCTCATGGAGCGGTTGCGAAGGGTCCCCGAGGGTGGCTTGGCCGGAACCCGGCCAACGCTCTACCGCGCAATCAAGCTCGCTGCGCAGCGACACCCATAAGCAGCGACACCCATAAATTGACCAAATAGCCGACGCGGGAACGGCGGTCGGTGTGGCTCATTAACACTAACAAATTGTTTCTTCGATTTTAGACACCAATAAGGATTTGCGGCGGGTTTTTTGACACCCCTTTGACGGTCGTTTGCCGTCCCTCGTGAGAAGTATCCCCGTGCCGTTAAGGCTTCGGTAACCAAGAAGCCAGGGCGGTTCGGGATGCGTATCACCAAACGAGGGTTGTCATGGCGATTACAGTTACGGTTGGACTGGGCGGCGGCTACGATTATGAAACTATCCAGGCGGCCATCGATGCCGCCAGCCCGGGCGATACCGTCCTCGTCAGCGACGGCACCTATTCCGAAAACCTGCTGATCACCAAGTCGATCACCCTGATCTCGGAAAATGGCCGCGACGCTACCACAATCGTCGGCTCGAACGCCTCCGGTCTGCTCGGCACCATTCAGATCACACCCAATGTCGACGACCTGCGGCTTGGCGATATCGGCCAGGGCTTCACAATCCTCGGTATTGATGGAACCCCGGGGCTCGAAAAGGCGGCGGTTTATCTGCAGGGTGCCCATGACGGTCTGATCATTCAGGGCAACGACATCGTCGCCAACGGCGACGCCGGCCTGATGAGTGAGTTCGGCCAGGCCGTCACCAACGCGCTGATCGATTCCAATATCTTTTCCGGTCAGACATTTAACGACCCGAACCCGGCCGGCAACGGCTTTGGCGACCAGTTCACCCTGGCGAATGTCCCCCGGCAGCTCGTGGTCCTCGGCAGCAACAACGGCTCCTCGAGCAACATCACCTTCACCAATAACGAGGTGACCGGCACCGCCGGCGGGCTCAACGATAGCAATCAACCGCAGGGCAACACCCTCGTCACCATCGACGCCGCCAATTCGACCATCGCCGACAACGATTTCACCGGTTTCACCAACCGGTTCGCAACACAGTTGCGCGCGCGCGATGGTGGCACCGATATCCAGAGCAACACCTTCAGCAACGACCAGGGCGGCAATCTCGGTGTCTATGTAGAGAACGACGGTAACCCGGGCGTCTACAGCAACTCCTTTGTCGGGTCCGACGGGAACGATACGATCTACGCATCCGCTGGCAATGACAACATCGACGGCGGCAACGGCAGCGACACCTTTGACATGACCGCGGCCGGTGCCGGCGGAACCTTGGTCGATCTTCAGTCCGGCCTCGCATTCTCGAGCAACACCGGCATCGACACTTTAATTGACATTGAGAATGTGCGCGGCAGCGCGGGCAGCGATAGCCTGAACGGCGACGCAAGCGCCAATGTCTTTTTCGCAACGGCTGGAGCCGACGTCATCGACGGTCGCGGCGGCTCGGACACCTTCAACGCCGCCTCTGCCGTCTCCTCGGTGAACATCAACCTGTCTAACGGCGCGGTCACGGGTGCGTTTACTGCGTCTTTGACGTCGATCGAGAACGCGGTCGGCGGATCGGGTAACGACACCTTCGTCCAATCGGTAAACGACAACGGCTTTGACGGCGGTTCGGGCACGGACACGGTGATCTATGAGGGTTCCGTGGCCGCAACGAACATCGGCTTCACGGGCGGCGCGTTTGTCGTCCAGGCTGCGGGACAGGGCACCGACACGCTGACCAACATCGAAATGATCGACCCGGCTGGCGCGGGCGGCGCAAAGATCCTGCTGGTCGGCGGTGGCGGCTTCGCTACCATTCAGGAAGCGGTGACCGCTGCGAATGCCGGCGACACGATTATGGTCGCGCCCGGCACTTATGCCGGCAACATCCTAATCGACAAGCCGCTCACGCTTTTGTCGACGGACGGCAGTGGCACGACCCGCATCGAAGGCTCGGCGACCGGTGGTGGTCTGGGCACGATCATGATCGCGCCAAGCGTAAACAACGTCACCATCGGCGATACGGGTAAGGGCTTCCACATCGTAGGCTACGACGTCGCAACACATGCGATCGAGCATGCCTCGATTTATCTGCAGGGCGCGCATTCCGACATCACGATCCGCGGCAACAATGTCGAGGCCGATGGCGAGGCCGGACTGTTGTCCGAGTACAACGCTGCATTGTCGAACATCGTGGTGGACCAGAACGAGTTTTCCGGCATCACCTTCTTCGACCCTCCGAATGTGCGCGTCGACGGCACCACCGAGAATGCGCCGCGTCCGCTGGTCTTCCTCGGCACCAACAACGGAACCGAAGGCATTGCCAACAACATTCAGTTCACCGACAACCAGGTGACCGGCACTGCCGGCGGATTCACGTCGGGCGGCGCGCAGGCCGGCAACGTGCTGGTGAATATCGACGCGACTGACGTGGTGATCACCGGCAACAGCTTCACCGGGTTCACCCATCAGGGCATGCCACAGCTGCGCTCGCGGGAAGAAAATCCGACCATCGAGAACAACGATTTCTCGAACGCCAATGGCGGCACAACCGGGCTGCTTGTGCTCGATGACGGCTCGGCTGGCACCGTCGACAACAACACTGTGACCGGCGCGGTTATCGTTACGACACCGTCAGGCACGGAGATGGGGTTCAGCTCCATCCAGGCGGCGGTGAACGCCGCTCCGGCCGGATCAACGGTCACGATCGCGGCCGGCGTGTATGCCGAGCAGGTCGTCATCACCAAAAATCTGACGCTGATTGGCGCCGGTGACGATACCATCATCACCGCACCTGCTGGCATTATCGACGCTGACAATTACGGTGCCGGCTCGCGCGCCTCGATCATTACCGTGACCAACGGGGCAAATGTTACCATCCAGGATCTGTTGGTCGACGGCGAGGGCCGCGGCGACCAGCTGGAGGGCGGGGCTGCCGACTTCCACGGCATTGCGCTCATCAACGCCGGCGGCACCATCGAGAATGTGACCGTCATCGGCATCCGCATGCCGCTCGATGGCGAAGGTCATGTCTCCGGCGTTCAGCAGGGTCGCGCCATCTATGCGAACAATGCGGACGGCGTATCGCGCTCGCTGACCGTAAGCGACAATACGGTTGAGGATTTCCAGAAAAACGCGATCGATCTTCGCGGCGCCGGCCTTATCGTCGACGTCAGCGGTAACACCATTACCGGCAATGGCACGACTCCGACCACCGCGCAGAACGGAATCGTCCTGGGCGTGACCGGCGAAGTCACAGGGAGCGTCACCGACAACACCATCTCCGAGATCGGCTACACCGGCCCGGCCGATGCAACCTCGGCCGGAATCCTGAGCTACGGCTCTGATGTCACCATCGCGGACAATACTCTGACAGCCCCCTCGCCCGAAATGGGCGAGACCCTTAAGGCCGTCGGCATCAACGTACTGAACGACGATACCGGTTCGGACGTCCAGGGCAACAGCCTCACTGGCTTCACAACAGGCATCGTATCGGACGGAGACGGTGGCCAACCCACGCTGTCAACCAATACCTTCTCCGGTAATGGTGCAACCCTTGAGGTGGTCAACCCGCAGGTGGCGGTCACCCTTGTGGGCACGGAAGATGCGGACTCACTGTCCGGCGGAAGCTTCAGCGACACCATCACCGGCAACGGCGGAAACGATACGATCGACGGCAATGGCGGCATCGATACCGTGGTCTATGCCGACACGTTGGAGATTGGCGGTGTCAGCTATAGCGCTGGAGTCTGGACAGTAACAACCTCCACCCAGGGGACCGATACCCTGACCGACGTCGAAGTGATTGACCACGGCGGTTCGAACAACATTCTGCTCGTCGGCGGCGGCGGCTACGCCAGCATCCAGGCCGCAATCGATGCGGCGAACGAGGGCGACACGATCCTGATCGCAGAGGGCAGCTATGGCGCGTTTACGGTCAATGTCGACAATCTGAGCATCGTGGCTGTCGGGGATGTAACCATCCAGGGCACGTTCCGTACCGACAACAACATCGTCGGCGATACCAAGGACTTCTTTACCACGGCGACCTCCTACTCGAATGCTGCCGGGGTCGGCGTGACCATTGCGGCCGACGGTCTCACGCTGGAAGGCATCACGATCAACGGCTTCTACCGCGGCGTCACGTTCGGCGACGGCGTGGACAGCACCCTGATCAAGAATGTCAACATCAGCGACGGCGTCACCGGCTACTACAAGACCGAGGTGGCGGACGTCAGCAACCTGACCATCGAGGGTGGCACGGTCTCGCAGGTTTATCTCGGCATCGATTTCACAAAAACGCCGGCCAGCGGCGACGGCCTGCTGACCGACCTGACCGTCGATGGAACAACGTTCGAACACATCACGCAGAAGGGCATCTATGTCGAGACCCTGAGCAACGGCCTGTTTACAGACATCGTGATGAACGATGTCGGCCAATATGGCGGCGGTCCAGCCTTCGGCGCCAACGGCGCCCACGGCGCCGGCATCGACATCAACCTGAAATACGAGACCGACTACCAGAACATTGTCATCGAAGATTTCCAGATGACGGATGTCGGCCTCTCGAATGGGCTCGGCACGCCGCATGGCAACGCTGCGGCCATCGCTGTCAAGGCGCGCGATGATGCGCCGAGCTACAGCGGCAATCCGGCGGAGTTCGACGGCATTCTGATCATCCAGAACGGCACCATCGACGGCACCTCGACCGGCATTCGCGCCGGTGAAAACGGCAAGTCCGTTGCTGGTCCGGCCGTGGACATCCAGAATGTGACAATCACCGATGCGGCGCTTGTCGCAGTCGATAACGACACGCAATCGAGCGTCGTCATCGGTGACGGAGCCGGTAACGACACGCATGTCGGCAATGTAGCCCTCAGCGACACGGTGACCTATACCGATACGTTGGAGGCGGGCGATTTCTCCTATGCCGGCGGCACCTGGACGGTAGATACCGATACGGAGGGTGACGATACGCTGAGCGATATCGAGATCGTCGATCATGGCAGCGCCGGCCGCTTCCTGCTGGTTGGCAATGGCGGCTTCGACACCATCCAGGACGCTGTCAACGCGGCAATGTCCGGCGACACCATCCTGATTGCACCGGGGTCCTATACCGGCGCGGTCACGATCTCGGCCGACAAAACCGGGCTCACCATCCTGGGTGCCAATCATGGCGTCGGCCATGACGGCGACCGTGACGCGGAGTCCAGCCTCGAGGGTGGCTTCATCGTCTTCGCGGACGGCGTGTCCATCGACGGCTTCGAAATCACCGAAGGCACCAGTGTGTTCGGCGAAACAGCAGGCGTCTATGTCCAGGCTGCGAATGTCACGATCACCAACTCGATACTCGATCGCTCCGGAACAGCGGACGGCGACGGGTCGCGCGGCGTTGTCAATGCGGTCGGCAACGGCGACGGTCTGACCGTCACCAACAACCAGATGAGTGGCTGGGCTACCGGCGTCTATGTGCAGGGAGCCGATAACGTCACTGTGTCGGGCAATGCCCTGACCGGCAATTATGTCGGCATGTCGGTCGATGCCTATCCGGGCGACAACGATAATCTGCAGGTGACCGGCAACGCCTTCGACAACGAACTGGAAGATCTCGGCATCGGAGCGGCCGGCGGTACGTCCAGTGGCTCGATCGAAGGCAACACCTTCACCAAGGGCATCTTCGATTACGATCCGGCAGATAACGCAGCCCTGGTTGGAGACAACACGATCGACCAGCCGGTGGTCGTCACGGTGCCGGGCACCAGCACGCAGATGGGCTTCGGAACCATCCAGGAAGCGATCGATGCTGCTCCCGCGGGAGCGGTCGTGACCATCGCGGCTGGCGCCTATGCCGAGAATCTCGTCATCACCAAGGGTATCACCCTGGTGGGCGTCGGCGACGTCACCATCGAGCCGGCTGATGGCGAGCCGATCACCATCAGCGGTGATCTTGGCGGAGACGATGTCACGCTGCAGAATCTCGACATCGTCGGCAGTACAGGCGACTACGGCGTGTACGTCACCGATAATGCAAATGTCGGCACGTTGACGATGCACCAATCCAGCATTAGCGGAGCCGGTAGCTACGCGCTGTTCGTCTATAACGCAGACACAAATCAGACGCCGAGCGCGGCCGAGGTGGTGGTCACCGATACTACCTTCGCCAATAACGGCTATGACGGTGCCCCCGGCGCAGCGCATATCAAGCTGTTCGGCTTCACCGGCGATGCGACGATCCAGAACGTCACTATCGAAGGCGGATCGGGCGGTGTCACGGCGCCGAACAGCCTCACTCTCCCGGAATACGGAATCGAGATCACCGGCGTTCCGAACAATCTACTGGGCGCTGCGACCCCGCCGATGGGTCAGATTTCGATCGACAATGTAACGATCACCGGCCAGTTCGAAAAGAACACGGTCGCGATCTGGAATTTCGGCGATATCGACGGCCTCACGATCGATGGCCTCGATCTCTCCGGTACCGAGACTGCCTGGGGTCCGGTGTTCAACATCGACGGGGTCACCGCAGACTACGACGCCTCGGCCTTCGACATCGTTCTGCCGAGCGGTTCGATCGCGACCGAGTTGCAGGGCGACAAGAACGCTCAGGAAGACACGGATCAGACCATCACCGGCACCAGCGGCAACGACCGCCTCATCGGCAAGACCGGAAATGACACCCTGATTGGCGGTGACGGCAACGACGAACTCTTCGGTCACGACAAATCGGGAGGCGCGGCGGCGGGCGATGCCGGCGACGACATCCTGATCGGCGGCAAGGGGAACGATTACCTGAGCGGTGGTGCAGGTAATGACACCGCCGTCTATTCCGGAAACCGATCGGATTATACGATCACCGACCATGGTGACCATTTCACCATAGCCGACAATCGGCCGGGCCAGGACGGAACCGACACCGTCTACAACGTCGAAAATTTCGAGTTTGCAGACGTAACCGTCACCGACCAGAACGATAACCCACCGGTTCTGCAGACAACGGTGTTCGACGTTCCGGAAAACCAGACACTGATCGGGACCCTGGTGGCGATCGATCCGGACCTGACCGGAGAATCGGTCACCTACACCATCACGGGTGGCGCAGACGCGGCTTTGTTTGCCATCAATAACCTGACAGGCTCGATTTCATTCCTCGCGCCGCAGGACTACGAGGGTCCGTCACAGCAGTTCGAGGTGGAAATTACCGTCTCGGACGGCACCAACAGCTCCACGGAGACGGTGACGATCAATCTCACCGACGTCAACGACAAGGTACCGGTGATCACCAGTGGGTCCACCTTTACCATCGCCGAGAATATCACTGCAGTCGGCACGGTGACGGCCAGCGATCTCGATACCGTTGGCGGCCCGATCACCTACGCGATCACCGGCGGCACCGATGCGGCGCTGTTCACGATCGATGAGGCGACAGGCGCTCTGTCTTTCATCAATGCGCCAGACTTCGAGACCGGCTCGGCGTCCTATTCGGTCCAGGTCACAGCGTCGGACGGGATCAATTCGTCCTTGCCGCAGACCATCACGGTCAGCGTCACCGACGAGAACGACACCGCCCCGGCCTTTACCAGCCAGGCAACCTTTACCATCGCCGAGAACACGACGACGGTTGGCACGGTTGCGGCCACGGACCTCGACACCGTCGGCGGCCCGATCACCTATGCGATCACCGGCGGCGCGGATCAGGCGCTGTTTGATATTGATCCCACGACGGGGGCGCTGAGCTTCGTCAACCCGCCAGATTACGAGACCGCGACGCAATATGCGGTCGAGGTAACCGCATCTGACGGCACCAACACATCGACACAGGCCATCACCGTCAATCTGACCGACGTGAGCGATAATGCGCCGGTGATCGTGACGACCTCCCTGTCGGTGGCGGAGGGCTCGACCGTTGTCGGTGCCGTTGTCGCAAACGACGCGGACACGGTTGGCGGACCGGTCACGTATTCGATTACGGGTGGCACCGATCAGGCGCTGTTCACGATCAATGCGACGACCGGTGTATTGTCGCTCGTCGCGCCGCAGGACTATGAAGCCGGTGCGACAAGCTTCGAAGTCGAGGTCACCGCGTCCGATGGGGTTAAC
>Ga0209906_100338_pt1 | contig 25705 bp, 26 predicted proteins | sample FECB24metaG_FD_188303 | JGI IMG/M metagenome (GOLD analysis project Ga0209906, IMG submission 188303) | Cyanobacterial communities from the Joint Genome Institute, California, USA from Joint Genome Institute, California, USA - FECB-24 metaG... ... | reverse complement strand
GGCGCACACCGCGCATGTCCAGGTGTCGATGCCGGCAACCCGCAAAAGCTTTGCGGCCGGCGAAGGCTTCCTGTTGCGACGCTCGAAATTCTGGCTGCCGCATGACCCGAACCGCACCCTGAATGCACGGCGCGCGCTGATCGCATCAAAGCGCGCCTCCGACCGCCTGATGATCCGCTACGCACCGCGGGCGCAGATCATCGCGGGAACGATTTTCCTGGCCGGTATCGACGGTTTCGTCGTCGGCCGCCCAAGCCAAAGGTAAGACAGGCCGTGGAAAAGCAAGTCATCTTTCGTGACTATCAGGAACAGACCGCTTCCGATCACAACAATCTGCAATCCTTCGCGCGGGCGTCGTTCGAGCATATCGTCGATGACGCGGTCACCAAAAGCCATCGCTATGCCGGCTTTAACGTGACCAAGAGCGCGCAGGCCGAAATCGCGGTGGCTCCGGGCCGGTTCTATCAGGCCGGCGGCGCGGTCTTTGCGCGCAGTTCGAGCCTCACCCAAAGCATGGTGCCGTATCTTGCCGCGGCCTCGAAGCGCATTGTCGCGGTTTCGGTGTTCGGTCAGGAAAACGATACCGACGTCACCGAGCGCGACTTCCTCGTCAACGTCGAAACCAATCAGACCGAACCGGACAGCGTGGCGCTCACCCGCGCGCGCGATGCGGTGCTGGCCTTCACGGCGGGCAGCGAAAGCCCCGACCCGCAGCCGCCCGCGATTCCCGTCGCGCATGTCGCCGTGGCGCATGTCCTGCTCGATCCGACGCAAGTTCTCTCGGTGACCATGCTGACCGACAACGCGGTCGCCTCGACCGAAGCCCTCGACCAGCGCACTGATACACTGGAGGAATTTCGCCGCCAGATCGAGCCGCGGGTCGCCTCGCTCGCCTCCGATCTGGCCGCGCTCGCCAACCAGATCCGTCAGAAAGGCGAGATGACTGAGATTGCCAGCCTCTATGTCGACATCGCCCGCATGAAGGAGCGGCTCGAGCTGCCAGACGATGCCTCCGCCTATGGCGCCGATCGCTTTCTCGATGACGAGGAGAGCGACGCCCAGGACACGCAAAGCCTTGGCTATGACGCCAGGATCGAGGAGGGCTTGCGCTTTGCCCCGGCAAACGAAAGCGCGGCCGAGATGGATGTGTTTTCGTCGAACGATCCCAACGCGCGATTGAGCAATGGGCTCCTGCTACCGGCCTATACGGACGTGCTGAAGTTGCAGGTCGGTCCCATGCATTCCGATCTCGGCATCGCCCAGTACGGTTTCCAGACCCACGATATCGTGCAGCGCACGATTTCGCGGCAGCGCATCCGCTATGGCGCGCAGTTCAAGGTGTCGAGCAGCAAGCAATGGTGGCTTTCGGGCGAATACGACCCGGCCACCCGGATCTTCAGCAAGGATGGCGAAAGCTTTCTGGTGCTCGACCCCGACAAGGTGCGAAAGCACAAGAAGACCCGCCTGGTCGAGATGTTCATCGACGCCTGGGAGGAGACCTATTGGGACCATATCGTTATCGAGCATCAGATAGTCGGCGCCCAGGTCGCCCAGAGCTTCCTGGTCTCGAACGATATGTGGCTGACCAAACTAGGCTTTTATCTGACCGCCAAGGGCGCCGATGAAGCCGTCCATTTGACCCTGTGTGAAACCACAAACGGCGTCCCCGATCTCTCGAAGGCAATCCTGCACATCTCAGTCCCGCATACGGCGTTGCTCCAGAATGCCTGGAACCGGGTGCAGGTGACGCCTGCTTTTCTCCGCGCCGGCGGACGCTATGCGCTGGTACTGACCTCGAACGCCGCGCATCGGGTCGGCATGGCCTATGGGCAGAGCTACACCGACGGCACCTTCTTCTATTCGACGGACGGCGCGTATTATTACGGCGATCTCACCAAGGACCTGATGATCGAGCTTTGGGGCGCGCGGTTCAACGCGCCACAGGTCACCATCGAACTAAAACCCATCAACCTCGATGGCGGCATGCGGGCGATCGACATCCTGGCCAGCACGGTCGCGCCGGAATCGACCGAGCTTATCTATGAGATCAAGGCGCCGGGCGGCGACTGGGTGCCGCTGGCACCCGGCAGCCCGCCGGCACTGACCGGCGCGCCGCCCCTGGTGCAATTTCGGGCGCGTTTCATCGGCACCCGCGACATGCAGCCCGGGCTGATGCTCGCCGGATCACGCCTCTCGGTTTCGCGACCCAAGACCTCGTTCCGGCACGTGTCCACGCCCATTACGCTCGCCGCGGCATCGAACAACATCTTCGTGCGGCTGCTGCTCGAATATTTCGACGACACGCCGCATGATTGCACCTGTCGGCTCCGTATCGGCGGCACGGACGAAACGCCGGATGTGGTGACCGATCGGGTGGTGAGTGCCGCCGACGGGCGGATCGAGCGCACCTTCAACTTCCAGCTCGGCGCCGCTGTTTCCGGCTTCACCGTCGTGATCGACGGAGCGACCAATTCACCGGCATCGATGTTCCATGCCGCCGAGCGCATTCATTGGGCGCTCTGAGGGGATCAGCCATGAGCAGGACCGCCAAGAAGCAGAAGCCTATGTTCGAGCCGGAGAGGCTCTATCGCATTCGTCTCAGCCGGACGGTCGAGCACAATGGCGTGCGCCTTCGGCCTTTCGACACCCATATGGTAAAAGGCAAGATCGCCCAAGCCATTAAGGACGCCATCACGCAAGTCGAAGCGCTCGATTGACATGTCGATCCGATACGACGTTTACCGGATCAAGCGCGGCGACAATCTCGGTGACCCGGAATTCTGGAACGTGCGGTTCCAGGAACTCGATTTGCGCCTCCACGCGCGCGAGCTCGACGGGCAGAAGATCGATGCTGCGGTCGACCAAATCACCGCGGTGGCGCTAGAACGCATCAACACGACGTTCCTCAACTTTCTGGCCGACACCACGAACCGGATGAGCGAGATCGAGGCGCAGTTCGACACGATGCAGGCAGAAATCGCCTCATCCGTGCAGGCCGTTCAGGCGCTTGCCGATCAGGTCGACGATCTCGTTCAAGGCATTATCGACGACGGGACCTTCTAACATGCCGGCCCGGATCAAACTCTTGCGCTCGGCGACTCCGGGCGCGGTCCCCGCCTCGCTCGAGAGCGGCCAGATCGCGATCAACGAAGCCGACGGCATGCTGTTCTGGCGGCGGGCCGACGACGCGATCATTGCCCTTGATCTCAACATCGCGGCTCAGGTCGACCAAGCGATCGCAGAGCTCGTGAGCAGCGCACCGGCCGCGCTCGATACTTTGCAGGAACTGGCGGCGGCGCTCGGCAATGACGCGAACTTCGCCAGCACCATCACCAATGCGCTGGCCGGCAAGGTGCCTGCGACGCGCAGCATTGCCACATCCGGCCTCGTTACCGGCGGCGGCAGCCTGAGCAGCGATCGAACGATCAGCGTGCCGGCGGCGTCCCAGGCCGAGGCGGAGGCTGGCACCGACAATTCCAAGGTGATGACGCCGTTGCGGGTCGCGCAGGCGGTGGCCGCCTTCGTACCTGATGGCGTTCCGCCGGTAAGACAAATCCAGGCGTCGGGACTGGCAACGGGCGGTGGCGATCTTTCCGCCGACCGCACGATCACTGTGCCGGCGGCCTCCCAGGCCGAGGCTGAAGCTGGCGCCGACAATGCCAAGGCGATGACAGCCTTGCGCACGGCGCAGGCGATCGTAGCGCAAGGCAATGCCAAGTATCAGCCGATTCCGGCGTCATCATCCTACCCCGTCGGCACCCTGATCCTGGCTTTAAAGAATAACTCCGGCGGCGTGAACGATGGCGCGTCCATTGCCGGGTCGAATTTGCGGCGCGTCTTGTTCGGGCTTGACGCCAGCGGCTACTTCACGATCGACACTAACGCCGGCAGCTTATCGGGAACCTGGATAAACGTGTCGGGGCATCAGATCAGCCAGATGACGAGCAGCACGACCCGCGGCGTGGGTTATTTCGTGAGGACGGCATGAACACCAGCATTAGCAATCTTCGCTATGCCGATCCGCAGGGTGTTCTGATCGATATGAACGTCACGAAGGACGGCGAATCCTTTCCCTTCACCTATGCGCCGGACGACGATGCGCCCATGTCGAACGAGATTCGCACGCTCCTGCAGGGCGGCGGTTACACAATCGAGGCCTATGCCGAGCCCATGCCGGATGCCGCAGCCTTGCGCGCCTATGCAGCAGTGGCGCGCTGGCGCAACGAGATCGCCGGTATCTCGGTCGGCGGACTCAATGTCGCGACCGACGATCGGTCCAAGGCATTGATTCAGGGCGCCTATCTGCAGGCCCAACGCGATGTAGCCTTCACCGCACAATGGAAGACCGCCTCGGGCAGCTTCGTGACCATCGGCGCTGCCCAGATTGAAGCGGTGGCGCTCGCCGTTGCCGCCCACATCCAGGCCTGTTTCGCCAAGGAGGCGGAGGTCGCCCAGGGTATCGACAATCATGTCATCGACAGCTTTGCGCAGATCGACGCGGCCTTCGACGCGCTGACGTAAGTCGCGCGGAAGAACCAGAACGCAGACATGGGCCGCCACGTGCGGCCCTTTTTCTAATTCAGCCCTCGGAGACAGCTCGATGTCCTCTCCCACCTTCGGCATTTCGATCACGCGGGTGGATAACCAGCCGCGGCCCGCGATCGTCAGCGATATGTCCGTGGTCGGTCTCGTCGGCACCGCCCCGCAGGCCAACGCAGACACCTTTCCGCTCAATACGCCTGTCGTCCTCTACAGCGACGACACAGCGAAGCTCACCGCGCTTGGTCTAACCGGAACGCTTCCCGACGCAATCGAGGGCATCAACGCGCAGCTCGGCGAATTCCAGGTTGCGGCGCTGGTCGTGATCGTTCGGATCGAACAAGGCTCCGATATCTGGACCACCATCGCCAATGCCATCGGATCGTCCGCCCAGAAAACCGGCATCTGGGCCTTCACCCTGGCGGGTCCCGTGCTCGGAGTGATCCCGCGCCTCATCGCGGTGCCTGGCCTGACCTCGCAGCAATATCAAGGTCTCGGATCGCTGGTACTCGGCACGCAAGGCACAAACCTGACGCAGGCACCCGTCGTGGTGTTTTCAGGCGGCGGCAACGATCCGGGTAAGGTCCTGCCAGAGGCCCATGCCGTGCTCGGTGAAGGCGACAATGCCGGCAAGGTGGTGTCACTGATCGTTGATGATCCGGGCGCGCATCTTTCCGGATTGCTCACGGTGTCGTTCACCGGCGGCGGGGACGATCCGAACAAGGAGCTTCCGACCGCAACCGCGACCATCGAAATCCTTGCAAATCCGGTTTGCGCCGCCCTCACCCCGGTGCTTGAAAAGCTGCTGGCGGTGGCCGTGCTCGACGGTCCGGCGACGACGCAGCAGGCCTACACCGACTGGCGCGAGACCATGCAGAGCCATCGGTTGATCCCGGTTGAGACAGCGGTGAAGGTCGGAGTCAACGCCGTGGTAAAACCGGCCTCGCCCCGGGTGATCGGCATTGCTGTTCGCCGCGATCACGAATTCGGCGGCCGGCCTTTTCATTCATGGGCCAACCAGCCGGTTCAGGGCATCGTCGGCCCGAACCGGCCGATCGAGTTCTCGCTCACCGACGGCGCGACCGAAGGCCAGGTCCTGCTTTCGCAAAATGCCGGCATCATCGCCCGCGGCGAGATGGGCGTCGAAACCGCGATCGCCTCCGGCGGCTTCGTCTATATCGGCACCGACAATTGCTCCGAAGACCCGCTTTGGCAGTTCTACCATATCGTGCGCGGGCGCGATTTCATCCACCTGATGTTCCTGCGAACGCTGCGCGGTTTCCTCGGCCGGCGCAACATCGACTACGGCACCGTGCAGGACGTGCTCGACACTATGCGCTTTGCGCTCCGCGACCTCAAAGCTGACGGCGACATCATCGACTACAAGGTCGGCTTTACCCGCGACCAAAATTCGCCCGAGCAATTGCGGCTTGGCAAGTTCACCGTGGACTTCGCCGCGGAAGAGCCGCCGGTGCTGCGTCATCTTGGTATCCGCTCGGCGCGCTACCGCGCCGCCCTGGACGTCCTCCTCGACGACCTCCTGTCTCAGATCGACCTCGCCGCGTGACGCGGTTCTCCAATTCCTGCCGTTATAGGAGCCCGACGTGAGCACGCTTTATGTCCTCGAAGCCGCCAATCTGTTTTGCGGCGATCACGATCCGAAGAATTCCAAGCACCTGACCCTTCAGGAGCTTAAGCTCCCGACCCTTGAAGCCGACTATCAGGACCACATGCCGGGCGGCTCCAAGGTCGGAATCGAAATCGAGGTCGGCATCAAGAAGCTCGAACCGACCTTCAAGCTGGTCGGCTTCGACCCGGAATTGCTAACCCAGTTTGGTCTCGGCTCTCGGATCAAGCACATTTACACCGCCTATGGCGAGATCCGCGACCGCCGCACCGGCGCCTCGATCGAGCTTCGCGCCGTGATGGAGGCTCGTCTCGGCAAGATCGAAAGCGATGCTTTCAAGCGGGGCGACCTGATGGCGACCGATTATGCCCTGCACGAGGTCACCCATTATGAAGTGTATTTCAGCAACCAGGAAAAGTGGTTCTGGGATTTTTGGTCGAACACGCTGCGTATCAACGGCTCGGATGAAGGCCAGACCACGAACACCATCCTTCGCATTCCGCGTGCCGCAACCGCCGAGCGATAGGGGGGAAAACCGTTCATGAATGCGAAGATACAAGCGCCGACCTCAAAACCGCAGGCCGCAACCTATCGGCTCGTGTTCCCCGTCACCTACAGTGACGCTGGCGGCACCGAGGTCACGGTGACGGAGCTAAAACTCCGACGGCCGAAGGCCAAGGATATGCGCCTCTTAGAGCGCGTGCAGAACGAGGGCGGTGGCGACATTGCCGCCTCCCTCGCTCTCCTGGCCGCCATCAACGACTTGCCCGAGACAGCGATCGACGAACTCGATGCCGAGGACGTCCTGGAGCTTTCCGGAGTTCTGCTCGGTTTTTTGCCGGAGAAGCTTCGCCGCAAGGATGGCGAAGCGTCGTAGCCGAAACGGCGCATATTTTGGCGACGCCGATCACAAATCTGCTCGATATGGACTGGGCCGAGGTCTGCGCCTGGCACGAGGAAGCGGCGCGGATCGCCAAGGCCAATATCGGACGATAACCTGCAATGCCTGATGTGACCTCGCGTCTGATCGTGCGCCTGATTGATGGCGTGTCCGGCCCGGCACGGGCGGCGGCGCGGTCCCTTGCCGCTTTGCAAACGGCCGGTCGGGCCACCGTCGCGCTTGGCACCGCAAGGCAGATCGCGGCAAACGCACAGGCGCTCCAACGCCATACCCAGGCGATGGCGACCGCAGTGTCGGCGCCGATGGCGATCATCGGCGCGATCGGGGCAAAAACCGCCTTCGAATTCGAGAAGGCCGGCAACATGCTGGAGGCGCTCGGCGAAGCGACCGCCGCGCAGCGCCAGGAATTCGAGAAGATCGCGAACGTCCTGAACGCCAAATACCCGCAGAGCGCCACCGAGATCATCCGCACCGGCACCGAGCTTCTGAAGGCCGGCCTCGAGTGGAAGCAGATGCTCGGCGCGATGGATTCGACGCTCGCGACCGCGATCCTTGGCGACATGAAGCCGTCGGATGTGGCGACGATCATCGCGGCCTCGCTGAATGCCTTCCAGATGCCGCGGGAAACCCTCGAACAGGCGGCGCGCTCGACCACGACTGTGGCTGACCGGATTTCTTATGCCGCGGTGAAGACCACGGCGTCGCTGCGCGACATGGGCGAAATGTTCAAATATGTGGCGGGCGCTGCGGGTGCGACCGGATCCACTATCGACGACGTGACCGCCATCGCCATGGCCTTTGCCCAAAACAAGGTTGTCGGCTCGGAAGCGGGCGTGGCGCTCCGCTCGGCGATCGTGCGCATGGTCCGGATGCCCAAGGGTGGGCTGGCCGCCTTGAACCGGGTCGGTCTCAATCTGAACGACTATATCCAGGGCAAGCAGCAGATCACATCCGACCGGATCATCTCAGGGCTTCTGGCCGGCGGCATCGATGCGGAGCCGCTGAAATCGCAGATTGATGCGCTGGTCGAGGATCCGGCCTTGCAGAATGCCCCCCTCAGGCTTGCCGCAAAGGTTCAGGCCATCTTGCAGCAGCACATGATGTCGACCGGCTCGGCGATGGACGCAAGCGTGATCGCCGAAAACGTGCAGGAGAGCATCATCGCGGCCGGCAGCAAGATCGATTTGATGCGATTCTTCACTGACCTGAAAAAGAAGATGGCGGACGGCAAAGCCACGATGGGGGACATTTCGCAGATCTTCGAGGGCCGCCATTTCGCGCGCATGCAGGCTGTGCTTGCGGCGGACCTCGACAAGATCAAGGCCGATATCGTGCGCGACGCCGAAGGGTTTACCGCGGAACGATACAAGATCGCAATCAAGGGTATCGTCGGCCCAGTCTATGAACTGACCGCGGCGCTCGAAGGCCTGGCTGTGGCCTTAGGTAAGGTGGTGTTTCCAAGCCTGATCACCTTCATCAATCAGCTCACGAACGCGCTGAAAAGCCTGTCCGAAACGAGTCCCGAAACTCTGAAATGGCTGACCTATATCGGCGCGGGGCTCGCCGTGCTGGCGCCGCTTGGCTTTGCCCTCGGCGGTCTGGTGGCAGGCTTTGCAGCAGCTGCTGCAGCCGTGAAGTTGCTCGTCGGCGCCTTCATTCTGCTCGGCGGATGGGCCGCGGCAATCCTGGTCGGTCTCGCAGCGCTAGCCTACGCGATCTACACCAACTGGGACGCCTTCAAGCGATGGGCGGAATACAGCATCGGCGGGCTTCGTAGGTTTAATGCTGCCCTGATTGCGTTCGAGGACGGCGTCAAGGCTAAGATTGCCGAGATCGCGGCGGGGCTGACCGGGCTCGGTTCGCGCATTGCAGAATCGATCCGGCAGGGCGCCACGGATTTGTTCTCCATCGGCGCCCAGATGTTGCAGCAGCTCTGGGATGGCATGAAATCAAAGCTGTCCGATATGCTCGGATGGGCATCCGGCATCGGCGCGCGAATCAAGGGTGCGCTGACCGGTAGCGCCATCACCGGCGAGAGCGTCGGCGGCGAGACGCCGACCGCCCGCGCCCTTGGCGGCAATGTCACGAGAGGTCGCGCCTATGTGGTGGGTGAGCGCCGGCGCGAACTCTTCTTTCCCGGCGTCTCGGGCACGATTCATCCGACGACCCAACTCGGCGGAGGCGGGGTCTCAATGTCCTTCAGCCCGGTTTTCAACATCGACGGCGCGCAGGACGCACAAGCGGTCGCGCAAGAAACCTATCGCCTGTTCGAGGCGCGCGTGCGCGAACTGTTCCGCGGCCTGCAGGCCGATGCGGGCCTACGCTTCGCATAAAGGTCTGTCATGCTGGCTCAGCTCGGTTCGGTTCAGATGGAGGTCTGGCCGCTCAACCTCACCGAAACCTCGCTCGATAGCGAAGCGACCTTCGCCGAAAAGTCGGTCATGGGCCGCCGTCCGCCGCTCGAGTTCATAGGGCCCGGCGCAGAAACCCGGACCCTCAAATGCAAACTTTTCCCAGGCAAGTTCGGCGGACTGTCGTCGCTGCAACGCCTGCAAGCGCAACAGGCCTCCGGCCTGCCGATGCCGTTCATGCGCGGGGATGGCACCGCACTCGGCTGGTTCGTGATCGAGAAAATTAGCGAGCGGGCCAGCTACCTCGACCGCCATGGCGTCGGCCAGGTGATCGAGCTCGACGTCACGGTGAAGCGCTCCGACCCGCCGCGCGGCGGCGCAATCTTTTCGATCATCGGATCCTTGGGATAGCCACGCATGCCGGACATCGCCCAAGAGGCCTTCACAGTCAGGTCCGACGGGATGTCGGTCGATTTGATCGTCTGGCAGCGGTTCCGCCGTCCGATGCCGGGTCTGTTCGAACGCATCATGGCGCTCCCGGAAAACCAGCACCTCGAGCATCGCGGTTTCGTGCTGCCGTTAGGCACCGCTGTCACCATCCCGATCGAGCCGCCGCCACGCGAGCCTGAGCTGCCAGTGATCTCACTGTGGGACTGAGATGGTGAAGCGCGCCTTTTACCAGATCATGGTGTCGGGACAGGACATCTCTTCGCGCTTCAACCCGCTTCTGATCGACATTCGCATCAGCGACCGCGAAGGCACCCATTCGGACACCGCCTCGATCCGGCTCGACGACCGCGAGGGTCGCATCGCCCTGCCCCGCACCGGCGCGCCGATCTTGATCATGCTTGGTTGGGAAGGCTTTGGTGCCGCTTCGGTGTTCGTCGGCACCGTGGATGAGGTCAAGTCCAGCGGCTCGCGCGGCGGCGGCCGCGAACTCGCGATCAGCGCCAAGGGCGTGGATACCGAGGGTACCTCGAAGCAGCCGCAGCAAAAGCACATGGACAACAAGTCAGCACAGGAAGCTCTGGAAGAAGCCGGACGCACCGCCGGCATCACCAGCATCAAGGTCGATCCGTCATTTGCCGGTCACCGCCGCGACTGGTGGGGGTTGAACGAGGAAAGCTTTCTGCATTTCGGCGAGCGCCTGGCGCGGGAGCTCGGCGGCATTTTCAAAGTGCGCGGCAGCGAGGCGATCCTGGCCGCCAAGGGCGCAGGCTCTGCAACCGGCCTTGCCATGGGCAGCGTTGCCGGGCGTTACGGCGACAATCTGATCTCGTGGGACATCAGCCCGACCATGGGACGCCCCCGGCATCGGCGCGCGCGAGCGCGCTGGTATGACCAGAAAGAGGCCAAGTGGAAAGATGTCGAGGTGGACATCAAGGATCAAGGCGCCCACGCCACCATGGGTGATCGCTTCTCGCGGGCGGATCGCACCGAGGCGCAGGGCTCGGCCAATAATGGTGCAAAGGACTCAGAACGCGAGAGAGGTGGCGGGTCGGCCGCGATCGACGGCAACGCCGCCGCCAAACCGGGCGGCGTATTCATTCTGACAGGCACCCGGCCAGGCATCGACGGCGCCTATCGGATAGAGGGGGTCGAACATTCCTATTCCCGAGCGGGCTGGACCACGAAGCTCGACCTCAAGCAGCCGCAAGCCGGCCAATAATCATGCGCCGCGCACTGGCATTGCACGCACGCGCATCGGAAACGAGCTCACGGAGACGCCCCGCATGGACCTTCAATGGTGGATCACCGTCATCGGCGTCCCACTAGTCGGGGCGCTGTTCTGGCTTCGCTTCTATGACCGGGAGTCGGTCGACAAGGGTCTGCGCGAGATCAAGGATGAGCTTGCCAACTACAAGCTTCTGGTCGCCACAAGCTTCGTCACCGCAACCAGCATGAAGGACCTCGAGGTCCGGATCATGAACCATCTCGACAAGATCGAAAGAAAAATCGATCGGGTGATCGACCAACGTCATCCGTCCCCCGATTAAACGCCGGAACTCATTCGCCCGTTGAACCTCGGCCGCCTTTTGGGCGGTCGTTTTGATTCCGGGAGTGCCTCAGCGAGGTTTACGATGAACATCTCCAAAGCCGCCTACGACCTGATCCTGAAAGAGGAGGTTTCGAGCCCACGGGTCTATGAGAAGAAGTATCGCTGCCCGACCTGGCCCGGTCACTCGTCTGGCGTCACGATCGGCATCGGCTACGATGTGGGTTACGTCACGGCAACCGAACTGCGGCGTGAATGGCAGGGACGCATTCCGGACCCGATGATCGCGGCGCTCATTCCGTGCTGCGGTGTCACCGGGAAAGCTGCGCAGGCCCTGGTCAGCCAGCTCCGGCGCGCGGGCTTGATCGACATTCCCTTCGACATCGCGAAGCAGCAATTCGACGAGGTCAAACTACCAAAATTTGAGCGTCTGACGGCGCGCGCCCTGCCCAATACCGACAAGCTGGATCCGGACTGCTTCGGTGCATTGGTCTCGCTCACCTTCAACCGCGGCACGTCGTATTCGATTCCGGCCTCCAGAGACCGGCAGGGGCGATACCGCGAGATGCGCGCCATCCGCGCAGCGATGGCAGCTGAGAACTTCCATCTGATCCCGGCCTGTTTTCGAGACATGAAGCGGCTCTGGCCCGGCTCTGGCCTCGCCGCGCGGCGTGAGAACGAGGCCAAACTGTTTGAGCGCGGGCTGAAGGCTCAAGTCGCGCCGCTGCTGTCCGCTCCGCAGGAACTGGAACAGCAAGCGCCTGGTGCGCGTGCCGAGGCCACCCCTGAAATCATCGTCCACGTACAAACACGGCTGCGTGCGCTTGGATATTACGAAGTCGGCGAAATCGACGGCGGCGAGCACGGCCTTGCCAAGACGCAAGCGGCGATCCTGGCTTTCCGTAACGACAACGGTCTGCCAACCACGCCGGACATAGACGATGATCTGCTGGTTGCGGTTGCGACCGCAAAGCCACGCCCTATCGCCGCAAGTCGTGCAAATGCCACCGCGAAGGACTTGGCACCAAAGGTGGAAGCCGTTGAGGCCGCCGGCAAGTCGAAGCTCGCCGCGATGTGGCTTGCCGCTACCTCGTTCGTGGGCGGTTTGGTCAAGGGCGTGTCCGAACACGTCGAAGCCGCACAAGGCTACGTTACGCCGGTCAGGGATTTTCTCGGCGACATCCCAGGCGAGTACTACCTCGTCTGTTTCGGTCTTCTGGCGTTCTTCATCTGGCGCAGTGCTAAACGCGCCGAGCAATCGACGGTGCAGGGTTACAACGAGGGCCGCATCCTATGATCGCGCTTGTGAAGGGTTTCGTTTCCATAATTCCGTTCGTGCGGCCAGGACTCGGGATGCTGTTCGGTTTGCGATCGCAGACGTTGAAGATCGTCGGCATCGTCGGCGCGCTCATCATCAGCGGCATAGTCATCGATCGTCACGCCACCTTGAAAGAGCGGTCTCGCTGGGTCGCCAGAGGCCATGAGACGACAATCAGAACCCTTTCAGCCGACCTTCAAGCTGAAAAAACGGCACGCGCGAACGACCTAAAGATGATCGACGATCTTGAACGGCAGAAAGCGAAAGCAGAGAAGGCCAACGATGCTCTCAAAGACTATATCGAAACGCTTCCGAGGGGTGATCAGTGCATCGCTACTCCTGGGCGCTTGCGTCAGTTGCACAAAGCACGTTGACGCGCCCGCGCCGATCGCCCGCAGTCTGCCGGAACAGCCTGCCTTTGCTCGCCCCGTCAATACAGCAGACATGCGCGCGGGAGAATCCTGCTGGGTAGCCTACGATCGCAAGCGATACGGCGAACGTCAAAATGCGTCGATCGTGACACGCTATAATGCGTGGTACGCAGATGTGCGTGGCAGCTATTTGGACAAGACGGACTGAACAAGTTTACGCTCCGCCGGCGGCGGCGCCTGTCTCTGCAATCCATGCCCGAGGCAGTAGTGCAGTTGAGCGCACTGCGCTTTCCCAGGCCGACATTCGAAACGCGTCGCAACCGACGGGTTTTCGGTCCAGCCGCGCAACCGGGCGCTACGCCGGCAATCGAGGCCGCTTCCCTTCTCACCATCACCGCTAATCCTCTGTTGCCAGATGTTACTCGCGCTGAAGGTTTTGTTTGATCTTGATGAATAAGGGAAGGCACCATTGAGGCACCGGAAGACTCAATACACAGGTCCAGTTTGGACGATCCGCGTTTACATCCCCGAGAACCTGGATGCGAATTGCCCACAGCCGAAACAGCTTTCACGCGTGCCGAGCTCCATCGAAGCTCTACCTCCGTGGCAGGCACACCGGATGGGGTTCTCTCCTGAATTCGTATCGCCACCGGCCGCCGGGCACTACTTGAGTGGATCACCGGCGCGTCATGAAGGCAGCGTCAGAAAAAACGTTCTTTCACTGATCAACGTGTTGCGCTCGGTAGTTCCAAACCGACGCGCTTGACCTTCCGCCTCAACTCGCCGCCGCTCTGGCAGCCGCTAAGTCTACGAAATGCTGCGTGGTTGTCTCGAAGCTCGATCGCCTCTCCCGCGACGTCGCCTTCATTGCGGGTCTCATGGCTCGGAAGGTGCCGTTCATCGTCGATGAACCAGGACGCGACGCCGACCCGTTTTTGCTGCACCTCTGTGCCGCACTTGCTGAAAAAGAGCGGAGGCTGATTGCCGAGCGCACCCGCGCAGCATTAGCAGCAAAGCGAGCAGATGGCGCCAAGCTGGACAATCCATCAATGCTCAACAAGCGGCAAGACTAGGCCCGGAGGCCCTGACAGCCACTGCTGATCGCTTCATAGCTGAACTCTTGCCACTTAATGAGAGCGGGGGGGGGTGCCCATACTCTAGACGCGATGACAATGACCCTGAACCAGCGCGGCGCGCCGGCGCGCAACGCTTGGCTTAGGTTCTTTTATAGGCGGGAAATTCCTTTTTTTTGAGCTATCGCTGTATCACTGCGGCGTCGTACCCGCAAAAGTGAAGGCATGGCAGGGCCCACTTAAAGGGAGCTCAATACTCGTTCTCCGCTCAGGGCTCGCTCGGCTCACTGCTTACTCTTGTTACCTCAATCCCCAGTAATCAGTGCTGCGTCGCATGGCAAGGCCAATGGTCAGATCGCTCGACAGCAGTATCGACCATTCGACGACCGGCCCGTGACCTGTAACCGAATTTATCAAACCAATTGCCGGCCACCTTAGCCGAAATGCCATAGGTGCTAATCGCAAGAAGTATTCAGCTGGGCCGATCGGCCAAGGTTACAGGCGCTTCCCACCTGCCCGAGGCGCAGACGCGTCGCCGCCGGAATGGTCTCATATCTTAGTGATGGGAATGCCCGCCCGCCGGCGCGCCGCCGCCGATCGGCCCAACCTTGTATTCGACATCGACCTTGCCGGCCTTCTCGAACACCAGCGTTCCTTTCACGGCCTCGCCTGCATCAAGTGGTAGCCGCCAGGCTTCAGCTCGACTGTCTAACCCGGCTTGATCTCGAGCCCCTTGGACGGCTCGCGCATCTTCATGATGCCGCCTTCAACCGCCATTTCGTGAACCTCGAAGCGGCCGGCGAACGGCAACGTGCCACCAATCAGGCGATCCGGCTCTTTGCCGGTATTGTTGATCTTCATGAAGCCGCCCACAAATTTTCCCGCCGCCCGGCGTTGCACGCGCCCATGGCGCCTCGATGATCAGCGATCCGGCTTTGTAGACGTTGTCGTCCATCCGGCTGGCCGCCACCAGGTTGGCTGTGCTGAGCAAGGATGATCAGCGCCGGTGCGCCCGGCGCAGGGATATCGGTCCAACGCGCTTCGTCCTTCTCGCATTCCTGAGTCACCGGAATGTAAAACAGCCCCGAATTTGGATCGCCGGCCAGAAAGCCGGAGAACACGAATTCATCATAGCGTTCGTTTGTAAGTTTGCCGCCGCTCCACACAATCTCTTTCACGCATTCGGTGAGCTGCCGGCCGTGATAATACAAATAGAACTTGTCGTGCTTGCCCTTCACTGTTTCAGGCTGCCAGCCCGGTTTCGGCATCGGCTTTACCGCGATGATGCCTTGGGGAATCTGCGCTGCACGTTCAGCGTCGCTGTGCCATCGCAGCCATGCGGGATCCTAAGGATGGCTTTGTAGGGCGTGCGGGCCTTGGCTCCACGGACTTCGAGGGTGACATGGGATAGCGCCGAAAATGTTGCAAAGGAGATGGCAGCGAACGTGGATGATGCAAGGAATGCCCTGCGGGACATGATTTTTCTCCAAGAACCACGTGTAGCACGAGTGCGCGATGGCCCGGGATACGAATGCGGTAATGGGAACTTCCGTACATCATCCGAACGTGATGGACGGCTTAAGATCGGTCCTGAATTTACTTTCGGCGCGCGCGAAGAATGCTTATTCGCGCCGTGAAATAGGTTTTGCTTTGCATGGTTTTCACGTCCGTGAATCCGGCTTGCTGGATCAGCTCGACCCAGGTGCCATCCAAATGGGCTGCCGTCGTGTGCGATCCGAAATAGTAAGCGAGTCCGCGCAACAGGCGTCGTTCGATCGCGGTAAGCGGCTTGTCAATATCGGCAATGAAAACGCTCCCTCCATGTCTCAAGACGCGCCGAATCTCCTTCAACAGCGCCAACTTTTCAGCCGGCGAGAGCGGATGGAGTGCCATCGAGCAAAGGACGACATCAAAAGAGGCCGGCCTCCTGTTGAAGCGGGCGCCACGATACGCGATCGCTTCTGAGCCCTCTTCGGTTGGTTCATCCAGATCGACCACGGAAAACCGCGCCTTGGGGAGCGTCCCAGTTAAAATGGGGGTGATTCCCGATTGCCGCATCTGGACTTCAAGAACTCGCTCGCCATCGAAAATGGACACAACCGCCGCCATCGCCTCCCGCCATCGGGCTTTCCGCAACTCATAATGATAGAGGAAGTGGAATCCTGGCCTGAACAGGCGAAAACGCCATGAGTCGATCCACCTTGCGAAAAAACTATCTGACATTCACCCACACCATTTCGGTGTCGCGATCCGTCAGCGCAGCAAAGGTCTTAGCGCGTCGGTCGGAGCTGCTGTCACCGGAATCTCTTGCGGCTCTGACGCCAGTGCATCCGGGCGCCTGACATGCGCAAACGAATGCCGCTTCGTTCAGACGCCTCCGGGCCAGTGGCTGCCAAGACAAGCTTTTCGATCACGGATTTAATCCTCACCGCGTAAACCCTTCCCTTGCTGGCGATACCCTCGCGGATTCTGGATCCGAGCTACCGAATGGAGCAGCACTACCGCCGCCCATTGCTACGCTTGGCTAGGTCGCGTATAGAAATATGAACGCTGAAACGTCAGGAAGGCAGCATTGCGGATCTACTATTCAGGATCCCGCCTCAGAAGTGCGCCTAACGTTTCCTCCCATTCTAGATTTAGAATGTCTCGATAGCTTTGCGATACAAGATTGCCTCAGTTTAGCCACGTAAATGGACAAGTTTTTGATGGGGTTATCTGGGATACATTGCTATTAGACAAACCGGGGCACTGCGCTGCTGCCCTTCGGTATATCTGGGGGCCTATTTTGCTGAAAACACCTCGTATTGTGTTGATCTGGACTCTCCTAATTGTAGGCGTTGTGGTGACTGGTTGCAAGACTGAGGGCACGTACAACCCCGTGGCTGGTAAAGCCAATTCCCCGGTCCCACCTAAGCTTCTCGCCGAGTTAGCCGACAAAAATATGGATGTCACTTCCCCGATCCTCTTGCGGGTGTTCAAAAACGAGTCTGAACTGGAACTCTGGAAGAAGGACCGCAACGGACGCTTCGCACTCTTGAAAACCTATCCGATCTGCAAATGGTCCGGCGATCTCGGTCCCAAAATCAAGGCGGGTGACCGGCAGGCCCCAGAAGGTTTCTATGAAATCACTCCAGCTCAGATGAATCCAAATTCGCAATATCATTTGTCGTTCAATCTTGGTTTCCCCAACGCCTTTGACCGTGCGCATGATCGCACCGGGGCACATCTGATGGTGCATGGCGATTGCTCTTCTAGTGGGTGTTACGCAGTAGGGGATGATCAGGTTGCGGAAATATTTGCGCTGGGGCGCGAGTCATTCTTTGGCGGTCAGAAGTCCTTTCAAGTTCAGGCTTATCCATTCAGGATGACGGCCTCCAACATGGCCAAGAATCGAAATAATGCGCACATGCCGTTCTGGCGCATGCTGAAGGAAGGCAACGATCATTTCGAGGTGACAAGGCTCGAACCGAAAGTGAGCGTCTGCGATAAGCGTTACGTCTTCAATGCGAGTGTGCCAAACGGCAGCTTCAACGCTAGAGCTGCGTGCCCCGCGTATGAAGTACCGCAGGAAATCGCGTCCGCTGTCGCCAACAAGCAGCGGAGCGATGAGCTTCAGTTCGCACAGCTGACGGCGCGCGGAATGCCGACGGCCCCGATTAAATCAGGACGCGATGGCGGCATGCATCCAACATTTATCGCCAAGCTTCAGCCGCGTGAAATTATCGATGAGCGAGGGAATATCAAGCTGGTCGTGGACCGCAGCTCGGCCGGTGCGACAAACACGGCCTATTCGCCTTCAGGAGATAGTGAAGTGACCAGTTCAACAACCGCGTCTGCTCCCGCGGCCCAATTGGATGTTCCGAGGGATACTAGGCATTCGCAGGCAGGGCACGTATCGCAACCGAACTTCGCAGATCGGATAGCCCGATTTTTCAGCAGCGGCTCTCCGGATCCTACAGGGGCACCGCACACCCAAGTTGCTTCGGCCGATCGCAACGCAACACAGCAAGCGGTTAATTCGCCCGAAAATAGAAGCGCTAAGAATTCGCGAGCGGCGCGGCCGAGGGGCGCTGCGGACACATCAGAACATATCCCGTCGATCCGCCCAAGTTCAAGCATGGCAAGTGGCAGCTCAAAAACCAAGTCACGTGCGGGGGACATGGTAACCTCTATGGCAACCGCAACCGATCCCGCTACACCAGCGGCGGCTTCCTCCGCTGCTGTGATTAACGGCGCGCAGCCGATTCCCAGCGCGTCCAATTTTGACAGCCGCTGGAGCGGCTCAAAATAAGGTTGCGATGGCGCTGAGCACTGCGAGCGCCCACTTGGCGAGCCAAGTTCGTTACGGGCACAGAGGCGCGACGTCCGCAGCAATCACGCCCCAGAGCGTTGCAAAAGTAATCCCGTCATTGTCCGATTGCACGGGAGTACAGACTGCGAATTAATCTTCATATAGAAGCTCGAGCGAGCGGACGCCCAACGGTGTTGGCCAGGTTAGTTAGCAGTTGCTTCTCGTCCACAAGATATATCGTAACGTCCGCCTCACGGTCTGTGTGCAACGAAGCTGATGCAGTTCCTGTGAGGAGGTGCTCTGAGCGGCCGGCTTGTTCTGTCTCAGGCCTGTAGTTTCGACTCGGAAGCCGGCGCCTTCTGGGCCGGCCGTGGGCGCCGCGCAGAGGTCGCGGCTCTCGGAGGTCACCTCGATCCAAACTTCACGCCATGACGATGCCTTACGCGATCGCTCTGTCATTGCATCTGTCCATTGACCCTATAGCTACTTCGAAGATTATGTTGGTACGCGACCTGTCGCGTCACGAGGACAACTTGATGCTGCGGATTCCGCGCGACCCGACTCTGGACAGCACTCTCGCGCTGATCGGCGATCCTTATAGATTCATCCGGAACCGGACTCGCGATCACCGATCGGATTGTTCGAGATTCGACTGATGCTTCGAAAAACGACGATATGCATGAAAGGTCCGGAAGCGGCACAACTTTTCCAAAATTCGCTCGAGCAGACAGTTTTGGCCGTCGGTGCACATTTGGTGCTTGCTACGGTTCTCCGGGGCCCCGAACTGGTGGTCATCCCCCTGCTCGTTCCCTTTGGTCGGACGCGTGACCTTTTCGTTGCGCACTCTCGAGGCGCTGCACCGCGCTCGTTTGGCATGGCGTTAACAGCATCACCCTCCGTCGCTTCCTATGTCGTCGCAGCCGGATTGATACTAGTCGGCCGATGAGCCCTCCGTCCCATGCTGCGCCTCGTGCTAAGCTCATTGGGCAGGAACCGAAACCTCTATGGCGTCCCGATCGGCAGTTGCAGTCAATCTGAGCGTGGGACCGATCGTACCCACTCCGGGCGGAATTCCGCTGAGATCGAGGGAAAAGCGCCGCAAGCCGCCTTCCGTCGAAATTGGCTGCGGCAGTGGCGGCGCCCAATCAGAACCGGGGCCTTCAGCGAAGAGATCGACGCTAGCAGCGGCGGGAGCCGCCACCTCGATTACCACCCTCAGGCCGGTTCGTCCCATCTCACGTCGAACCGCGCGAATGGAAAGTATGCCACCTTCGCCGATTTGCACTTTCCTAGGCACTCGGGCTTCCGCGGCAGCGACGGCAGGCTCATGGTCGCTCGTACCACCAGAGAGCAGCAGCTCGGATTGTGCTTCAACCAGGATGCAAAGTTTTTCGCAAATTCCGTAAACGAGCTTGAGTCGTAGCATCACAGGCTTCGCTGCATTTTCCGGCACGACGCGCAGCGGCAGCACTACGCGGTCCTTGTAAACGATCAAATGGGTGCCTTCGTCGGTGAACCGCTGCGGTGCTGGCCACATCACGGTGACGTCCGTGACATTAGTGGATTCAGAAAAGTCCAAGGTTGGGGGAACGCCGGCATCGCCTGGATGGCGCCAGTACATCTTCCATCCCGCACCCAGCTTTATTTCAATGCCCGCTCTTCCAATTCGCGCGCCACCCTCGCTGACGTAAGCTCCAGCAATAAGCCGGACGGCCGAGCGGCTATCTCCATCCCACTTGGATGCGTCGGCCGCCAGGGCGAACGCCGTCAGCGCGACGGTCAGCATCGCACTCGCTGCGCTCCCCAGGAGCCAACGACAGTTCCGTTGGACCGACGAGGTGCCGCCAGGATCAATAAGCATCATTCCGGCCTTCCGTAAGGATGTCCTAGTTTGCCTCGCGATCATGGCGAATGAAGCTGTCCGTTATCAGCAGCGCGGCCCCGCAGACCACGCCAACATCTGCCATGTTGAATGCAGGCCAATGCCAGTCGGCCAAATGAAAATCTAGGAAATCGGCCACTGCTCCGTGACGGAGCCGATCCAAAGCGTTGCCGAGAGCTCCGCCGATGATCAGGGCTAGGCCCGTCGCGACCAGCCGGTCACACGTCCGCAGCAGCCAAATAATCAGTCCAGCAGCAATGCTTCCGGAGAAGAGCGCGAGGATCCAAGGGGGCAAATCATGACCACCGAGCATTCCAAAACTAATGCCTCGGTTCCACCCGACCACAAGATTGAAGAATGGTGTGATGTGAATTGCGCCATGCGACGAGACAACCCCTTCGAGGATCCACCACTTCGTCAATTGATCGAACACGAACCACCCGAATGCGATGACGAGTCCATAAATCTTCAGAGACGCGGAAGGATGGGCGATGGAGTGGGTTGTCATCCGATTGTCCCGAGCGCTGGAAAGGTCTCAAGCATGAAGATTGCGAAGAGCGTCAGGTGACCCGTGATCATAGCGATGCCCATAACGACCATGATGGCGCCAGCTGCTAGCTGCAACGCTCGCCCGGCTTTGCGGAAGCTGCGTAGCCTTTCCACAAAGCCACCCATGAAAAGCGCCGCCAGAACGAACGGCACGCCAAGCCCAAGTGAATAGGCGGTGAGAAGAGCAACCCCGCTCAGACCGGCTGACGATGTCGAAACCGCCAAAACCGCGCCGAGCACTGGTCCAATGCAGGGCGTCCAGCCAAAGGCAAAAGCCATTCCGAGGAAATACGCCGCGACAGGGCCGCTTCCTGGAGGATCGCCATGCCATCGCAACTCCCGCTGAAGCCACGGCAAGCGGAGCAGGCCCGCCGTGAACAGCCCGAAGACGATCACCAACACACCGCTGGCGAGGTTAACTTCCCACCGGTACGCGTTCAAAACCATGCTCAAAGCGTTTGCGCCTAAGCCCAACACCACGAACACTGTCGAAAAGCCGAGAACAAAGCAGAGGCTCAGTCCAAGCGTTCGCCATCGCGCTTGGCTGGCGGTAGCACCGGCCACCGATTGCCCGGCCATATAAGAAACGTAGCCTGGGACCAGCGGAAGCACGCAGGGAGAGAGGAACGACACAGCCCCTGCAGCAAAGGCGGTCGCAAAACCTATATTCGAGGCCAATGCCAAACCCAGATCCTTAAAGCGTTGCCACTGCCGAGGCGCTAGCGCGCCCAAAAGCGTCGTTAAGCCTGCTGGTGTTGCCCACGCGTGAGCAGCCGCAAACCGTTGAGAACAACCAGAAGAGAGGCGCCAACGTCCGCAGCAATTGCGCCCCAAAGTGATGCGAATCCGGCAATCGTCAAGCCGGTAAACAACAGCTTCACGGCAAGCGAGAAGCCAATGTTTTGCCGAATGATGGCCAGCGTCGCCTTGGAGTGCCGGATCAACCAAGGCAGCTTTGATAGATCGTCAGACATTAGAGCGATGTCGGCGGTCTCGATGGCAGCGTCTGAACCGATGGCGCCCATCGCAATACCGAGGTCCGCTCGCGCCATTGCCGGCGCATCGTTTACGCCGTCGCCAATCATTGCGATGGCGCCACCCGACTTGTGATAGTGGCGAACCAGTTCTTCAATGGCTGCTACCTTGTTTTCGGGAAGAAGCTCGGCGCGCACTTCATCCACACCGGTTTCGCGGGAAATTGCCTCGGCGGTTGCGCGATTGTCACCGGTGAGCATGATCACCCGCTCGATCCCCGCTGCATGAAGTTCTGCAACGATGCGTTTAGCCTCCGGGCGGATTGCATCGGCAACCGCAATCAATCCCCAGACGGCCTGTTCATCACCGACCGCGACGACAGTACGCCCAGCTCCCGCAATACGATCTGCCACAGCCAGGACCTCGTCCGTGGCGATGGTCTTTCCGCGCTCGACCAGGTAGCTTCGTGATCCAAGCCAAGCTTCCGCGGCCCCAACGCGTCCGCTGACTCCTTTCCCGCGCATTGCCTGTACGGCCGACGCTGGAGCTATTGCTAGCCTACGCTCCTTCGTCTCGTTGAGGATTGCACGAGCCAGAGGATGTTCGCTGCGGGCCTCCAATGCGGCCGCAAATTCCAGTAACGCCGCCTCACTGCGGCTGCCCAACGGAATAAGCTCCACGACCTTCGGCCGACCTTCGGTGAGAGTGCCAGTCTTGTCCGTGGCAATGGCTTTCAGCCTTGCCGGCGTCTCGAGGTGTACTCCACCCTTGACCAGCACACCCTGTTTCGCGGCTCCCGCGAGGGCCGCGACGATTGTGACTGGCGTAGAGATAACGAGCGCACAGGGGCAGGCGATGACTAGGAGCACCAGCGCTCGGTAGAACCACGGCTCCCACGCTCCACCAAAGACGAGCGGCGGGATGAGAAAGACGATCAGCGCCAAGATCATCACCGCCGGCGTGTAGACCCGCGCGAATTTTTCGACCCATTGCTCACTCGGTGCCCGCCGGCTCTGAGCCGAACCGACCATGCGAATGATGCGAGCAAGAGTCGTGTCTTGCGCTGCTTTGGTCGTTTGAATCTCTAGCGCGCCCTCGCCGTTGATGGTGCCGGCATAAACCTCGGTGCCGGCCTGCACCGCGACGGGCACACTTTCCCCAGTGATCGGGGCTTGGTTGACCTCGCTTTCGCCCTCGATGACTCTTCCGTCCAGCGGGATCTTGTCGCCCGGACGAACCACAATATGCGCGCCGACTGGCACTTCGCCGGCAGGCACTTCGACCTCGATGCCGTCGCCGCGCCGGACGCGGGCAACTGTCGGTGCAAGCTCCATCAGCGCCGCGACCGCTCGGCGCGCCCGTCCCAAGCTCCAGGCCTCGAGAGCCAATGCCAGCGCGAAGAAGAACGAAACGGTCGCCGCCTCAAACCACTCACCGATGCCGACCGCACCTGCAACGGCTACTACCATCAGCAAATTCATGTCAGGGCGCAGGCGCCGGGCCGATAGCAGCGCTTTAGGAGCCACATAACGGACAGCGCAAAGAATCGAGAGAACGTAGACCACTATCGCCGGGGTCGGCGTCCCGGCCGCTGCCTCTGCCGCACCCACGGCAGCGGCAATCCCACCCCCTAATACGGAATGCAGCCCGAGACCGGCCGCGGCTAGTACTCCGCTAGCCGTTGTCAGAATCGTCTGGGTACGCCTTCGCCGCTCTTCAGCAAGCGCTGCATCAGATGTCGAACCCTCTTGCCAAAGCTCCGCCGTCATGCCGGTTCTAAGAACGGCTTTTTCTATGAGTTCGCGCGGCAAGGCATTTACGCTGCCTAGAACGGACATCCGCCCATTGACCAAGTCGAAGGCGAGCTTGTCCTCGCCTCCGACAACCGGGCCAACTTCACGCTTCAGGGCTGCGACTTCATCCCCGCAGTCCATGCCATGAACCCGGAACACGGCTTGGCCCGGCAAAATAGGGACCGGCGTGGTGAGCGCCTGATCGCCGACCATGTCGGTTGAGCAACTGGTACAGACCGCACCGCCTGCCGCGAAGGTGGCGGCGGGCTCTCCCGCGGTGATTCCGGCCCCAGCAACTTCGGCGGACATTCCCGTGGTTGCGACGGCATTCTGAATTGCCGTCACTGTAGCGGCTGACGCGGGAGCCACCCGCATGATGCCGCCTTTCGTATCGAAGGTTAGATTGTGGTCTCCGCCGACGAGAGGTCCGACGGCTTCCTTCAGCGCTCGAACCTCATTTTGGCAATCAAGCCCACGCACTTTAAATTCCAGAGGAATGGCTTCGGCCGCTTCCTGCGAAGCTGCGCCCGAACTTAGCTTCGCTTGCATCCCGGTCGATATGACTGCGCGCTCGATGTCATTCGCTGTAGCGAGATTTTGCGGGCTTACCCGCATGGTCCCAGCCTTCGTGTCGAAACTCAGCTTTTCTTCTCCGACCAAGGCGCCAATTGCTGCTTTGAGCTGACGGACTTCGTTCTGGCAATCCATCCCGTGGACATCAAAGAGCAGCTCGCTCACTTGATCGGTGTGTGAAGTCACCCGCATTCCGGTGCGCGCGACCGCCGCGATGATGCTTTCGATGGCCGGCCGGGCACCGCCTAAGCTGACCTCCATCACTCCGGCCTTCGGGTCGAAGGCGAGCATCCCATCGCCGCCGACGAGAGGACCCACCGCGGCCTTCAGCTGGCGGACTTCATTCTGGCAATCTAGTCCTTCGATTTGGAACCGAAGGGAATGCTGGGACGCCTTCGCTAAAACCACTGAGTCCGACATGACCACCTCGATTTCTATGAAGTGACAGTTATATAGACCCTGTAGGAACTGGAGGGTCAATGCGATGGGCACCCAAAGACTGCAGATCGGTGATCTGGCACGAGCAACGAACACTAAGGTCGAGACAATTCGATATTACGAGCAGATCGGCTTACTTCCGGCCCCCGCGCGAACCAGCGGGAACTTTCGAGCTTACTCAGCGAAGCACCTGGGACGACTGAGCTTCATCCGACGGGCCCGCGATCTGGGGTTCACGTTGGACCAAGTTCGGGAACTCCTCAGCTTATCAGACCAGAAGCGCCAATCCTGCGAGGCGGTCGACGTGATCGCCCGCCAACACCTGGCTGACGTTGATCGCAAAATTATAGACTTGAAGTCCCTCAGGGATGAACTCTCAAGCCTCATTGAGCGGTGCAGCTGCGGCACGATCGCCGACTGTCGCATCATAGATGCTCTTGCGCCGTCGCCTCCTGACAGTACGAAATCGGAAGCTTTGCCTGCATAACACGACGACGCTTCCCGATCCTCCAGGTGCGGAGCGGGTTGACCCTCTAGCCGCTTCAGGGATTAGGCTGCCCGATCTTTGATCCCTGCCAGGTCACGGATGGCTGAGAGCGACGAACCCTCACTGGATCCTACCGACGCCGCAGAGCGGCGAACGCTGCTGTTGGTTCTGGCAATCAACTTCGCGCAGTTCGCCGTCGCCGGCGTCGTCGGTCTAATTGCCTCTTCTACTGGTCTCCTGGCGGTCGCACTCGACAACCTGTCTGATTCCGCCGTGTACGTCGTGAGCCTATATGCTGTCGGTCGATCTCTCGAGACGAAGCAGTGGGCTGCGCGTCTGTCAGGCATTCTTCTCGTCGCGCTGTCCCTCGGATTGTTCGTGGAGGTCCTGCGACGCTTCTACGCAGGAGGCGAGCCTTACGGTCTCGCGATGATCGCGACGGCCATTGTAAACGCCGCGACTAATCTTGTGTGCCTGAGACTACTCCGCGCTCATAGAAACGAAGGGGTTCATTTGAAAGCGTCATGGATTTTTACGACCA
>Ga0209906_100336_pt1 | contig 25728 bp, 23 predicted proteins | sample FECB24metaG_FD_188303 | JGI IMG/M metagenome (GOLD analysis project Ga0209906, IMG submission 188303) | Cyanobacterial communities from the Joint Genome Institute, California, USA from Joint Genome Institute, California, USA - FECB-24 metaG... ... | reverse complement strand
CGCTCCTGACCTGCGTCGTCGAAACGGCGCCTCAATATGATTTTGGAAGGTCCAGCACCTTCTCCGCAATGAAGCAAAGGATCAGCTGCTCGGTGATCGGCGCGATGCGCGTGATGGTCACTTCACGGAGCAGCCGTTCGACATGGTATTCCTTGGCGTAGCCGAAGCCGCCATGGGTGAGCACCGCCTGCAGACAGGCGTCGTGGCCGGCGCGTGCGCCAAGAAACTTGGCGGCATTGGCCTCAGCCCCGCAAGGCAGTCCCGCATCGTAGAGTTCGGCCGCCTTCATCGCCATCAGATACGCGGACTCCAGATACATCCATTTCTCCGCCAAAGGATGCTGGATGCCCTGGTTCTGGCCGATCGGCCGGTCGAACACCACACGTTCGCGAGCGTATGTCGTCGCCCGCCGCAATGCGTCCTGACCGATGCCGATCGCCTCGACCGCGATCAGCACGCGTTCCGGGTTCAGGCTGTCGAGGATGTAGGAGAAGCCCTTGCCCTCTTGCCCGATGCGATGTTCGTCCGGAATGAACAGCCCGTCGATGAAGATCGCATTCGAATCCACCGCCTTGCGGCCCATCTTCGGGATCCGCCTGACTTCGATCTTCGACCGGTCGAGATCGGTGTAGAAAATCGTGATCCCGTCGGTCGGCCGCTTCGCGTCTTCAAAGCGCGTCGTGCGCGTCAACAGCATGATTTTGTTGGCGACCTGCGCCGTCGACGTCCAGACCTTCTGGCCGTGGACGATGTAGCCGCCCGGCACCTTCTCGGCGAAGGTCTTGATGCGCGTCGTGTTCAGCCCGGCGTCCGGCTCGGTGATGCCGAAGCAGACCTGGTCTTCACCAGAGACGAGCCTCGGGATCCACGCCGCCTTCTGCTCCGGCGTGCCATGCACGACGATCGGATGCGGGCCGAACAGGTTGATGTGGACCGACGATGTCGCGGTCATGCCGCCGCCGTGGCTGGCGACCTCGTGCATCATCACGGCGGCTTCCATGACGCCAAGCCCCGCGCCGCCGTACTCTTCCGGCATCGTTATGCCGAGCCAGCCGGCCTTTGCCATGGCCTTGTGGAACGCATGTGGAAAGACGCCGTCCTCGTCGCGCGCCAGCCAATATTCGTCATCGAACCGCGCCATCACGGCGCGAACACCTTGCCGGATCGCCTCGATATCCTCGGCTGTCGAGATGGGTCGGGAAATCTGGGGTTCCATATCTGCTTCCTCGGAGCGCGGTAGCGGGAAATCAGGTCAGTTCGACACGCCCGCCGCCTTCAGTCTATCGATCTCCGCCCTGTCGAAGCCGAAATCCGCGAGCACAGCCGCTGTGCTGGAGCCCGACGCCACCGCTGGATGGGCAATACCCGACGGCGTGCGGCTGAAGCGTGGCGCGGGCGCGGGGTTCACCACGCCATCGACCTCCACATGGATGTCTCTCGCCGCCATATGCGGGTGCGCCCGCGCCTCTACCATATCCAGCACCGGCGCAAAGCAGGCGTCGGTGCCTTCCAACTGCGCGCACCATTCGTCGCGTGTCTTGCCACGAAAGATCTCCGCAAAGCGGGCGCGCAGTTCCGGCCACCGTTTCTTGTCGTGCTGGTTCGGCAGCGCCTCCCCGGCCAGCCCCAGCCGTTCGATCAGTTCGGCGTAGAACTTGGTCTCGATCGCGCCGACCGAGACATATTTGCCGTCGCTGGTTTCATAGACGGCATAGAACGGCGCGCCGCCGTCGATGATGTTGTTGCCGCGTTTCAGATCCCATGCGCCCATCTGCTGGAACGAATGGAACATCGTCATCAGGCTGGCGGTGCCGTCGACGATCGCGGCGTCAACGACCTGTCCCCTGCCCGAGCCCTTCGCTTCGACCAGGGCCGCCAGCATCCCCATGGCCAGATACATCGCCCCGCCGCCGAAATCGCCGACGAGGTTGAGCGGAACCACCGGCTCGCCGCCCGTCTGGCCAATGGCGCCGAGGGCGCCAGTCAATGCGATGTAGTTGAGATCGTGGCCCGCAGCATAGGCCAATGGACCCTCCTGCCCCCACCCTGTCATCCGACCGTAGACAAGCTTCGGGTTGTCGCCGAGGCAAACCTCAGGTCCGAGACTAAGCTTCTCCATCACGCCCGGACGAAAGCCTTCGATCAGCATGTCGGCCTGCGCGATCAGCCGCCGCACCGTGGCCGCGCCGTCGGCGGCCTTCAGGTCAAACGCGACCGACTTCTTGTTGCGGTTGAAGAGGTCGTATTTCACGGGCGTTTCGATGCCGAGGCCTGACAAGGTCAGCCTATCGACCCGGATCACCTCGGCGCCCATGTCGGCGAGCAGCATGCCGCAGAACGGGGCCGGCCCGATTCCGGCCATTTCGATGACGCGCACGCCTGCCAGCGGTCCCATAAGTTCCTCCCCGGGGATCGTTTTCTGGCGTCGTTAGTGAGTGAAACTGCCCGATAAGGCAAGCGCACCGTGAGCGCCTGCGCTGCACGGCTGCGATCCGAGTTCCAGGGCATTCGTCGTGGACGGGAGACCCTCGCTCAACAGGGCATGACCAGGACAGACGCGGCTGGGCCAGGGCCGTGTCCCGCAACGTCGCGAGACCATCCTAGCCCGCGACGGCGACCTTGGCTGTCGCAGGGTGGGACTCATCCGAGTTTCGTCGCCCGGTTTCGAGGTCGAAGACGCTCAGTGCCGAGACCGGCAGCTGCAGGCCGAACTCTCCCGAGCGGGCGGAGAAATGCTTCTCCAGCACCGCGGCGACCTCCGTCTCGCCGAGCGCGAAGAACCCGGTCATCGAACCACCGGTGTCCTCGACCAGATCGAGCGTGACCGGCAACGCGCCGGATGCCTCAGGTCCCACGATCACGTCCTCGGGGCGGATGCCGACGATGACGCGCTGGCCGCGCGGCGCGGTGCCTGGAATGGCCAGCGGCAGGTCTGGCCAGGCATCGAGCGTCGCCCTGCCCTGCTCGACCACTGTGGCGGGCAGCAGGTTCATCGCCGGCGCGCCGGTGAAGCTCGCGACGAAGGTTGAGGCCGGCGAGCGGTAGACCTCCGATGGCGAACCGATCTGCTCGACCTTGCCATTGTTCATGACGACGAGGATGTCGGCCAGCGTCATCGCCTCGACCTGATCATGCGTGACGAAGATCGAGGTCGCGCCAAGCCTGCGGTGCAGGCGGCGGATTTCGATGCGCATCTGTACGCGTAGCTTGGCGTCAAGGTTGGACAGCGGCTCGTCGAAGAGGAAGATCGACGGTTCGCGCACGATCGCGCGGCCCATCGCAACGCGCTGCCGCTGGCCGCCGGACAATTGCCCGGGACGCCGGTCGAGATAGTCGCCGAGATCGAGGATGTCGGCGGTCTCGCGCATCCGCCTGGTCCGTTCGGCGCGGGGCACACCGGCGATCTTCAGCGGGTATTCGATGTTCTGCGCCACCGTCATGTGCGGGTAGAGCGCGTAGTTCTGGAACACCATCGCGCAGCCGCGCTCGCTCGGCTCCCGTTCGTTGACCCGCGCCCCATCGATGGCGATCTCGCCGTCGCTGATGTCTTCCAGCCCGGCGATCATGCGCAAGAGCGTGGACTTTCCGCATCCGGATGGGCCGACGATAACCACAAACGCGCCTGCCGGCACGTCGAGGTTCACCCCGTGCACGACCTGCTTCTTGTCGTAGGTCTTGCGGACGTCCCGCAGCGCGAGCTTCATCATGGCCGTTCTCCTTCGCCAGGCGCGGTCAACCGACGCCTGAGCTTTCGTACCGTGTCGTCGTCGATGCCGATCGACGCGAGATAGGAGGCGATGCCGCCATGCACCCTTTCGATCTCGACAAGCGTCGCCGCCATCGTCGCGGGTTCGCAGGCAAGCAGGGGCCTGAATGCTTCGACATCGTCGCCACGCAGTTCCGCCTCGCGGAGCAGTTCCTCGAGCATCGGGGCGATCAGGTCGCCGGTCATGGCGTAGTCCGCCAGGATCGTTTCCTCGTCGGCGTCGGCGATCAGCAGCATCAGTGCGGCGACCAGGCCGGTGCGGTCCTTGCCGGCGGTGCAGTGGAACAGGACGATCCCGTCCGGCGCGTCCGCGATCAGCCGGAGCACCTGGGCGAACGCATCGCCGCGCTCGCGCAGCGCCATGCAATAGAGGTCGTAGAGCAGGTTCGTGCTGCCGGCGAGCGCCAGCGGGTCCAGCTGGTCGAACAGCGAGACATGGTGGTAGGCGACACCATCGAAAGAGGAAAACGGGTTTGGCGCGGTGTCCAGTTCCGCCTGGCGGCGCAGGTCGATCACCGTCACGAGCCCGTGCTCTGCCAGCATGCGCGCCTCCGCATCGGCGAGGCGATGCAGCGCGTCTGCGCGAAGCAGCCTGCCCCATCGGGTCGATCCGCCGTCGCCCAGCGGATAGCCGCCGAGATCGCGAATGTTGAAGGCGCCCGCAAGCTTGAGATGGCGCTGGTTTGGCTGGATACTCATCTGATTCCCGATTTCATGAAGGACTGCACGACCTGCTTCTGCAGGATGACGTAGAATGCAAGCACCGGCAGGCTGGCCATGGTGGACGCCGCCATCAGCGGCCCCCATGCCGTGCCCTCCGACGTCATGAACATCTGGATGCCGATCTGGATGACGCTGTTTTCAGCCGAGCGCGAGATGAGCAGCGGCCAGAAATACTCGTTCCAGGTCGAGATGAAGATCAGGATGGCGAGCGAGGCCAGCGTGCCGCGCATCGAGGGCGTGATGATCTCCCACAGGATCCGCCAGCTGCCCGCTCCATCCATGCGCGCCGCCTCGATGACCTCGCGCGGGAAGGAGCGCATGGCCTGCGTCAGCAGCAGCACGCCGATGGCAGCCGCCGCGTTGGGCAGGATCAGCGCGGCGATGTGATCGAGCAGGCCAAGCCGTGCGACGAGCAGATAGTTCGGGATCATCACGACCTGGAAGGGCACCAGCCAGGTCAGCGCGACGAGCGTGTAGACAATGCGGTCGAACCGGAAGCGCCAGCGGGCGAAGGCGTAGGCGGCAAACAGCGCCGTGACGAGCTGCAGCACGGTGACCACCGCGGAGACGACGAACGTGTTCCACAGCATCGTCGCGACAGGAATGGCGCGAAGCGCATAGGCGTAATTGTCGAGCGAGGGTGCGGACGGCCAGAGCGCGGTTTCGAAGATGGCGTTTTCCGGCCGCAGCGATGTGACCACCATCCAGTAGACCGGAAACAGGCAGACGAAGGACAGGCCGACCATCACGACATGGCCGCCGAGACTGCCGCCTCGCGCCGAGGTCGATTGCCGCCGGGCCACCGTGCGCGCCAGAGCCGCGCGGCCGGACACGAGTGCATCAATTGTCATGGAACGAATACCTGTCGATCAGACGGAAAAGGCCGAAGGCGAGCACCGCGAAACCGGCAAACAGGATGACGGCGGCGGCCGAGCTCCAGCCGACGGAAAGGCTCGAGAAGCCGAAGTCCCAGAGGATGTAGTAGATGTTGGTCGTCGCCCCCAGCGGTCCGCCGCCGGTCAGGACGTTGATGTAGGCGAAGCTCCACTGGGCGCCGAGCAGGATGGTCATTGCCACCAGGAACAGGACTGTCGACGACAGAAGCGGCAAGCGTATATCTCGGATGACCTGCCAGCGCGTCGCGCCGTCCATCCGCGCCGCCTCGATCAGCGCCGGGTTGATGCCGGCATTGGCGGCGGACAGGATCAGCGTCGAAAAGCCGATCAGCTTCCAGCCGGTGATAAAAATGATCGTCCAGATCGCGATATCGGGATCGCCCAGAAAGCGGATCGGCGCGAAGCCGAGCGCCTTGATCCAGACATTGACGACCCCGTGGCCGGGATCGAGCAGCCAGCGCCAGACGGCGGCCGCGACGACCGGAGCGATGATCATAGGCACGAAGATCAGGGCGCGGTAGATTGCCCGTGCGCGCTCCGGCAGGTCATGCGTCCAGATGGCGATGCCGAGCGGAATGATAACGGCGATCGGCAGCAGGCCGACGACATATATCCCGGTATTCCACAGCGCGTCCCAGAGCTTGGGTAGCGCCAGGATGTTGCGATAATTGTCGAGCCCGCGATAGATCAGGGGCGAGGTCGGCAGCATGTTCCACTCGAAGAAGCTGAGCCAGACGGCGCGGATCAGCGGCTCGTAGATCCAGACGACGAGAATTATGAGGACCGGTGCGAGGTAGAGCCAGGGAACCATGGCCTGCGGCATGCGCCACGCCCCTGCCCGCGACTGCACGCCGCCCGATGTCATCGCGATATCGCTCATGAAGCGTCTCCGGAAAAGCGTCGGCGCGGGGCGTCATGGCCCCGCGCCGCTTGGTGGCCAATCAGTTCGGCATCAGGGCCTGCGCAGATTCCTGCGCGGCTCGCATCGTCTCAGCCGGATCGACATCGCCGAACACGGACATTTCGGCGGCATCCATCATCGTCTTCATGATCTGGCGGTAGTTCGGACCCGGGAAGGGCTCCCATGGCTCCAGGGCCTCAAGTTGCTTGAGGTTTGGCTCGACCAGCGGGTTTTCCGCAACCCAGTCCTTGAGATACTTCGGATCGTTGACGATGGCGGGCCGCAAGGGCAGGTAGCCGATCTCCGAGGTGATGATCGTGTAGCCATATTCCGACGTCAGGTGCTTCATCAGTTCCCAGGCAGCGCGCTGCTTGACCGGATCGTCGGTCAGGATGACGAGGGCGCTGCCGGAATTGTTCGGACGCACCGGCTTGTCGCCAAACTTCGGCATCGTCGATGCGCGCAGCTCGAAATTGTCCTTTGCGCCCTTGACCAGATAGCCCTGAAGCGCGCTGGTCTGGAGATACATGCCGAGCGTGCCGCTGGCCATTGCTTCCCGAGCGCCGGTGACGTCTGCGTTCATCAGGGCACCGCTCTGGGCCAGGTCGCGCAACATGGAGACGGCTTCGACAGCCTCCGGTTCGCCGAATTTCAGCGTCTTTCGGTCACGCGAGATGACCTCGCCATTGTTCGACCTGACGACGCCCTGGAATAGCCAATCCAGCGCGGACGGACCAAACACGCCCATGGCGAACCCGTCGACTTCGGTAGCCTTGCGGATCGCAAGCGAGGCATCCTTGACCTCCGCCCAGGTCTGCGGCGGCTGGTCCGGATTGAGGCCGGCCTTGCGGAACAGGTCGGCATTGTAGAACAGGACCGGGGTCGAGAACGTATAGGCGAGGCCGTAGGTCTTGCCGTTGAGCTGGCCGAGCTTGATGCCGTTGGGCGCCATGCCCTCGAAATGGGTCGAGATTTCCGCGGCAGGAACCAAGTCCTCGAGCGCCTTGGCGCCGAAATTGTTCACCGAAAAGTCGAGATCGGAGAAGATCATTTGGACAAGATCGACCGGTTGGCCGGCCGCGATGTCGGCCTGGACGCGGGTCATGAACTCGCCCGAAGACGCGCCGACGCCGTTCACCTTCACGTTCGGGTTCTTCTCCATGAAGGAGGCGATCATCTTGCGGGTAGCGTCGGCGCCGAGGCCGGCGGTCGCGAGATTGTAGTTGTAGAAGTTGATCTCGACCGGCGCGTCGACGGTCGCTGCCGCAGTCTGCGCCAATGCGTATGTCGACAAGGTGGTGGACAAGGCCAAGGCGGCAAGTCCGGCAAAGGTTCTGGGAAGGTTCATTGTTCTGTCTCCTATTCAGCGGCCAGGGCGGCGTTTTCGTAGCGGCGAAGCACTTCGGACATCTCGCCGTAAGTCATGCGGTTGAGTTCCCGCCGCTCGGACGGCTGCGGTACGAAGGAGATCGTCAGGCCGGACGGGCGGATCGTGCCGATGGCGAAGGATGCGCCTGACACCATGCGGAGCCCTTCATGCAGGTAGAGCGGGTCCATCGCCGTATGCTGGCCGATGCCGACCACGACGGGGATGCCGTCCCAGATCGAAACGCGGTCGTGGTGGATGTGGCCGGAGATGATGCCGAGAACATCGTATCCCGCCAGCATCTCGCGGAGGTCCAAGGTGTCGGCGCAGGAGATCGATTCCCACTCCATCGAGGTGTTGTCTTCGTCGAGCGCCGGAGCATGATGGACCATGATCAGCTTGGACAGGTCCGGGTGCGCGTCGAGCCGCTCCTTCAGCCAGGCGAACTGTTCCGGCTCGATGGTCCCGCCAATCTTGTTGGGCGCGCTGGAATCGAGAACGATCAGATGGATGCAGCCGACCAGCGCATCATGGAAGTAGGGCGCGTCGAGATCCTCGGAGCGACCCAGCATGCCCTGATAGAAACCCGGGCGGCTGTCGTGATTGCCAAGCGCGAAGAACATCGGGACCTCGATCCCGGCTTCATCGAGAATCGCCTTGAGCAGGTCGTAGCTTCCGACGTCACCACGATTGGTCAGGTCGCCGCTGACGAGAATAAAGTCGGGTGTCGGGGTGATCGTCTTCACCTCGCCAAGAATCGTGCGAAGCGTGGCCGCCGTGTCGGACCAGAGGTGGTCGTCTTCCACAGCTGGGTTGCCGATATGCAGGTCGGTCAGGTGGACAAAAGTCGTGTGTCTGTTCATATCGTTTCCTTCTCTCGAAAGGCCAATTGCTGGTCGCGTCTCGCCGCCACGTCTTGCGGCCTGTACGGCCGCACGTGCGCCATCGATGCGGGCAGAGGAGGACTTGATGAAGCGCCCTTGCACCCGACCGTGCTGTTCGTTAACGTCGCAAGATGACACCTGAATGAATGTTCATTCACCCATGAATATTTTACTCGACAAGCGAATTCGGATCCTGAACGCGGCGGCGGAGCTGATCGTGCAGAACGGCCTGCAATGCTCGATGGCCGCCGTCGCAGAGCGGGCGAACGTTGCGACGGGGTCGCTCTACAATTACTTCCCCTCGAAGCATGCGATGATACGCGCGGTCTATGACCAACTGGCGACGACGATCGAGAGCATCCTGGTGGTCGAGATCGACCGGACCAAGCCGCACCGGGAACGCATCCTGGCTTATGTCTATGCCTATATCGACCTGATCTGGGAGGATCCCGAACGCGCGCTGCTGTTCGAGTATCTGTCGAACGTACCGCTGATCCCGGCCGCTGAGATGGCCGAGGCGTTCGGCCGGGTGAGCGCACACACGGCGGCCCTGATGGACGAGGCCCGCGCTGACGGAGAGATCAAGCCGCACTCCACCCATCTGATGGGCGCGCTGCTCGGCGGCGCCATCCGCAACACCCTCAAATGGCATCGTATCACGCACAAGACGCTATCGCGGCAGCACCGCGACCAACTGGCCGACATGTGCTGGTCGGCAATTGCGTCTGAGACATAGCCTATAGTCAGGGAACGAGCTGGAGCGGGTGAAGGGAATCGAACCCTCGTATTCAGCTTGGGAAGCTGCTGTTTTTCACGTAAGATCAAAGTCTTAGCTGTAAAATGAGGCCCTGACCGCTCCAACATTTCTCAATCTTGACAGTGGCGCTGTAAAACTTTCCTCGACTCGTTCAGCGTCTGCAACTCAGCTTTCGATCCCTCGAGCTCGCCCCACTACGTAGCCGCTAGTTCGATGGGCCTTGGTAGGGTGCCCCGCCGTCCTCGCCATTGGGTTGCGCCAACAAAGGACGAAAGCCTCTGATTGCCGCCCTAAGACAAGCCATCGGCGGGAGCCGATTGTGCATCGAGGTTGGTCAGCGTCCCGCAAGTTCGGCCGGCATGAGGTCATTCAGTGACCCGATAAGCAAATAGGGATGATCATGACATCAGTGGCTTTCGATCAACGCTGGCTCGGAAAGTCGGTCCCGGAGAACCACTGGCATTTTCACCGACAGCTTCTCCTTCGCTACGGGTTCGTCCTCGGGCCTGGCGAGTTCTCGCAGATGATCCGCGACATCCAGAACGGGCAAGCACTACTAATTGAAAGAAGAGCGAAGAATGCGGCGATTTACTCCGTCCGGATTCACAAGCAGTTCGAGCGCATTTCGTGTTGTCGGACGGGAAACAGGTCTTTACCGCCTGGCCGCCAGAGCGCCGACTTAACGATAAGCGAAGGAAGCTTATTGCGTCGAACAGGACAGCACCATAATTTGGCGCGATGTCGGATTTGATGTTTCGCTCACCTATTGTCATTGAGCCGCGTTGGGGTAGGCAGCGCTTCGTGACGTCGGTGCGAGAGGCCGCCGAGGTTCTCCTACGGGAATGGCCAGCTGGCGACTACGGGAAACGACGAGAAGCCAAGGTGGCATGCCTGAAGGCGCTACAGGGCGCCGCAACACCAGGCAGCGTCCGGAAAGCTTTTGTCGCGGCGGCGAGAGAAGCTAGAATCGTGCCTGCGAAGCCGATCATTGCGGCCAGTCGCGCCGACTGATTGTGATCCCCTGGAACCACGGTGTCCTGAAACCACGGCCGTTTGATCCATCGGCGCGTCCCAACCTCGAAGTCCTAGAGAATCCGACAACAGTCCATCATGATGCCTTCTGAGGGCGGCAAGATTCCGATTTCAGTCCACCCATCGGGGAGGGATCCAACCGGCTCCACGAGAGCAGAGCTTTCGGCCGAGCAACGCCTACGCACTGGAAATTGTCGGTCCAGCGATTGGTTGTCGGGAATGAGTTGAACAGGCCCAACGCGGGCTCACGCCGAAGCGACGACGCGGGGCCCCTTAAGGCAACGGGGAACCTGGTTGCAATCTACCGACCCTCGCCTCTTCCCGCGGTGTCAGCTGCCCGGATGAACGTTAGCTCGGGCGGTCTCAATCCATACCCTTCCGACACAGTCCGAGCCACACTTGCTATTACTCGGCACCGGTATGATACCGTCACAAAATATGAGACCGGACACCGGGGATTTTGCATGGACTGCGGCGACGTTCTAAGGCGATTTGGTGAGCTCCAATCCTTGGCCGTTTGCTGCTGGCCGGAGCGCGGTGTAGGCACATCTTCCGACGCAGCCACTAAGTTGCTGGGAGTCGAAGCCCAATCTCCAGACACGTTTATCACAGCGCTAGATCCGGCATCGGCCCGAGCATTTTCAAACAGGTTCGCGGAGCGGCACGATTTCAGGACGGAAGTTCGGACTGCTGGTTCCTTCGCGCTGGACGTTTCAGTTGTGTTCGATCCAGCGCGACGGGTAGCCTATTGCGTCATCAAAACAATAGAAGTGGCATCTGCAGACTTGGCGGTTCGCGAGGAGCTGATCCGTGCGATGGCGGAAAATTCGCCCGCCATGCTGTGGATGGGAGACGCCCAAGGCAAGTGCATGTTCCTCAACAAGGCGCTGAGAACGTTCTGGGGCGTTGATCCCGAAGATCTGTCGAAATTTGACTGGGGTTCTACGACGCACCCAGACGATCTTGAAAAGCTGGCAGGCCCGTTTACCATCGCGATGAGTGAGCAAACGTCATTCAAAGTTGAAGCCCGTTACCGCCGCGCCGACGGCGAATATCGCACGATGCAAACGGAAGCGGAGCCGCGTTTCGACCCCAAGAGCGGCACCTTTCTGGGCATGACAGGCGTCAACACCGACATCACGGCAAGGCTGGTGGCGGAGGAGCGAACTAGAATGCTGATGGGCGAACTGAACCATCGGACGAAGAATATCCTGGCCGTGGTTCAGGCGGTAGCGAGGCAGACTGCGCGACATTCGCCGCATGGCGAATTCATCCAGATATTCAACGATCGTCTCATCGGTCTGGCAGCCAGCAACGATTTGTTGCTAAGAAGAGACTGGACCGGTGCGGATATGGCCGAGCTCGTGGAGGCTCAACTTTCGCATTTGGGCGATGTGGTGGGACAGCGAATCCAAACATCGGGTCCGAGCCTTTCAATATCTTCCACCGCCGCCCAGACCCTGGGTATGGCGCTCCACGAGTTGTCGACGAACAGTCTGAAGTATGGCGCGCTTTCGCGTCCAAATGGCCGTGTGCATCTGGTTTGGTCCATCGACAACCAGGATCATCCGTTCGAGATACGCTGGACCGAGATTGGTGTCGAGAACGTGCAAGCTCCGTCAAAGAAGGGCTTTGGCCACTCGGTTATTATCGACATGGTGTCCGCAGCTATGGACGCCGATGTATCTGTTGAATTTGGAGAATCAGGATTTCGATGGACGGTGTTGGCGCGGTCACGAGCGGCCCTGCAAGGCTGAGCTGCCGATAGGCATCGGACGACGCCAGCAGGCACCCTTCCGAGACGTTGGCCCTATTGCCAGCCCAACTGGACCTTGGCAATCAACAGCGCTCAGTGAAGCTCTATGGCACCCTAGCGCGAAGGCCGATTGGCTCCGTCGCCATGCCGATCCGCGCGACGCCCGCTTCACGGCGGGCGGTAGGTTCCGCCGGTCAGAACTACGCCCATTCCGAGTTTGTGAAGGCCGCGCAAACCCGCGCGGCCTTCAGGTAATCGGCGCAGTGGCGGCCTACTTGCCGTTGGCGGCGAGCCAGGCCTGCATTTCGGCGATCTCCTGTTCCTGTGCGGTGATGATCGCCTCTGCCATCGCCTTGGTGGTGGGGTCCGTGGCGAACTGAAGCGCGACCTTGGCCATGTCGATCGCGCCCTGGTGATGCGGGATCATCTTGGCCCTAAAATCGACGTCGGCGTTGCCGGTATAGGGCACATTCATCCCCTGCATCATCGCCATGTCAGCCGCTTTGAACGCCTTGGTTGCCTCGGTGTCTCCTTGAGCGGGCATCATGCCCTGCATCATCCCCTGCATGCCTTCCATGTCCATCATCTTCATTCCGTCATGCGACATCTGGGCAAACGCGACGCCCGCGACGGTTACGATCGCGCCGGCGGCGACGAGCTTCTTGAACATATTCATTGTGTTTCTCCTTGGTTGGTTAGTTGTTGACGAAACGCGCCTGGATGCCGTGTCCGTCGGCCAGTGTGGCGGAGACGACGACCCGCGCACCTGGCCCCAATGGACCAGTCAATGCGCCGACCAGCCTGTTGGGGGCCTGGGTTTCCAGGGTTACAGTCGTCGTCTTGCCCGCGTCCTGGACGATGGCGCGGGCCTTCGTGGTTCCGTCCGAGGGGATCGGCTTACCGTCGTCGCCGGCGAAGTAGAGGACGAGACTGTCATTCTCGACGGTCATTTCTACGAAGACGTCGTGGGTCTCCACCACAGGCCCGCCGTTGGGACCTTTTGTTGCCTCTTGCGCAAAGACTGCCGACGAAAGCGCCGCCGCCAATGCGGTTGCCAGTAGAAGTTGTTTCATCAAGTTCTCCTTGTTGTTCAGGTTCAGAAAGCTTCGGCGGGGGTCAGCTTCCCCTTCGATTGCGCAGCGCGCCCGGCCAGGATCCGTTCCAGCGGTGCTCGCCCGAAGACGAGGAAGAGGACCGGGGTGAGGAAGGTATCGAGAAGGGTCGCCGACACGAGACCGCCGAAGATCGTGACGGCGACCGGATGCAGGATTTCGCGGCCCGGTTCGCCGGCGCCGATGAGGAGCGGAACGAGGGCCAAGCCGGCCGACAGCGCGGTCATCAGCACGGGCGACAGCCGCTCGAGGCTGCCGCGGACGATCAGATCCTTCCCAAACTGCTCACCCTCGTAGAGCGCCAGGTTGATGTAGTGCGACACCTTCAGGATGCCGTTGCGCGCCGAGATGCCTGCCAGCGTGATAAAACCGATCATGGACGCGACCGACAGCGGTTGTCCGGCGACGTTGAGTGCGATGACGCTTCCGATCAGCGCTAGCGGGATGTTGCCCATGATGATCAGGGCAAGCACACTGGACTGGTAGCGGCTGTAGAGCACCACGAAGATCAGGGCGAGTGACACCAGCGACAGAAGCCCGATCCGGACGGTTGCCTCCTCTTGCGCCTGAAACGTGCCTTCCAGAGCGGTAACGTAGCCCTGCGGCCAATCCGTCGCGGCGATCACAGCGCGGATGTCGGCTACGATCGCAGCCATGTCACGCTCGCCATCGGTGTTTCCAAGCACCGCGATGCGCCGCTGGCCGTTTTCGCGGAGGATCTGGTTGGGTCCGTCCGTCTCCTGAACTGTGGCGACCATTTGCAGCGGGACGTGCCCGCTCGGCGTCGCGATCAGCAGGTCCTCGAGACCCGTCGTCGAGCGGTCCTGGTCGGACAGCCGCATGACGACGTCGAAGCGCCGGTTGCCCTCGACGATCTGCGAGACAGTCCGTCCATTCGACATCGTCTCCAGCGCTTCGGTGACCGTAGCCGGCGTCAAGCCGTAGAGGGCTGCGCGCTCGTGGTCGACGTCGACGCGCAACTGGGGAATCCTGACCTGCTTTTCGACCTGAAGGTCGACGAGACCCGCGATCCCCGAAAGGCGATCTCGCAGGCCGTCAGCCAGAGTTCGCAAAGTGTCGAGATCCTCGCCGTAGATTTTCAGTGCGATTTCTGCGCGCACGCCAGACAACATATGGTCGAGCCGGTGCGAAATCGGCTGACCCACATTCAGGGAGGCTGGCAAAACGGCCAGTCTCGACCTGATGTCGGCCATGACCGCTTCCTTGGACCGTTCGGACCGCTTCAGATCGACATCGATCTCAGACGAATGGACGCCTTCCGCATGCTCGTCGAGTTCGGCGCGTCCCGTGCGGCGCCCGACCGAGACCACTTCGGGCACTTCGGCGATGAGGTTTTCGGCGATTGTCCCCAGGCGATGACTCTCGGCGAGTGCGATACCGGGATTGTAGGCCAGACTGATCGTCAGCGTTCCTTCGTTGAACGGTGGCAGGAAGGCGCGTGGCAACAATGTCGCGGCATAGGCCGCCGCGACGACCGAGATGGCGACGGTGGCAAACAACAGCGTCCGCTGCTGGAACGCGACCTGGAGCAGCGCCGCGTTGCCGTGTTTGAGATGCCTCACGACGAAGGAATCGCTGTGATGCGCCCGCGTCTCGCCGGACAACAGATAGTAGGCGAGCACCGGCGTGACGGTGATCGAGGTAACCAGCGAGGCAAGGATCGAGACGATGTAGGCGATCCCCAGCGGGGCGAATAGCCGCCCCTCAATGCCCGACAGCGCGAATAGCGGGATGAACACAAGGATGACGATCATCGTGGCGTAGACGATGCCGGACCGCACCTCTTGTGACGCCGACGCAATCACTTCGAGCACCGGGCGGGGCGTGCCGAGCAAGCGGTTTTCCTTCAGCCGACGGATGATGTTCTCGACATCCACGACAGCGTCGTCGACCAGTTCGCCGATCGCGATCGCCAGACCACCGAGCGTCATCGTGTTGATCGTCAGGCCGAAAGCGTTGAAGACGAGCACAGTGACCAGGATCGAGATCGGGATGGCGGTGAGCGATATGAAGGTGGCGCGCCAGTTCATCAGGAAGAGGATCAGGATCAGGGCGACGACAACGGCCGCCTCGACCAGCACCGTTTTGACGTTGTCGACGGAGGTTTCGATGAAGGTCGCCTGTCGGAATTGCAGGTTCGTGGCCGACACACCTTCGGGCAGAGTGCGCTGGATGTCGGCGAGCGCCTGTTCGATTTTCCCCGTTAGCTCGACGGTATCGGCACCTGGCTGTTTCTGAATCGAGATGATCACGGCCGGCTTGCCTTTGAAGCCTGCATCGCCGCGTTTGACTCGGGGCGCGAAGTCAACCTGCGCTACCTGATGAAGGTAGACCGCCTGAACGCCGTTTTGGGCGACCACGGTGTTGCGCAGGTCCTCCAGGCGCCTGGTTACGCCAACGTTGCGGATCAGATACTCGCGACCATTCTGGTCGATGAAGCCGCCGCCGGTGTTGGTGCCGAACCGCGTGACCGCGGTTTCGATCTGGTCGTAGGTGACTCCGAGTGCCTGGAGCGCCGCGACATTCGGCACGATGCGATACTGACGCACCTCGCCGCCGATCGGGATCACCTGGGCGACGCCAGCGATGGTGAGAATCTGCGGCCGGATCACGAAGTCCGCAATCTCGCGCACCTCCATGGCGGAGACCGTGTCGCTGGTCACCGCGATGAGCAAGATCTCGCCCATGATCGAAGTGACCGGCCCCATCTGTGGCACCACGCCTTCTGGAAGTTGCTCGCCCACCAGCGACAGCCGCTCCGCAACAAGCTGGCGCGACCGATAAATGTCAGTCCCCCAGTCAAACTCGACATATACGATGGATAGGCCGACGCCCGACACCGAACGAACACGAGTGACGCCCGGCATACCGTTCATCGACGTCTCGATCGGATAGGTAACGAGTTGCTCTACCTCCTGAGGGGCCAGGCCGTCGGCTTCCGTCATCAGCGTGACGGTCGGCTTGTTCAGGTCGGGAAAGACGTCCACCGGCACGCGCGGCAGAACCCATGACCCATATGCGACGAGCACGAGTGCGGCTGCGATGACGAAAAGCCGGTTTCGAAGACTACTGGTGACGAGGAAGCTGAACATCGACCTTCACCGAACCTGGTTGATGAGTTCGGAGCCGCGGACGACGATTCTGTCGCCTTGATCGATCCCGGCATGCACGATGAGGCGGGTCGCATCGAACGGCTCGGTCCGAACTGGACGTGCTTCGAAACGCTCGGCCTCTGCATGTCGCCACACCAGGAATTCGCCGTTAGCTCCTTTGACCACCGCTTCGCGCGTCAAGACGGTCGCTGTAACAGCAGCGCCGTTTCGCGCGAACACCTGCACGGGTTGTCCGACGCCCAGGCTGGCAGGCGGGTCGACGATCGCGAACTGGACACGTGTCGCCTGCTGCTGAAGCGTCTTGCTGAAGCCTTCAAAGCGGAGATCAAGGGCCGATCCGTCGACGGCGGCGGCGCTTGCGCCTGTAAGCTTGGCAGGGTCAATCTGGCCATAGACCAGCGCCTCGACCCAAAGCCCGTCGGGGTCGATGATCTGGAACACCGTGTCCTCAGAGCCAACGACCTGACCGGCCACGATGTTGACCGCGGAGATGACGCCGTCGACCGGCGCACGAAGCGTCTCCGGTTCGGCCCTGGACTCTGCGAAAATGCCGAGACGTCGACGCAAGCCAACGAGTTCGGTCTCAGCGTCGCTGACCTGGCTCTGGGCTGCCACGCCGCGCTCTGCGAGCTTGCTTGCTCTTTCCAATTTCGCTTCAGCGACTGCGATCTCCTGCTCGATCGCCCCGATCTGCTCGGCGATCCCGGTCTGGTCGGCCTGAGATAGCGCCTGCTCCACGAGGGCGAGGACTTCGCCTTTCCCGACCCGCTGCCCGAGACGCGGAAGGCCGGTCTCCGGCGACAGGATGCGCCCGCCGTTGATGCTCTGGACGAGGCCTGAGCGGTTCGGGTCGGCGATCACGCGGCCGATCAGACTGACAGCCTTGAAGGCCTCCTCTGGTTTCGCGACCATTGTGCGCACCTCGAGAAGACGCTGGGTCGGCTTTGGGACGAAGACGGAACCGTCGGAGAGGCGGCTTGGAGCATCTCCCGACGGCGCGGGAACTTCACCCGACCCGTGGTCGTGACCTTCGTGGCTGATCGCCAAGGCGGTGGTGGCGACCAGTGCGATGACACCTACCACGATGACGGGCATGACCCGGCTGCGGCCGCGCAGGGCTATTCCCAGAAAAATCCCCAGGACGAGCGCCGTTACCCCGAACACGTAAGGCTGCGGCACAGGGAAGCCGGCAAGCAGAATGTCGGGTCCATGTCGCAGACCAAGCAGCGGGTCCGACGAAGGCGACGAGACCAATGGTGCAGGTCTGGGAGGAAGTTCGATCGTGCCGATCAGCAGATCGTCTCCCGCCGGAGCGGTAATGACAAAGACAAGTTCGAGCGAACCCTCGCCGAGCAACCTGCCGGACGTTATCCCGAACGTTCCGTCGCCAAAACGAGATGCGGTCACGTCTTCGTCGCCACCAAGAGTGACCACAATCGAGGCGTCCGTCACCGGGTCGTTGGTTTCGAAGCGGTCCAGGTATAGACGCAACGTGTCGTGTTTCAGGATGCCGACCAGTTCATAGACTTCCGACTGAGCCGTGACGCGTGTCGAAGAAGTGGCGGGGGCTATGGGCTGAGGCGCACCGTGTTCGTGGCCTTCATGCGCAACGGCCGGCGTTAAAAAGAGGCACAGAGCGAGCGATGCGAATACGGTTCGCAGACGACGCGAGACGTCGATGATGAAGAACGGCATTGGGTAGGGGTCCCGGATTTCGGCAACGCGCTTGTGGCGACGCAGCCGAAGCCGGTCGCCGTATCAGGTCATGCCGATCGTTCGGGGTGGCCGCTTGAGGCCCGAGGGTCCGATGCCTTCTGTAACCTGACTGTGGACGCGCAAGGCGCTCTGCCGGTCATATTTCACCGAGACGAGGTCAGGCGATGTGACGCAAATGACCGCCGAACAGAATTTGCCGCAACAGGTGTCAGTGCTCGATGATGCATGGTCGTGGCTCACAGAGCTCGCCGAGGCAGCTGGTGCGTTCCCGTCCGCGACATGGTCATGCGAGTGGGGGGCAATTTCGTCGTGAGAATGGGCATGAGCGTCGGAATTCGTCTGCCACGGCTCGGCGCCGTGGCTGTGGCCCTTGGCCAAAGCCGCACCCTGAAGGACGAATGCAACCATCGCGACGAGCACGAGGCTCGTTGCGATCATCCGGGCAAACGTCTTCAAAGCAGTTCGCATCACTTCCTAACGCACGAGTTCACACCGCGACCTCTCCTTGCGGATCCAGGCGGCGAATGTAAGGCCAACCGACAGATAGCCTGCAAGAGTAGATGAGGCTTGCCGATTCGCGCATATGATCCTCCTTCCAGCTGGTGGAAGGTCAAGAGTAATTATTCCCCTTGACCCTCCAGTAACTGGAAGCTCTATCGATGCTGCGATCAACCAACGGAGGTCGCCACCATGACCACTCACGACCATAGCCACCACGTGCACAAGACCGACGGTTCCTGCTGCGCGACGCAGGCCAATAAACCAACAACCGCGATCGTCCGCGACCCTGTCTGCGGCATGACGGTCGATCCGCAGGCCGGCAAGCCGCACGTCGACCATGACGGTCACAGCTATCACTTCTGCAGTGCGTCTTGCCGAGACAAATTCGTCAAGGCGCCGCAGGAGTTCATCACGGCGATCGACCCAGTCTGTGGCATGAGCGTCGAGCGCGCCACGGCCGCCAACTTTATACGTCACGAGGGCAAGGGGTTCTATTTTTGCTCGCCGGGGTGCAAAGGCAAGTTCGAGGCAGAGCCAGGGAAATATCTCGGCGACAGGTCTGCGCCGGAGCCGATGCCGAAAGGCACGCAATATACCTGTCCGATGCATCCGGAGATCATTCGCGACAAGCCCGGATCCTGCCCGATCTGCGGGATGGCGCTGGAGCCGATGGGTGTGCCGACGGGCGACGAGGGCCCGAACCCGGAACTCGTGGACTTTACGCGACGCCTATGGGTTAGCGGCGTGCTCTCGGCCCCGTTGCTGCTGATCACGATGGGGCCGATGCTTGGCCTGCCATTTCGTGAATGGCTCGGCGAGAGGCCGGCTGTCTGGATCGAGTTCGCGCTAGCGACCCCGGTGGTGTTGTGGGCTGCCATCCCGTTCTTCCATCGTGGCTGGGAATCCGTCCTCAACCGTAGCCCGAACATGTGGACGCTTATCTCGATCGGTGTCGGCGTCGCCTATCTCTACAGCGTTGTCGCTACCCTGTTCCCGGATCTCTTTCCGCATCAGTTCCGCGGGCATGGCGATGCCGTGCCGGTATATTTTGAGGCGGCAGCGGTGATCGTCGCGCTTGTCTTCCTCGGTCAGGTTCTCGAACTTCGCGCCCGGGAGCGGACGGGCTCAGCTATCCGTGCGCTGCTTGACCTGGCGCCGAAGACAGCGCGGCGGATCGCGGCCGACGGGTCGGAGGCGGACGTTCCGCTGGATGAGGTCAAGTCCGGCGACCGTCTGCGGGTCAGGCCCGGCGACAGCGTGCCGGTCGATGGGATCGTCCTGGAAGGGCGCACCTCAATCGACGAGTCGATGATCACTGGAGAACCGCTCCCGGTTGAAAAGACCGAGGGCGACGGCGTCACCGGAGGAACGCTGAACCGGAACGGCACCCTCGTTATCCGTGCGGAAAAGGTCGGCGCCGAGACCATGCTGTCGCGGATTGTCGAGATGGTCGCCAAGGCCCAACGTTCCCGCGCGCCGATCCAGGGCCTGGCCGATCGCGTGTCGTTCTACTTCGTGCCCGCGGTCGTGCTGGTCGCCATCCTCGCCTTCGTGGTCTGGGCGGTGTTTGGGCCGGAACCCTCGATGATCTTCGCCATCGTATCGGCGGTGTCAGTGCTCATCATCGCCTGCCCGTGCGCACTGGGTCTGGCGACGCCCATGTCCATCATGACGGCCACCGGCCGGGGTGCCCAAGCAGGCGTATTGATCAAGGACGCTGAGGCTCTGGAGCGGTTTTCCCATGTCGATACGCTGATCGTTGACAAGACCGGGACGCTGACGGAAGGGCGCCCGAAACTTACCGACGTCGTCGCAGCGGAAGGATTCGACGAGACCGAGCTGCTGTCGCTTGCCGCCAGCCTTGAGCGCGGCTCCGAGCACCCCCTTGCCGAGGCGATTGTCGAAGGGGCCGAGGCGCGCGGTGTGACGATTTCGGCGGCAACCGACTTCGAGGCGGTTACCGGGAAAGGCGTATCCGGAACGGTGAACGGACGCCTGGTTGCGCTCGGCAACGCGGCGATGATGGCCGACCTGAAGGCCGGTGTCGGTAACCTTAATGTCAGGGCGAACGAATTGCGGTCAGAGGGCAAGACCGCCATGTTCGTGGCAGTGGAGGGCAGGCTAGCGGGCATCGTCGCTGTAGCCGATCCGATCAAGGCCACGACGGCCGAGGCCATCCGAGCGCTGCATGAGACGGGCCTGCACATTATCATGGCGACAGGCGATAATGAGACGACGGCAAAAGCAGTCGCCTCGAAGCTCGGCATCGACGAGGTGCGTGCCGACATGTTGCCTGAGAGCAAGCAACAATTGATCGAGGATCTTCGCGCAGGGGGTGCCAAGGTCGCGATGGCTGGCGACGGCGTCAACGACGCGCCTGCGCTCGCCGCTGCCGATGTTGGGATTGCAATGGGAACTGGCGCGGACGTCGCCGTCGAGAGCGCCGGGATCACGCTGGTCAAGGGCGACCTCAACGGCATTGTGAGAGCCCGCCGGCTGTCACAGGCGACAATCAGGAACATCAAGCAGAACCTGTTTTTCGCCTTCGTCTACAACGCGCTTGGCGTGCCCGTCGCCGCGGGCGTGCTCTACCCGGTCTTCGGCACGCTCCTGTCACCAATGATCGCTGCGGCCGCCATGAGCCTGTCGTCCGTATCCGTCATCGCCAACGCGCTGCGGCTGCGCAGCGTCCGGCTCGGCTGAACCCGTCCAGGGAGGGAACAGAATGAATATTGGCACCGTGTCGGAAAAATCCGCCCTCCCGGCCAAGACCATCCGATACTACGAGGACATCGGGCTTATCAGGCCTGATCGCCGCGACAATGGATACCGGGACTATTCCATGGATGACGTGCATCGCTTGCGTTTCCTCCAGCGCTCGCGCAGCCTCGGCTTTTCCGTCGAAGAATGCCGCCAGCTCCTCTCGCTATACGGCGACCGGGATCGGGAGAGCGCCGAGGTCAAGTCGGTCGCCGCCACCAAGCTCGGCGAGATCGAGCGCAAGATCACAGAGCTGCAGGGGCTGCGTGACATGCTCAAGCACCTGGTGGCCAGTTGCCACGGCGACAGCCGCCCCGAATGCCCGATCATTGACGGACTGTCCGGCAAGGTTGCCGTCCAATAAGCCTAGAGAGACGCCGTCATGAAGCACCATAGGGACGACATGCAGGCTGCGGCGGACAGCCGTGCACCTTCGCTCCTGAACGCCGGAGCTCCCTGTTGCGATATTTTCCTTCCTGCTGCACTTCGTCTGGGAGCTCCTGCAAGTGCCTACCTATTCAGGCATGGCGGAGATGGCACACTGGCAAGGCATCAAGCTCTGCACGTCCGCTACCATCGGCGACGTAGGGTTCGCGCTCACCGCGTTCTGGTTAGCCAGCCTCGTGACCAAGACGCGCCACTGGATCGGTAGCCAAACTGCGCTTCCGGCCTTCGTCTTCATCGCCACCGGCGTCGCCCTGACTGTCGGCTTTGAGTTCTACTACACCCAGGTCAGTCAGCGCTGGACGTATTCGGATCTCATGCCGCTCGTGCCGCCTATGGGGACGGGCTTGAGCCCGTTGCTCCAGTGGTTCGTCATACCGCCTCTGGTGCTTTGGCTGAGCCGTCGCCATCTTGCCGGAACGGAGGTTGTAGGGCGACCGCAGGCAAGGAATGGAATAGAGTAAGTCGAGCTAGCAGCGCCCCATCACCGGTCGCATTAAGTAATAATTCTTCCGGAGGAGACAGACCATGCAGACATTCAACAGGCTGGCCCGGGTGACCGCCTTCACGGCGCTGACGCTAATCAGTCAGGCTGCCTGGGCGGCAGGTTCTATGGAAGTGCTGAAAACGGCATCATGCGGGTGCTGCGCTTCCTGGAGCAATCACATGCGACAAGCCGGGTTTACAGTGACCGAGGTCGACCTGCTGCTGGCTGAGCTCAACGCCGCGAAGGTCGAGGCTGGCCTGAAGCCAGGCCAGACTTCCTGTCATACGGGGAAGATAGACGGCTACGTCATCGAGGGCCATGTTCCCGCGCGCGAGGTGCAGCGCCTGCTCGACGAGCGGCCGGACGCGGTCGGCCTGACGGTGCCCGACATGCCCTACGGGTCTCCCGGGATGGGCGAGGCCAGCGACGATGCGGACCCTTATGATGTCCTGCTCATCAAGCGTGACGGCACGACTGAGGTTTTCGCTAGCTATCGTTGACCAGTGGAATGGTAGAGGCCTGACGTGCTCACGACGGTCGGGGATCCGGAATTTGTTTCGGCGCCGACTGTCCATCTGCCGCAACTCAGCCGGACTTGAGTTCCGGTGCCGCGGGGGCAGGCCAAGCGCACGTGATCCGCCATCACCTCACCCACTGCCTTGCAGCGACGATCGGACCCCTGTCCTTGGAAAAGCGCGGTGCAGTGGACGAGTTCAAGGAAATCGCGAAATACCTCTTATGCTTACCGTCCTTGCGAACCGCACCTACCGCCATCTGTTCGCCGCGCAGGTGATAGCCCTGCTCGGCACCGGGCTACTGACAGTCGCGCTTGGCCTGCTGGCGTTTGAGCTTGCGGGTGAAAACGCCGGGGCCGTCCTAGGCACGGCGCTCGCCATCAAGATGATCGCCTATGTCGGCATCGCACCGATCGCCTCGGCCTTCGCGGAGCGCGTGCCGCGCCGGGCCATGCTGGTGGCGCTCGATCTCGTGCGCGCGGGGATAGCGCTGTTCCTGCCGTTCGTAACGGAGATTTGGCAGATCCACGTCCTGATCTTCGTGCTGCAGTCGGCATCAGCCGCATTCACGCCGACGTTCCAGGCGACCATTCCGGACGTGCTGCCGGACGAGAAGCAATACACCTGCGCCCTGTCGCTTTCTCGCCTGGCCTACGACCTGGAAAGCCTCGTCAGCCCGATGCTCGCGGCGGCGCTGCTGACCGTCATCTCCTACCACAATCTATTCGCCGGCACGGTCGTCGGCTTCCTCGTCTCGGCGGCGCTGGTCGTGTCGGTCGTCCTGCCAAGCCCGAAGCCCGCCAAGCCGCGTGGCATCTACGACCGGACGACGCGCGGCATCCGCATCTATCTCGCGACGCCGCGCCTGGGGGGTCTACTCGCGATCAACATGGCCGTCGCAGCAGCTGGCGCGCTGGTGATCGTGAATACCGTGGTCTACGTGCAGGCGGCCTTTGGCCTCGACCAGAGCGACACCGCGCTGGCGCTCGCAGCCTTTGGCGGCGGCTCGATGCTGGTGGCGCTCGTGCTGCCGCGTCTTCTCGACACCATTCCCGACCGCACGGCGATGCTTTTCGGGGCGTCGGCTCTGGCAGTCGCCACGATAATCGCGGCCGCGATCCCATCCTATGGCTGGCTGTTACCGCTCTGGTTCGTCATCGGCGCAGGCTATTCGATGGCGCAGACACCGTCGGGGCGGCTCCTGCGGCGATCCTCGCTCCCAGAAGATCGCCCGGCGCTGTTCGCCGCCCAGTTCGCCCTCTCCCATGCCTGCTGGCTCGTGACCTATCCATTGGCGGGGTGGGCCGGCGCAATGTTCGGGCTTCCCGTGACTGCCGTCATCCTCGCGTCGATCGCTGGGACGGCCGTGGCGGCCGCGGCTTGGCTCTGGCCTGCCAGCGATCCGGCAGTGGTCGAGCATTCCCATGACGGGCTGCCCGCCAGCCATCCGCACTGGAACGAAGGTGTCGCTGACGGCCGCAACAGGCATGCCCATGCCTATGTCATCGATGACCTGCACGCCGTCTGGCCGCATGCGCGGTGAGGCCAGCGTGCTGACATGATGGGCGTGTTCCAGGATCTCGTTGCCATCCAGCGGGAAATCTACCTCGCGTGCGCGGGCCGCATCGGCGACTTCGCGAAGACCGGAGACTGGGCCTTCCTTGCCGCCTATCTGCCGATGGGGATCCTGTTCGGCGCGGTGCATGCACTCACGCCGAGGCACAGCAAGGCGGTGCTCGCCACGTATTTGACCGGCTCGACAGCAAGCGTCCCGCGCGGTCTGGCTGTGTCGTCGGTGCTTTCCTTCGTCCACGTCGGATGTCTGTTCTAATCGCCCTGCTATCCCTGCCGCTCGTCTCCGTGGCGCTCGGAAGTGTCGGTCGTGCGCCGCTGCTCGAAGACATCAGCCGGGGCCTCCTCGGCGTGATCGGTCTCTGGATTCTCCTTCGCCAGCAAGAAATGCGCCTCCTCGCAACACAACCCCGCGCCGTGGATGTCGTCATGCGCGGGATCCGGGCGTTGCCGAACTAATCCTGGTCGTGGTCGCCTTCAACGCGATCCTCGGCTGACGCGCTTGATGGGCGGGCTTCCCCGGCGCGGGAGGCATCAAGGGAACAACCAGACGACAGCTGCGTGGATAGACAAGCGACAAGTCAGAACCAAGCCTCTCTCGCCACAAGGGAGGCGCGCTACGCGGCGCTTGGCGAATATGGCGAACCGGTCGTCCTGTTCACCTCTGGTGTCGTTCCGGACATGGAATGATGAGCGATGAAATTCGCATAACGCTGACGACGATCATGGTCGAGGAGGTCATCGCGCTGCCGGCCCATAAGGGGATCTATGAACACTGGTGCAGGCATACCGACTGCAAACGGTGGGGCAGCTTCGGCTACGAACGTGGGTTCGGAACGGCTTGGTTCTGGAGCGGGCACAAAGGCGATGGGGAGAGCGGCAGATGATCGGCAAGCCGGCTATCTACGGCGACCCGAAATTTGATCCGCACCGCAACGACAAGCGAGGGTTTGGTTAGGCGCCTCGGAACCGCATTGGTGCACGGGCTATTGTGGATCACCGACGTGATCGGGTGACCGTTCTGCAATGCCCGTTCGCTGTGTCGCCGCATTGGTCATGCAGTCGAAACCGAGCCAACGACGAAACCGCCTCAGAGGCCCACCGGCGTCACCGATGGTGTTTTTGGCACTCGGGGCGAATTCGCCATGCTTAAGCGGCTCGGCGACCCCTTCCTGGCAACAAGCGGGCGCAATGCGTGTAGTTGCGGTCAATCCTTTGGTGGGCCGCCGGTCAAATGTCAGGTGGGCGGCCCAGTGCATCTCTGTCGAGAGTCGAAGTCCTAGGCCGTAGACTCATTACGCTTGGCACCAGATGCGGGTTGAGATGAGTTTGATGGCGGCGAGGTAGTTTGCGGGGTTCTTGTCGTAGCGGGTGGCGATGCCTCGGAAGTGTTTGATGCGGTTGAA